>Ga0182024_10006110_pt1 | contig 26578 bp, 24 predicted proteins | sample P32metaG_FD_120480 | JGI IMG/M metagenome (GOLD analysis project Ga0182024, IMG submission 120480) | Permafrost microbial communities from Stordalen Mire, Sweden - P3-2 metaG (Illumina Assembly) | ecosystem: Environmental > Terrestrial > Soil > Wetlands > Permafrost | place: Sweden: Stordalen... | reverse complement strand
ATGGTCGAAAATGCTAGCACTTCTGCGCCTGCAAAAGGTTAATCGAGAGCTAGCGCCAGTGCCCTAACTTAACCCAAGACGGGACAAGATTGCCGCACTTGTCTGGTTGCACAAGGCACCCCATCCAAATGCTGGAATCGAGTCAGACGACAGGGAGTCATCTTCGTATCGCCAGGTGACCTCAGTTTGCTGTCCCAGCGGGCGAAACTGGGCATGGAACTTTAACTTTGCGCTGTAAATGGCTGCTCCGCGGCCAGTGCCATGACGGTACTCCATTTCAGCAGCCAGTTCGTTGCTAGTCTGGTGTGTTATGCGCCAGCCACCATGTTCCTGCATGCTGGTCAGTCCCGAAACCAACATCTGAAGGGCTTTGTCCATAGGAACGGCCGGTTGGACTGGGCGCGGTTTCATGGCATCAGGACCGAGAAGTTCGCCGACTACTTTGCTCGGTGAAGATTTGCGCAAGTAGATCACTCCGGCGACCGCTAATGCACAGACCATTATTGCCTGAAGCAATCCAAATTCCGCCATTACACCTTCACCATCAGCTCTTTGTCGTGCTCTGCACTTGCTCAGGTGCGTCGATGTTTTTGCATAACCGCGTAAGGAGCTTATCGTTGTCGAATTCAAATCGTTTGAATTCCGATCGGAAAATGTTAGCACTTTTGGACGGCATTTGGTGAGTCAAGAGGTCCACCGATATGAGGCAGTAGAGCAGGAGGGGAACCCTTTCTGCGCAATGGAGTCCACCAGACTCAACCTGATATACTTTCCGTCCATACCTCAGCGCCAAAATAAACACAATGCAATCGCTGCTGAGACCAACTTCAATCGGCACAGTGACCGCGCGTCTAAAGAGGCGATCCAAATGCGCAAGCGCCTGAAGGATTCGGATATTTATGACCAACTTGCAGCCAAGGGGGAACTTGCGCAAGACTATCTCAACGTCGGCGACCCAAAACAAGCAATCAACGCTGCCGAATCGGGCATGAACTTGGAAGCTCATGGATCAGATTCGGTGCGAAGGAAAGTAAGTCTGATGGACAGACTCGCGCAAGCATACTTCGGCGATCACGATTATCAGAAGTCTGCCGATATGTTGAAACAGGCTGCCGTCCTGAGCCGTGAAAATAAATTTGATTGTGCCGACGACCTTGAGAAAGGAGAAAAAGAAGTGGCGAGTTTAGCCAACGGAGCCCGCCATTAAAGCGTGCTCACTGCGCGAGTCTGTGCTCGCTTGCATTTTGGGCAAGGGTGCAAGAGAGGGACACCGCCGGCCGAAAATCAGCTTAGACGGAGCGGGAAAATTGTTCCGGGTCGCAATAAAACTCGTAATACTCAACCATCTCCTCAATGAAACCCCAAAAGGATTCGTACACCTGACCCTGATCCCCAGAATCATTCCAACTAAAGATTGGCGGGTCATCACTTTTCCCATCAGCGACAAAGTAGAAATGGACGTCATCCAGACGACTGGCAAAAATAAAAAAGTTTTGCGGTAGCTCTAACTCTTCCAGATCGTCGACAGTGACTTTGCCACCAAGACCGGTGCTATCGCATAATTCCTCATAGAACACCGACCAGTGGTCACTGGTCAAGAAGCACCCCGCTCCTCTGCCCATTCGACGCAGAAATGTTTTGTAAGTTTCCGGCAGGCTGAGTCCGTGCAATCGCTCCAATTCTGCAATATCGTCTTCAGAACAAGGGCTCAGATCCTTTTCACTGATTATTTGCTTACGGAAGAGTCGCTCGATGAGTTGTTCGGGCGTCTGCTCAGGCTTGGGCTGTTCCTGGATTTCGCGCCGCAGTGGTGCCATAAGAGCCAAGATTTCATCCTTTCCAGCAGCAAGATCAAAAGCGGAGCGGCAGTCTCGATTGCGCAAGTTTGGATCGGCGTCATGCTCCAAAAGTAAGCGCACAACATCAATCAGATCGCACTGGCAAGCTTCGTGGAGCGCTGTCCAGCCAAAGACATTAGCGATATTCGGTTCTGCACCATGATGCAAAAGCATGGTTATGATTTGTCGGCATCGGTTGCCATCAAAGTTCTGACCGCGCTCTGTCATCGCCCATTGCATCATGGTGTGGAAGTGATTGGTCTTCGGTCTGTAATTGGGGTCGGCGCCGTGTTGCAGAAGAACGCGTACCGTGCCCTCGTGCAAGCCCTGAGCAGCGTAATCTAGAGGAACCCGCCCCTTGGTGGAAACCACGTCAAGTTCGGCGCCCTGCTCAATCAAGAACTCTGCTATTTCGGCTGTCGAGGCCTCGAAGATGGCTGTAGTGCGATTGACGATGCACCGCGCATTTACGTGTGCGCCTTTGTCGAGCAGAAAGCGAACACATTCAAGTGAGCCGCTGCGTGCTGCATAATGAAGTGGTTTAGTGCCGAACCAACCATTTGCTTCCACTGCATCAGCTTTCTCGTTAACGATGCGTTGCAACTCAGTGAGATCGCCCTTCCGAGCGGCAAGATGAATGTCCTGATCGCCCATGCCGTTCTGGTCTTTCATGGAATGATCATACCCCTCAATGCCATCTCAGGAAAGTCCAGCAACTCTGGCACCGACAGATCCGCAACTGAAGCAGGCAAGTTCATTTGGATTGACGTCCCTTCAGGCAGCCACGGACGCTAGAATCGCCGCCTGCAGTTTTGTACCAATGCCATGTGGGTAGGCTCGTCGCGTGAGTTGACATGGCAATCTTGTCGAATTCAGGTTCAAAGTTAGCTGAATCTGTGATCTCAAATCCTTCTGCTCTGTACTGTTCCAAATAGGTGTCAATTGTGGAGTAAAGCCCTTCCCGATGCCAATAAAATGGTATCCCGGTATAGTTTCCATCTTCTGGTTGCCACCACTTCGTTTGATCGCCGACTACCCACGCAAGGCAGTTGTAGTCAATCGATTCTGGGCTCGTAACGCGGTAGCCGGTAGAAACCAGATTCGGAAATGTTGATTCTAAGTCAGCGACGCTCATGCTAAATGAGATGATGGGTTCTTCCGTAATTCAACCAGTCTTGTTGCATGAGCCCATATCTACCTTGGTTCTGGGGAAGAACAGGATCTATGCCAGTGAGGGCCTCAAGCGCAGTGAACCAGTGAGCTGGGCGGGTATTCAACTCCTTTAGAATGAATGGAATCACTCTAGGACCCAGAGTAATGATTTGATAATAGGCAGGGTGCGTAATCTTTTTCGTCGTGACTGATAGGGCGCCCGTCTCACGGCGCCACTGATCTGCTAGCGCGCGGAATCGCGATTCAAGATCGTCAGCCATTAGCCCCATAGCTTTCGACCCAATCATCAGAACGCCTCCAAGGTTCAGCAGTTCATGTAATCGGTCAGGCAACTTGCGTTTAGCGTCGGCATCGACCTCATCAAATTCTTTAGAGGAGGCAACTGTCTCCGTGATTTCCTCACAGACGTCTGAAACTGATAGTTCTGACCGATCAAGTAACCCATAGAGAGAATATACGCTGTCGAGAAGCTGTCCTATTTGCGCTGACTCCAAACCCAGCACCTTAACCTCACGCTTCACTGTCCCAGGTTCTGTACCGGATTCAAGTGCTTTAAGTTCAGACAATAAGGTTGAGAAACTTGGCTCATCAAGCAAAGCCAACTGCTTCATTCCTCCCATCCGGATTGGTATTCTAATGACCACGATGCCTCCTGTTAACGAATAGAACTCACCTATTAACTATGCATCAAAATAATCATTCTGACCATAGTGGCTCTGTGATGGGTCACGGAGTAGGTTGCCGTTGCGGGCGGGACGCCTGCGCTCCCGGCACGCGGCAGCTCCTATGCTGAGACGACAAGCTCTGCTTCGTGCTCTGCTAAAAGCGGTTGGATTTTTGTTTTGATCAACTTGCGCGCCAGTATCAGATCGACTTGCTCGGCTGCGCCAATGTCTTTGCACAACTGCGCCAGGAGCTCATCGTTGACTATACCTACCTTCATGGCAAAACTATAGGGTACGTTTGTGAAAGTAACCAGCGAATAGCGAGAAATGTATTGCCCGGAAAAGGTATTTTGCAAAATTTTCTCGACTGCTTTCTCCAACTGAAATTTGGGATCAGCAACTTTGTCGCGCATCTCAACGAAGTTTTCCACGGCCATGTCAGCTATGGCATCAGTATCAATTTTCCTGCGGGAAACAAAATCCTCAAAGACATGAAGCCAACCGGTCGAGCCTTCTTGCATGCGCCGCGAGTGCACATCCGTCATAGTCTCCCCATCTCTGCGATTGACATAGAGAGGTCCGCCCTGCTTCATGTGTTGTTCGATGCAATCATCGAGTATTGTCAAATCTTCAAAACCGGCGTTCATGCCCTGTCCAAAGAAAGGCACGATTGCATGCGCCGCATCACCAAGCAGAAGCACTCTCTCATCGAGATTCCACGGCTGGCACTTTACGGTCACCATTTGTCCGGTCGGGTTGGCGAAGAACGTCTCTTCCAAATCGTCAATCAGAGGCGCAGCATCGGCAAAATGCTGCTCAAAAAACTTGCGCACATCAGCAGGTGTCTTCAATTTTTCAAAACTAATTTCGCCCTCCCAGGGAAGGAAGAGTGTGCAGGTGTAGCTTCCATCTGAGTTCGGCAGCGCAATCAACATGTATGTGCCGCGCGGCCAGATGTGCAGGGCATTCTTCTCCATCTTAAACTGCCCAGTCGGGCCAGCGCTAATTTCCAGCTCCTTGTATCCATAGTTCAGCGTCGATTCGTGGCAGGTATATTGGGGCAGTTTGCACATATCGTGGCGGATGGCGGAGGCAGATCCGTCTGTGCCCAGCACTATATTCGATACCACATCCGTATATTGATTGTCTTGCTCATTATGGAAGCTGAGAATTCCCTTTTCCACATCCATGCCCAGACACTTCTGATTGAAGTGAATATCAACTGTGCCGCTTTTCTGCGCCTCGCTCATAAGCATTTTGTTAAGAGCAGCGCGGGAGATGGAGTTGATGTACTCAGAGTCGTTCTTTCCATAGGGAAGGAGATTGAGTTGTCCATCCAGGCCGTGGATCATGCGGCCGCGCATCGGCACAGCCAGTTGCAGGATCTGCTCATCCAGCCCGGCCTTTTTCAAGGCCCGGATGCCGCGCGTTGACACAGCCAGATTGATGGAGCGCCCGGCTGAGATGTTTTCTGTGCGCATGTCAGGGCGCCGCTCAAAAACATCAACCCGAAAGCCTCGACGGGCAAGAAAAATGGACAAAAGGGAGCCGACCAATCCTGCCCCCACAACTCCTATTTCAACGTTTCTTTTCAGCGTAATCATCTTTTCAGCGTAGTCATCAGTTATTCGTTATCCGTTCAGGCGAATTTTTTCAGAATGTTGACGAAGTTGTAGACGTCTATATATCGCACATACAAAGGTGCCGGAGTGGCACGAATAATGTTGGGTTCTCTAAAATCACAGATGGCGCCGGCTTCTTTTAAAGCCACCAACATCTCTTTCGGCTCTTTACCCAGTTTGATCGACAGTTGTGCGCCGCGTTCTTCCGGATTACTGGGCGTGATGATCTGACAAAAGTCCGGAATCTGTTTTAGCAAGAATTCCAAGTATCCCGTCAACAATTTGCTTTTCTCTCTAATGGCGGGCATTGTTGCTTCGTCAAATATCTCCAGAGAGGCTCTTAGTGCAGCCAACTGAAAAATGGGCGGGTTGCTCAACTGCCAGCCTTCGGCCCCTTCAATTGGATCGAACTTAGGTCCCATTTTGAAGCGCTCTTTTTTGTTGTGCCCCCACCAACCGGCAAAGCGAGGCAGTTCGAACACCTTGGCATAGCGCTCGTGCACAAAGCAGCCGGCTAAGCCGCCAGGACCAGAGTTCAAATATTTGTAGTTGCACCAGACGGCAAAATCGACGTTCCAATCATGCAGTGAGAGAAGCAAATTTCCCGCTCCGTGAGCGAGATTGAGCCCAACTGAAATGCCTTTGTAATGCGCTGCATCGACGATACGTTTAACGTCGAAGGCTTGACCGGTCAAATAATTGACATTGCCGAGCACGATAAGGGCCCAGCTGTCTCCGTCTCTTTCAATATGGTGAAGGATCTCTTCGATTCTGAGTGTTTGCTCGTTTGGTCGTGGAGCGAGCTCCACGATGGCGTGAGCTGGTTCGTATCCATGAAAAGATGCTTGCGAAGCGACGGCGTATTGGTCGGAAGGGAAGGCACCAGATTCGATGGCAATCTTGTATCTTCCCGGCGTTGGCCGATAAAAGGAGACCATCATCAAATGCAGGTTGACCGTTAAGGTGTTCATCGTTACTACTTCGATCGGCTTGGCGCCGACGAGGCGAGCCACAGAGTTGGTGACATTCTCGTGATAGGGCAGCCAGGGGTGCCGGGCGTCAAAATGCCCTTCCACAGCCAGGTCTGCCCAATCATCCAACTCTTCGTTGATGAACTCTTTTGCCTTTAGCGGTTGCAGTCCGAGTGAATTTCCGGCTAGATAAATGCATTCTTTGTCGCCGCCGAGCTTGGGAATTAGAAATTTGGAGCGAAAAGAACGCAATGGATCTTTCTCATCCATCGATTGGGCAAATTCAAGAGAATCGTAGTAGATGGGGGCGGAGGCCTTTTGCTCGTCGCTTTTGACGTTAGACATGAGCAGCCTTTTCCTCCATCAGCGAAAAATCTTTCTCTGTTTTGTTCAACCACTCAAGAGCGGTGCCCATCAACAGACGAGAGCGGACGCTCTGCGAAAACTCAGGCATTGATTCAATCAAGCTACCTGCCTGCCCCTCGCCCAGTGGGAAGGGATAATCAGTGCCCAGGGCAACCCGATTTTCTCCAAATAAATCGACTACAAACTTCAAGGTTCTGGCATCGTGCGCCAGCGAGTCGACATAAAACTTGCCGATGTATTCAGCCGGTCCTTTTTTGTTGTCGATCGCGCATAGATCAGGCCTGGCCTCGAAGCCATGCTGAATACGAGCCAACGTGCCGGCGAAAGCACCGCCACCATGGGCGAAGCAAACGCGCAGCTTGGGAAGACGTTCAAAGACGCCACCAAAGATCATCGAGCAGATAGCCAGTGAACCTTCAGCCGGCATGCCGACCAGCCAGGGCAGCCAATATTTGCTCATTTTGGCTTCGCCCATCATATCCCATGGATGCACAAAAACAGCCGCTCCTAAAGCTTGCGCCGCCTCAAAAACGGGGAAGAGATTCTCATCGCTCAAGTTCCAGTCATTCACGTGTGAGCCAATCTGCACGCCGGCAAATCCCAGCTGCATGCAGCGCTCAAGCTCTTTCACAGCCAGATCTGGTGCTTGCATAGGCAATGTAGCCAGGCCAGCAAATCGAGTGGGAAACTCTTGCACAATCTGGGCGATGCCGTCGTTCAAAAAGCGCGACAAATCCAGGCAGTCCGCCGGTTTGGCCCAGTAGCTGAACATCACTGGAACAGTGGAGAGAACCTGAACGCGCACGTCGTTTCGTTCGCATTCTGTCATTCGTGTTTTTGCGTCCCAGCAGTTGCTCTCTATTTCTCGGAAGAATTTGCCGTCGTCCCGCAGCATTCTGGCGCAACAAGGTTTGTGATGGTCTAGTGTGATGAAGCCGCCGTATCCGTATTTGCCTTTCAGGTCGGGGATATCTTTGGGCAGAATGTGAGTGTGAATGTCAATTTTTCGCATTTGGTTTTTCCAGGCGGGCACCGCATTTAGTGCAGGTGGTGTTTTTCTCGTCGGCGTAGAAGCGCTCGAAGATGGGCGGGAATTGCTTAACGATGTCTGTCAGATAAAAGGTCTCTTCGTACAACTTGTTTCCACATTCCTGGCAGTGCCATGAGAATGCATCGAGCTCATCCGGCCTGCGTTTCTTCTCGATCACCAGACCAACCGTATGAACCGGTCTTTGTGGTGAATGCGGCATGCCTGCCGGCAGCAAAAACATTTCGCCTGCCTTGATTAGTATGTCCACGAATTTGCCGTCATCGATAACTTTGAGCACCATGTCACCTTCGACCTGGTAGAAAAATTCCTCGCCGCTGTTGTGATGATAGTCATTGCGCGAGTTCGGTCCACCGACGGCCATGACTATAAAGTCCGCGTCCTCGAAGACCAGTTTATTGCCGACTGGCGGCTTGAGCAGATGACGGTTGTCATCGATCCACTTTTTGAAGTTAATTGGGGTCAGTCTGCCCATGCCAAGCTCCTGCGAAATTTGCTTATCAGTCTACAGGCAATGGTCCTGTGGCAGGCTAAAGCTGAATTATTTTGAGCGATTGTCGACCGCTGACCGAAGGGCGGATGGCCCCCAAAACAGGCACAAGTTGGGGTTACCAAATTTGGTAACCCCCGAGATTAAATGCGCTTGCTCGCTCATTGCCAGAGAGTCAATCTACATATGCCTTTTCAGGATCTTGAACCTCCTTATGTCTGGTTGTAAAGGTTACCAAATTTGGTAACCCCACCCCTATTTTTGAAAATTCTCCCAGAGGACTGCCAAAGGACCGAAGATTTTCGCAGTCCTTGACAGGAATAGACGACCGGTCTATTCTGAATGGAGGGTGTCCAAGGTGGAGAACCATGTCAAAGATAATTTCAATATCAAATCATTCCAGCCAGTCCAGCCACAACAGTAAAGCCGAAGTGCCAGACGATTCTGTCTTGCACGACGTTTACTCTCAAACTGTGATCAACGCTGCCGATTCGGTTGGACCAGCTGTGGTCAATTTGGAGGTTGTCCAGCGCATCAAGAACCGCCGCGGCAGTTTTGATGAACGAAAGGGCGGCGGTTCCGGTTTTATCTTCACACCCGACGGTTACATATTCACCAACAGCCACGTAGTGCACAATGCTGAAAGCATTATGGTCACTCTATCTGATGGGCGGGCGGTCTCGGGCAGATTGGTAGGGGAAGACCCGCACACAGATCTGGCCGTGATTCAAATTTGGGCACCGCAGCTGGTGCCAACGCAGCTGGGTGATTCGCACAAATTGCGACCGGGGCAGCTGGTGATTGCCATCGGCAATCCTTACGGGTTCCAGAACACAATTACAGCCGGTGTGATCAGCGCTCTGGGCCGCTCAATGCGCACTGATTCGGGGCGCTTGATCGATAACGTGATCCAGACTGATGCAGCGCTTAACCCCGGCAACTCGGGCGGTCCCCTGATCAATTCACAGGCGCAGGTGATTGGTGTCAACACAGCTGTCATTCAACCGGCGCAAGGAATTTGTCTGGCCGTGCCCATCAACACTGCCAAATCCGTCGCTGTGGCGTTGATGCGAGATGGCCGCGTGCGCCGGGGATGGCTGGGCATTGCTGCTCAAACAATTCCCGTCAATAGAAGAGTCAATCGGTATCACAGTCTTGAAAATACAGGTGCTGTTCTGGTCATCGGCATCGAAGCCGATAGCCCGGCATTGCGCGCCGGGTTGCGAGACGGCGACGCCATAGTGACCATCAACGATCACGCAATCAATGATGTCGACGATTTGCACAGAGTGCTTTTGGATCAGCAGTTGCCGCAGGACACAACTTTGACGATCATTCGCCACTCCGAGAAATTAGTTGTTCGTTGTCAGGTACAGTTCCGTTAAGCAAAATGCGGGCATACTTTAAGAGTCTTTCGAGCGAGTAAAGTGCCCCAGGTTCCAGATCCAGGCGATACACAGAAGATCGAAAAATCATCTGTCGAAATGACAGGCAAGATTGCTTGCAGCAAATGCGGCATGCACGTGGGCGCCGGCACCGCTATCTGTCCCAACGATGGCACGATCCTGCTGGACGCATCCGCACTTGTGCCAAAGCTGGCAGGTGAATATGAGTTTATATGCGAAATTGGCTCCGGCGGCATGGGCGTCATTTACAAGGCTCGTCATCTGGCCCTGAATCAGTTGGTGGCGATCAAGATGCTGCATGCTAATCGTCTCAACGAGACCAGTCTGCGTCGCTTTCAGCAAGAAGCAAAAGCGATAAGCAGCCTCGATCATCCCGGCATAGTGCGAGTGAGAGATTTTGGCGCTACCGAAAGCGGGCAGCCGCACCTGATTCTCGACTTTATTCAGGGCGAAACTCTCTCAGACTACGTCAGCAGGCAGGGAGCGCTGCCCGTCTCAGATGCTATAGACATCTTTATCGATGTCGCTGACGCCCTTGAGCATGCTCATGAGCGCGGCATCTTGCACCGCGATCTGAAGCCAAGCAACATTATGCTGGTCGAAAACAAAGGCAGATTGATCGTCAAAATAGTGGATTTCGGCATCGCCAAAATGTTGGGGGAGGAAGCAACTGGCGGCAAAGCTGGTTTGACTCAAACAGGAGAAATCTTTGGCTCTCCAGCTTACATGAGCCCGGAACAAACCTCTGGTGAGACTTTGGACTATAGATCGGATGTTTATTCGCTGGGCTGTGTTTTGTTTGAGGCATTGACGGGCGCACCACCGTTTTCCAGCAAGAACCCAATCGAGATTCTCTTTCAGCAAGTCAACGACGCGCCTCCAAGCCTGAAACAGGCATCGCTGGGCAAGACCTACCCCCCTGAATTAGAGATGCTGGTTGCCAAAGCGCTGCGTAAAAAGAGGACGGAACGATTCACATCGATGAGGGAGTTGAAAGAGGCACTGATTGACAGCAAACTGGGTAAGCGCCATGACAGTCTCATTTTTCAACATGTGGAGAAGAAAAGGACTGACGATTCAAAGCTGATCTTGATCTGTGCCTCGTGTGTGATTGTCGCTGCCGGTCTGGCAATCTGGTCAATCTTCCAATCAACGGCAGTGAAGCCGGAGCCTGCACTGAAGACTCCTCCTCCTAATGCTTTTGAAAAGCTTCCCACCAGCGATGATGCTGCCAGAAAGAAAATCTCGGAATCAATAACCAAGAAAAAAATCAGACTTGGTGGCTGGGTCAATGACGAAGCACTGTCAGCATTCGATAAATGCACGATCACCGAAGATGTTGACCTGTCGGGCACCGCTATCAACGGTGAGGGCTTGGAGCACTTGATTCGCCTGCCCTTGCGAAAACTGAATTTGCGAGCATCAGCCCTGACAGATGTTGGACTGATCAAAGTTGGGAAAATGTTGGCTCTGGAAGATCTGAACATTCGACAAACGCCAATAAGGCACGATGCTAATCTCGAGCAGTTGGCCAATTTGCCGCATTTAAGAAAGCTGAACGTGATGACTTGCAAAGTTGGTGATATGGGAATGGAAGCGATCGGAAAAATCCGCTCGCTACAGTCTTTGAATATCGAGGACAATTCCGACATAACAACTGCTGGAATGGACTCTATAGGCAAGTTGCCCGCTCTGACTGAGCTGGAGATCAGTCACGGACAGGTTGAGAGTTTCCTTATGGATGCACGGTTGTTCGGAGCGTTGCAGGTTCTTGGTGTTAACAACGTGGACATTTCCCACCTGGGCAAGAATATCTTGTCCGGTCTGCAAATTGTGCCCTTGAGGGTGCTCAAGCTGCACAAAGTTAAGATGTCAAACGCGCAGTTTGCCAGTCTCGGCAAGCTGCGCTATCTCAAGACGATTCAGTTAATCACTTGCCCCGAAATCTCTCAGGCTATGCAGCTTGATTTGCGCACAGCAAGACCCGATCTGAAGATCGAGCAGGGCAAAGAAACCGATGACCTGGCTAGATATGAGGGCGGGGATTTTTAGCTTTGTCCCGATTTCTGGTCATAACAATATTTGGGCACGAGCCTTGAGGGACAATTGTAGGAGGTCGGATGGACGCCATCTATTGAGTGGTACATATACACAGTACTTTGGAGCGCGACAATTATGAACGAGGGCGGTAAGTATGTGCTGATGGCTGCAGTGCTTGTCTGCATCGCTACAACTAATACGTCATGTGTCCACTCCGAGTGGCTCAAACACATCGACGCCGGCACGGCAGCTTTCAAACAAGGACAATACGTTGAAGCTGAGAAATCTTACTCCGCCGCGTTGAAGGAGGCAGAGAAGGTTGGTCCGCAATATCCAGACGTTGCCACGAGCTTGGGTTGCCTGGGGACACTCTATAAGGCGCAGGGGAAGTATGCAGAAGCCGAGCCGCTTCTTAAGCGCTCCTTGCAGATCAGGGAGAAGGCGTTGGGTCCAAATCATGCAGACGTTGCTGACAGCTTAAATCACCTGGCAGCACTCTATCACTCGCAAGGAAAGTATGCGGAAGCCGAGCCGCTTTTTAAGCGCTCTTTGCAGATCAGGGAGAAGGCGTTGGGTCCAAATCATCCATACGTTGCTGAAAGCTTGAATAACCTGGCCGAACTCTATCAGTCCCAAAGAAAGTACGCAGAAGCCGAGCCGCTCTTGAAGCGCTCCTTGCAGATAAATGAGAAGGCGTTGGGTCCGAATCATCCAGACGTTGCCACGAGCTTGAATAACCTGGCCGAACTCTATGACTTCCAAAGAAAGTACACAGAAGCCGAGCCGCTCTTGAAGCGCTCCTTGCAGATATCTGAGAAGGCGTTGGGTGCGAATCATCCAGACGTTGCCACGAGCTTGAATAACCTGGCCGAACTCTATAAGGCGCAAGGAAAGTATGCGGAAGCCGAGCCGCTCTTGAAGCGCTCCTTGCAGATATCTGAGAAGGCGTTGGGACCGAATCATCCAGACGTTGCCACGAGCTTGAGTAACCTGGCGCTACTCTATGAGGCGCAGGGGAAGTACGCAGAAGCCGAGCCGCTTTATAAGCGCTCCTTGCAGATCAAGGAGAATGCGTTGGGTGCGAATCATCCTGACGTTGCTTCGAGTTTGGAACATTACGCTGGATTTTTGCGTAAAACAAACAGAAAGGCCGAAGCGTCCAAACTGGACACACGAGCCAAGGCTATTCGGAAGGCACAGAAGTCAGTATCCAATGACAATGGCACTACAGGTGGTGGCTAGAGTGATGAGAACGGCGCTTAAAGAGTGAGCACGTGTAAAGTTCACGATTCATGGAATGGATTGGCACTCTGATGGGCGGCACTCCAGCTGTCACCTAATACGATTGCGAGGCTCGGCAGAACGCCGACCCTACGGCACAAAGGCATCTTGACAATTTTAACGGCATTTTAAGAACTGACCTCTAAAGTCGGCACATTCGAACCCCGCTTCTAACCCCAACCAATAGGCAGGACTTACCAATGAGCATTAATCTTGGCGATATCAATAAAGATCTGGGAACCATCAGAAAAGACATCAATGCACATGCGAACCCTAGTGAGCAGCAGCATTTTTCAGCCGGCATGACGGAAATGATGGCTGGACAGGGTCTTAAAGAACTGAGCAAGATCTTCAATCAGATGGGTATTCAGGTACCAGGCATGGATCAGATGGAGAAAAACCTGACCAGTCAAGGTATGCAAGACTTGTTCGACGCGAATTTGACCGGCAAAGATTTGAAAGACCTCTACAGCCTCAAAAAAGATGTTGGTGTCTAAGTAACTGAACTTTAGCACTGGATGCGAAAGGCGGTTTCAAAAGGCACTGCTGGCACCGCATGCGGTATCAGTACGGCACCGGCAATCCAATCGTGATGGTTCAGCGATTGCAGCGCGGGCGATATTCAGAGACAAGTTGTTCTTGCACCTTGGCAAGTTCGCCGCTGTTAGAACCTGGCATCACATGAATAAAAACAGACAGTTCGCGCACATCTTGGCTGCTGTTCTTCCAGGCGTCAAGAACCTGTCTGATCTGTTCAGGTGCATCAGCCGATAGATTTTCCGCTTGACCGAGGTACAAAATGGTCTGAGCTTTCGGTCTTTCGGGGTTCTGGTTGGCTGTTATGGCATAGATTCCAGTAACAGGGGGCGGATCCCAGGACACCAACGAACCAGCGGCAACGAATCTAAAACGGTCTTTTACGCCCCACGAAATACTCATCTCTCACCAAACTCCCAACCAATCACTCGCAATCTTCTCAGATCATCCTATTAAAAGTATCGCATGGAACTGCGAACTTCTTCCAAGAACGGGCCTGCCAACTGGGGCGCACGCCTGTTGTTGGCAAGAGAAAGAAGCTGTTGCAGCCCTCCCCAGATGAATTGGCCAAACTCGATCAAAACGTAATATGGACCCATTCATGCTCAGCCATTCATTGCCTGAGCCATTCATTCTGGCGTTTGCGGATCGCGTGGATTCTTCTCTGCCAGGCGGATATTTATGTATGGAATGATTTCTCGCCGCAACTGCTGCGCTTCTAAGGGATAGGTGAGGACCGAATCAGCACCTTCTGAGAGAGCGCGTTTTTGTACATCTTCCGTGACCTGCGCACTGATGAAAACAAAGGGAATTGAGGATAGCTCTTGATCCGATTTGACTTCTTTGATGAAAAGCCAGCCATCTCCGTCTGTCATTGTGAAGCTGCACAAGATCAGGTCTGGGAGATTTTTTTGAGCCAGAAACAGGGCCAGCGACATGGCCGGAGCGGGAATGATCTGGCAATCCAGATCATTGACAGATGCCCGGGCCAAATCTGCGATGCACCCTTCGCTTCCAGCTACCAGTATGTTTGTCGTTGCCATCGTAACAGTGTCGCCGGTACGCAAACTCCGGGAGCGCAGGCGTCCCGCCTGCTTCGAATATACTAGCTTACTGCTGCCATTCGGATTAAAGCAACTAACGTTGCCAGCCAGTAAACTTACTGGTTGGCATGGGCGAAAGGGGGATGTCATGGAAAAGCGCCAGTTCGGTAAGACAGGGATGCAGGTGAGCGTGCTCGGTTTCGGAGGTGCTGAAATTGGCTATGAAGGTGCCACCCAGCAAACAGTGAACGAGCTTCTCTCAGCCGCCCTTGACCAGGGCTTAAATGTTATCGACACTGCTGAGTGCTATTCGGGCAGCGAAGATCTAATCGGAGTGGCAGTCAGCCACCGCCGCAACGACTTTTACTTATTTACCAAATGTGGACACGGCACAAGCTACATGGATCCTAAATGGACCGGCAAAGACGTGGCGCAGCAGATAGACCGCAGCCTCAAACGTCTAAAGGTCGATCATGTCGATCTGGTGCAGTTGCACAGCTGTTCGGCAGATATTTTGCGGCAAGGTGAGGTCGTTGCTGCCTTGCAGCAAGCGTGCAAGGCTGGAAAGACTCGTTTCATCGGTTATTCAGGCGATGGCGAAGATGCCGTTTATGCCATCAACATGGATATTTTTGACACCCTGCAAACCTCAGTCTCGATTGCCGATCAAGAAGCGCTCGACCTGACGATTCCGGCTGCTGCCAAAAAAGGCATGGGCATTATCGCCAAGCGCCCGATCGCCAATGCCGCCTGGCGCAGTAAGACAAAGCCTGCCAACGAATACATTCAACCGTATTGGGAAAGGCTGCAGCAGCTCAAATACGATTTTATAAACGGCAATCCGACTGAATCAGTCGAGAAAGCACTGCGCTTTACCCTGAGCGTGCCGGGCGTGCATTGTGCCATTGTTGGCACGACCAAACCGGGGCGCTGGCGCGAAAATGCTGATTTGCTAGAGAAAGGAGCGCTCAAAAAGGAAGAATTTGAGGCGATTCGCCAGATTTGGCATAAGATTGCCGGAAAGGATTGGGTCGGGCAGGTCTAAGTGCGAATTTGCAGCTGAGTTGCACCTCTTGGCGGGTATAACGATTGGGAACCTTACCAGCTGTTGTTCAATGACCTTCGATCAAACTGATAACTTGCTCAAAAGGAGTCCGGATAAATTTGGCAATCCGGACCTTGCCTCGTCTGCCGTCGCTCGCCAGCTGCGCGAAGGCGAAATCGTGGCGGGTCGCTACAAGATCATCTCCTTAATCGGGCAGGGCGCCGTGGGCTCGGTTTATGCCGTCGACCAGGTTTTTCTGCAAAAGCGCTTTGCCATGAAAACCCTCAACCCAATACTGGCTACGGATGTCGTCTTGCGGCGATTTCATAATGAAGCGCAAACAACCAGCCGGTTGGATCATCCGAATCTGGTTCGTTCCTTCGACTTTGGCTTGATTGATCACAATCAACCATTTCTGGTCATGGATTATGTAGAGGGGCAGACACTCTCCGCGGTTCTAAAGGAGAAAGGAAAGTTAACCGTTGAGATGGTTCTGCAAATCTTCATTCCCATTTGTTTCGCCATTGGCTATGCGCATCAAGAAGGCGTTGTGCACCGCGACATCAAACCAGGCAACATTCTGTTGGCTAAGTCTGATTCGATCATGACAGATTTTATTCCTAAAATAGTTGACTTCGGCATTTCGAAACTGGCAGAAACTGATGAAAAACAAGCTTTGACGAAAACAGGCGAAGTATTCGGCACACCGTTATACATGAGCCCCGAACAATGCACCGGAACAAAGATAGATAAGCGCAGCGATATTTACTCTCTAGGCTGTGTCATGTTTGAGGCTCTGGCAGGCAGCGCTCCATTTGTCGGGCAGACTGCTCTGGAAACGATGATGCAGCACAGCACATCACAAATGCCCTCTATGAGGGAAGTATCGTTAGGCGACGAATTTCCTGATGCCCTTGAAAATATAATTGCCAAAATGTTGGAAAAGGATCCACGTGACCGCTATCAAAGCTGTCTTGAAGTAGCTGAGGACTTGATTCACTTCCAGAAAGATCCTCTTACAGTATCAGTGAAGAGGATTGTCGATCCCAAGACTAAGTCGAGTTTGGGCAAAGTTCTGTGGGCCGTGGTCGCCGTTTGTACGCTTGTGTTTGGTGGTGGTGCCCTCTACAGCTGGTACTGCCAGTATCGCAAACCGGAGCCAAAAAATGCCACCACTGCCAGTGTCAGTGGGCAAGATCATCAAGTCAAGGTGTTAGCAGCGGCATCACCGTTTGCCCCTCCAGGCGGACAATTTTCCAACAACGACAACGGTGACGAAGTGGCCCCGGACATCAAGTTCTATTTCCCGCCAGAGGAGAATCTGGGCACAATGTTGTATTGGAACACAGCCAAAACCAGAATCGAGCATGACGCTGTCGGCACCGTCGATTTTCCTAAGACATCGAAACGTATCTTTGATGGTGGCGCTGGATTATTAATCTCACCACAATTTGCTGATTGGTTTAGCAACAACGATTTTTCTGGTTTGGTTGTCGACACTCGCATGTCCAAACATGAGGATGATGTCTGCAATCGGATCCTCGAGCCTCTGACACGCTTCACATCAGTTAGGGCACTGTGTTTGCGAGACTGCTCCATATCTTCCGCCACAAACTTCCACATCAATGAATTGCCCGATCTTTACTGGTTATGCTCCCGAAGAAGTCTCTCCACCGATCAAATTGCTAACCTGCCCCGTTTGCGCCAGTTAAGAGTGCTGAAACTTGAAGAATGCAAAAATGTCAGCTTCGTATTGAAAAAGCTCTCTGGTTCTAAGTCTATTAAGCGATTGTCGCTGGACGGCTGCGAAATCTCAGCTAACGATTTTGAACTGATTTCAAAATGCCCGTCGCTGACTCATTTGGACTTTCGAGAGACATTTCACCATCCTCGGATGTTGACCGACAAAGAGCGGCAAAAATGTCTGGCGCAGCTGGCAGGTTTGCCCAATCTAAGATGCCTTGCCGGCCAGGTTCTGCTCGGGGTGGGGCTGAAAGGCATAAAGCCGGAAGTTCTTCAACAGTTAAAGGCCATGAAAAAGCTCGAAGTTCTCTATGTGCAATTTGCCCAGCCCCAGGAGGTAATGCAACTACAGAAATATCTTAATCCGAAATGCCGTCTGATTAATTGGGGCAATGCCGAGGAGCATGGGTTACCGGATGCATGGTTTGATCCAAGAAGGACAAACCCTGATATTGATGATCTCTGGTGAGGAGTCTCAATGCCTGTTGATAAAACTGAAAACTTGTCCAACAGAAGCCCGGATAAATTTGGCAATCCGGACCTGCCAGCCTCTCCGTCAGCTCGTTATCTCAGTGAAGGCGAGATGATCGCCGGGCGTTACAGAATCATTTCACGAATTGGACAGGGGGCGATGGGCTCGGTTTACGCTGTTGAGCAAATTTTTCTGCAAAAGCGTTTTGCTCTCAAGACGCTGAATCCAATTGCTGCTACTGATATTGTTTTGCGCCGATTCCACAACGAAGCACAAACAGCAAGCATGTTGGATCACCCAAATCTTGTTCAAGCCATAGACTTTGGTTTGATTGATGACAATCAGCCGTTTCTGGTTATGGATTACGTGGAGGGACAGAGTCTTTCTCAGGTATTACAGGAGAAGGGAAGGTTGGCAGTAGATCTGGTTCTGCAAATATTCATTCCCATCTGTTTTGCCATGGATTATGCGCATCAACAAGGTGTGGTGCACCGCGACATCAAACCGGGCAATATTTTGCTGGCTAAATCTGATTCAGGAGCCGCCGGTTTTATTCCTAAAATAGTTGACTTCGGCATTTCCAAACTTGCGGCAACTGACGAGAAGAATGCTTTGACGAAAACGGGTGAGGTCTTTGGCACGCCTTTTTACATGAGCCCTGAACAATGTACCGGCACGAAAGTAGACAAACGCAGCGACATTTACTCGCTTGGCTGTGTGATGTTTGAAGCCCTGACAGGCAGCACTCCCTTCGTTGGGCAGACTGCTCTGGAAACGATGATGCAGCACAGCACGTCAGAACTTCCTTCCATGAAGGAAGCATCATTGGGCCACGAATTTCCTGTTGCTCTGGAAAACATAATCACCAAGATGCTGGAGAAGGACCCGCGTAACCGCTACCAAAGCTGTTCAGAAGTTGCTGAAGACTTGGTCCGCTTTCAGTCCGATCCTCTCACAATGTCAGTGAAAAGGATTGCTGCGACCAAACCTCAGTCGAAGAAGGGCAAGATCTTAGCGGCCGTCGTCGCTGTCGCTGCCTGCACCATATCTGGTGCGGTTGGATATGTGTGGTACTGGCGGTCAAACAAACCGGAGACAAAAAACGAAGCCACAAAAGTCAGTGTGGCTAAAGAACAAGATCCGCAAGGCAGCCATGATACCAGTATTCTGTCAGATTTGGATCCCCGGCCGTTTACCCCTCCAGGCAACACGTTCTCAAACGATGTCGATTTCGGTCCGAACATTAAGTTCTATTTCCCACCCAAATCTGATTTGGGAACAATCTTCTATTGGAACACGGCCACTACAATCGCGCATCATGAGGCCACAGGCACCGTCGACTTTCCTAAGACCTCGAAACGCATATTATTTGCCGGCTCCGGATTGCCAATGGCACCGATGCTGGCAAATTATTTTCAAAACGACGATTTTTCTGGTCTGGTTTTTGATTATGACGTCGCCACCTACGAGAATGACGCCTGCGATAGGATATATGAGCCATTGACGCGTTTGCCGTCAATTCGAGCACTGGTGTTACGAGACTGCCACATCTCCTCCACCTCAAGCGCCCACGTAAGTGAACTGCCTCATCTTCGCTGGTTGTCTTGCAAAAAAAGTCTCGGACTGAATCAAATTGCTAATCTCTCTCGGTTGCGCCAATTGAGAGTGCTTAGAATCGAAGAAGACGGAAAAAACGTCAGCACCGTTGTGAAAAGGCTTTCTGGTTCTAAATCGATTAAGCGCTTGTCCTTGAACAGCGCTGATATCTCAGCTCGTGATATTGAGCTCATAGCAAAATGCCCGTCGCTGACTCATTTGGACCTGCGAGGTGCATTTGAGCATCAGGCCAATCTAAATGATAAAGAGCGGCAAAAATGTATGGCTCAGCTGGCAAGTTTGCCAAATCTAAGGTTTCTTGCCGTGGGTGCCCTTGTCGGTGTGGAGTCGGGAGACTTAAAGCCGGAACTTCTGCGACAGTTATCGGCTATGAAGAAGCTCGAGGTTCTGTACCTGCAATTTCCGCGGACAGAAGAAGCAATGCAGCAAATAAAAAGCCATCTCAACCCAAATTGCCGCATTATCGGCAAGGGTGCCCAGGACAACGCTCTGGTGGACGGATGGTTTGATCCGAGAAAGACAAACCCTGATATTGACGATCTCTGGTGAGGAATTAAATGCCTTTCGATCAAACTGATCATTTGCTGAACAGGAGCCCGGATAAATTCGGCAATCCTGATCTTGTAACGACTCCAGCGGCTCGCTATCTCAGCGAAGGTGAGGTAATTGCCGGGCGCTACAGAATAACTTCCGCAATTGGACAGGGAGCCATGGGCTCGGTCTACGCCGTCGACCAGATTTTTTTGCTAAAGCGTTTTGCCCTCAAGACCTTGAACCCAATTGCGGCTACGGATGTGGTCTTGCGGCGATTCCAAAACGAAGCACAGACAACCAGCCGCTTAGATCATCCGAATATAGTGCGCTCTATCGATTTTGGCTTGATTGATAACAGTCAGCCATTTCTTGTCATGGATTTTGTGGAGGGGCAGACTCTCTCCCGCGTCTTAAAGGAGAAAGGAAAGTTATCGAAGGAAATGGTTCTGGAGATTTTCATTCCCATTTGTCTCGCCATCGGCTATGCGCATCAAGAAGGCGTTGTGCACCGCGACATCAAACCGGGCAATATTTTGCTGGCTAAGTCTGATTCGATAGCAACGGATTTTACTCCTAAAATAGTCGACTTCGGCATTGCCAAAATTGCCGGTGCAGACGAAACACTAGCTCTGACAAGAACAGGAGAGGTCTTTGGCACGCCGTTATACATGAGCCCCGAACAATGTTCCGGCACTAAGGTAGATAAGCGCAGCGACATCTATTCACTCGGTTGTGTGATGTTTGAGTCACTGACAGGCAGCGCCCCATTTGTTGGCCAGACTGCTCTGGAAACCATGATGCAGCACACGACATCGGAACTTCCCTCAATGAAGCAAGCATCGTTGGGCGGCGAGTTTCCGCCTGTTCTGGAAAACATAATTGCGAAAATGTTGACAAAGGATCCCAAAGACAGATATCAAAGCTGTCTGGAAGTGGCTGAAGATTTGATCCGCTACCAGAGAGATCCTCTGGCGGTGTCTGTTAGCAAGAATGTGGTTGCCAAGCCTAAATCGAAGCTGAGTACAGTTGCGTGGGTGGTGCTGGCAGTCTGTGCGATAGGATGTGGCGCTCTTGGATATGGCTGGTACCAGTGGCAGTGGCACAAACCGGATGCGAAAAAAGACGCCGACAGCGCGAATAAAAAACAAGATCCGCAAAGCAAGCGTATTGATTCCATTGTCCCTAGTAAGGTGCAAGACTTTGACCCTGTAGATGATGTTTATTCCACTATAGACATAGACGGCTCAAGGATTAACTTCGATTTCCCCCCGGAAGACGATTTAGGAAAAATAGTCTACTGGGATTCGCCATCGCACTATGTGATCAAAGACGCCACTAAAGCTGTTTCTTTTCCTGAGAAAACGAAACGGATCTTTGTCCTCAACGAGACTCTGATTTCGCATCCACACTATGCTCAATACTTTAGGCCTGATGATTTTGCCGGGCTGGTAATTAACGATCAGTATCATCTTTTTGATCTAGAGAGTTTCAATAAGGCTTGCGAGCCTTTGACCCGGCTCTCTGGCTTGAGAGCGCTGGTTTTCGAGTACTGCGACATTTCTGATGAATCATACTCGCACATAAACTCGTTGCCAAATCTATGCTGGTTGACCACTAGAAAGAGCCTCGATGTCGCTAGAGTTGCTAATTTAAAGCGTTTGCGCGAGTTGAGAGTGCTTTCCTTCGATGGCGGCGAGCGAAGCAAAAACATCAGTTCGGTTCTGAAAAAGCTTGCTGGTTCAAAATCGATCAAGCGATTGTCGCTGGACCATTCTGATATCTCTTCTGGCGATTTCGGGCTTATAGCAAAATGGCGTTCCCTTACGCATTTGAATTTAGTGCACACCTTTGAGAGTGGTGGCCAAAAATTAAACGATCAAGAGCGGCAACAATGCATGACGCAGCTGGCCAGTCTGCCACATCTAAGATGCCTCGCTCTTCCCTTTAGCCTGATTTTCGAAAGTCCGGGTAAGCTTTCACTCAAGGCTCTACGACACCTATCGGAAATGAAACAGCTCGATGTTCTGTATCTGGAGGCTACACTTCCAGCGCAAGACCTGCAGAAGCTAAAGAGTTACTTGAGCCCCAAATGCCGCTTTGCCGAATGGAAGGATGAAAAGGTTAAGGAACCGGACACATGGTTTGATCCAACGCTGACAAATCCTGACACTGATGACCTCTGGTGAGCCCACGGATAGATCTGGTGGCAATCCGGACGTCGTAGCACCGGCAGCACGTCAACTAAGCATTGGCGAAATGATCGCCGGGCGTTACAAAATAATTTCTCTAATTGGACAGGGCGCCATGGGTTCGGTTTATGCGGTTGAGCAAGTCTTTCTGCAAAAGCGCTTTGCCCTTAAGACGTTGAATCCGATTGCCGCTACAGATGTTGTTCTGCGGCGATTTCACAACGAAGCGCAAACAACAAGCAGGTTGGACCACCCCAATCTAGTTCAATCAATCGACTTCGGCTTGATCGATAACAATCAACCATTTCTGGTCATGGATTATGTGGAAGGGCAGACTCTTTCCCATTTCTTAAGGGAGAGAGGAAAATTATCGGTCGAGATGGCTCTGCAAATTTTCATTCCCATTTGTTTTGCAATTGGCTATGCGCATCAAGAAGGTGTTGTGCACCGCGACATCAAACCCGGCAATATTCTCTTGGCTGAATCGGATTCCATAGCCACTGACTTTATTCCTAAAATAGTTGACTTCGGCATTTCCAAACTTGCCGGAGCCGACGAGAAACAGGCTTTGACAAGAACGGGCGAGGTGTTTGGCACGCCGTTATACATGAGCCCGGAACAGTGTGCCGGATCGAAGATAGATAAGCGCAGCGATATATACTCGCTGGGCTGTGTGATGTTTGAGGCACTGACAGGCAGCGCTCCATTTGTCGGGCCGACTGCACTGGAAACCATGATGAAACACACCCACGCACAACTTCCCACCATGAAGGAAGCGTCATTGGGCACCGAATTTCCTGGGGCTCTGGAAAACATTATTGCCAAAATGTTGGCAAGGGATCCAAAAGACAGGTATCAAAGCTGTCTTGAAGTTGCCGAGGACTTGATGCACTTCCAGAGTAACCCCCTTATGGTCTCAGCGAACCAGGTTGTTGCTCCAAAGCCTGAGTCTTTGATCAAAACATTGCTGGTCGCTGTGTCCGTATGCACCGTATTTGGTGCTTTTGGTTACACCTGGTATTCCCACAATCACAGCGCAAGCAAAGAACAAAAACAGCAAAGCAAGCAAGAGTCGCTGCCAACCGACCAGAATCTCAATCAAGGATCCTTGGTGGAGAATCCTGATGATGTGATACCGGCTAAATCAGAGGACTATGTGCCCATGGCCGATTCCTTTCGCGATTACAGTGTCAGGGAGGGCATGGGCTTCAATTTCCCGCCCAACGAGAGTATGGGCGACATGTTCTACTGGACTGCCGCGAAAACTATAGTCCAGCAAAAGGCGTTGAAAACTGTTGTTTTTCCAAAGGATTCAAAACGAATATTGGTTGCAGGCGTTTCTCTTGGAGGCGCTCCGAAATATGCTCAATACTTTAACGAGGGCGATTATTCCGGACTGATTATTGAGTACAGCATGAATCCTGATGATGGGGATTTCGACAAGGGTCTAGAGGCGCTGACGCGATTCAAAAGCCTGCAAATTCTGGGTTTGAGCCTGAGCCACATCTCTGCTGAATCACTCTTGCACATCAATGCGCTGCCGCATTTACGATGGTTGAATTCCAAGAAAAGCCTCACCGCTGATGAAATTGCTAATCTTAGACATTTGCGCGAATTAAGTGTGCTTGGCATTGCCGACACCAAACATGTCACTGCCGTTTTGAAAAAGGTTGCGGGCTCTACCGCGCTACAGCGATTGTCGTTGGTACATGCGGGCCTGACCGCAGCCGATGTAGGTCTTGTTGCGAAATGCCGTTGCCTTACTCATTTAAATTTGATGGGCAACTTTGAGCGTGTGGGCGAACAGCTGGACAAAAAGGAGCAGCTTAAATGTATTGCCCAGCTGGCCACACTGCCCAACCTGCGATTTCTGGCGCCGGGCAATGTGCTTTATGGGAACAAGTTCGAGCCTGACGTTCTAAAAGAGTTGTCGAAAATGAAAAAGCTGCAAGTTCTTTATATACTGTTTCACCGACCAGAGGCTACGCTACAGCAACTGAGGAGCTGTCTCAGTCCTACTTGTCGACTTATTGTTAGCGAGAAGCCGCAGGATCCGGGATGGTTTGATCCAAGGCATACAGATCCTGCCGATCTTGATCCCCACTGGTGAGCAGGGTATAAGATTTGGCACTGCCCTTATTTGTTGTCGAACTCTTGAATTTGAATGAATTCAATGTTGCGATCTTCGAGCCATGACAAACTCTTTTCCGGAACAGCATTTTGGCCAGGTTTGTACCAGGGCAAGTTGCCGAATCGCTCTTGCAGATCCGGTGAGATGAATGGCTGACCGTGGCGGGCGAGTATCTCGTTTCGGGCAATGCGCAAGTCAGCCATGGACATTCCATCAAGGTCGCTTTGAGCCAAGGGTGTGTTGTCTGCGTTGGGCTCCAGTAGTCCCGTTGTGTCCGCAGGTACTTCAGCCGTGGGCGCAAAAGCGCTGCGGGTGCCATTTAGATTATGGTCCAATTCGTATAGATGCAGAAATTCAACATTGCGTTTTTCCATCGGCGTCAAATCACTATTTTTATATGCTGGATCCGCATGGTACCAATCCTGGTGATCAAAATATTCTTGCAGGTCGTGATCTTTGAACTGCCTACCGTGTTCAGCGAAAACTGTATTTCTCGTCAGCCTGATATCATCCGCAGATGCTCCTGCTAAATCGGCTTCTGTCAGAGGTCTGCTTGTCAGACCAGCAGCCAAACCTTTGTCGCCGGTATAAGCGTTTTGCGCTTCTTGCGTCCAAGAGTTGGGTTGGACCGGACCTGTCTGTGCTTGGGGGGCACGATCTCCCTGATCAATGTTGCTCAACTTGATTCTCCTCGGGCTGGGATTCGTCGAAGGTAGCATGGAGGTATTACTGAGAGATTACCAAGACCAAAGAGTGGGCATTTGGTCTGGTTCAAGTTGGACTTTTGGAAGGTATCGATATTGATTTCCCGGCTTGGATGAACGGTTTGACTCCGACATTGTTCCAGCCCAGGCGAAGTCTTTTCTCGCCAAAAGTTTCCACAATTTCGCAACATAGCATTCGTCCAAAAACGCTTTGAGGTGCGCTTAGAATTCTGGTGCAGGTTTCATGACGCCTGCTATCAAAAGGTATCTTGCTGGAGCGCAATACCTGTTATTTGGTCACCACATACGGTGCCCAAAGCGCTCTTTGTTTTCTTTGATTCTATAACGCGGCACAACTAATGACTTATTTCTAGGCAAAAATAACCGAAATTGACATGATGACCTCGGCTCTTACTGCTGCATTGAGCAGAAAGAGCGCGAGCAATCGGCACGGCTTCTCAAAGTCTCCTTGCCGGGTTGTGCTCAATTTCAATACTTCAGTGACCCCAATTGTCTGGCTCATGCCACTTCGTGGCTGATGGAGAAATCCACGTGCTTGCCTAGCCGAGCCAGGTATTTTAGAAGCAGGTCCACACTGAATTTGCTCACATGTCCTTGCCTGAGCTCTGATATACGGGACTCTTTTACGCCAAGCTGAGATGCCGCCTCTGCTGCCTTCCAGCCATGTTCATCGATTATGTCGATGATCGCGCTCATCAGATCTGCTCTCATGAGCATGCTGGCCGATTCAGCGCCAAAGCCCAGATCAGCGAACACGTTCCCGCTGCTTTCAACCAACTCAAAGTTTTCTTGGTTTTTTTCGGATCGCTTCGATTTCCGCATATGCTGCCCTCCCTATATTCAAGTCTTGCTGCGCTGTTCTCTGTGTTTTCTTCTCAAATGCATGTAGAACGTAAATTGCTTCCGAGAATTTCGCCACGTAAATAACACGGTGTTCGTGGGGATAATGAATCCGTATTTCTATTGCCCCTGACCCGATGTCGGCATCGGCTTCCAGTCCTCAGGCAGTTTGCTTTCTTTCACTCGACGCAACTGAAAACCAGCTTTTTGGCGCGCCACTCTCGCAAAACAACACAAGTTGTCGTAAGACGACCTCACCCAGACAAGTTTTTTGCCCTTTGGTTCTTGCCCCATCATTCGATTTTACGCACTTACGTAATTATAATCAACCCCTTGCACCCAAGAAAAGTTCGCCTTCCAGTCCGTCGTCTCGCTCCCACTCGTCTTCGTCCTATCCGCCCCCACACCGGAGACCAGTGCGAGCTGCTTGTGCAGCTGCTTACGCAAGCCGGCTACACAGCCTATTATGAGCTTGGCGAAATCACCATGAACACAGCCCAGCTTGCCGCCTGGCTGGGCACCGACCCTACCAATTTTTTCTCTTCCTACTATGTTTTCCAATATGGTGGCTACCCCTTGAGCTCCAGCTACGATGGCACCGAATATACATGGACCAAGTTACCATTGAAGAAGCGCAGGCTCATCTTGTCGAGCTTATCGAGAAGCTGCGTGCTGGACAGAGATTGTAATTACCAGGAACAATCAGCCGATCGCTCAATTGGTCAGTCTTCGTTCGGCTGAGCCCCATCCGGTTCCGGGCAGATGCAAGGGAATGTTGACCATTGTTTCAGAGAATGATGAT
>Ga0182024_10006109_pt1 | contig 26579 bp, 27 predicted proteins | sample P32metaG_FD_120480 | JGI IMG/M metagenome (GOLD analysis project Ga0182024, IMG submission 120480) | Permafrost microbial communities from Stordalen Mire, Sweden - P3-2 metaG (Illumina Assembly) | ecosystem: Environmental > Terrestrial > Soil > Wetlands > Permafrost | place: Sweden: Stordalen... | reverse complement strand
CCTTATTCCTTTATGAGGCCGCGTCATGGTTCACTATGAGACAGTCTCACAGTCTGGTGGTCTCAGGTAAGCTTGTGAGCTGTTATAATTAACAGATCCTTCCCTTGCGTTGACTGCTCTTGCTTGGCCAGGTGAACGCGGTGACTTCGATAGGAACATTCACTTCGAATGCTGGGATCTTTTTTAGGCTCCCAGTCATTGCTCTCCCTAATATCAGATGTGCAAACATCAACATGCCTGTTGTCACTAGTGTACGTATATTTATTGATCGACCAGTGCTATAATTATCAATTTTAAAATCTAGCAAGAATAGCCGATTGCGGCGCATGCCAAGGCAAGCCAATCGTAAGGGCACGGGAACCAGCCTACGCAAGGCCGAAGGATATGTTACCCAATAATAGCATAGCCAGCGCCTCGGAAAATTGTCATCCAAATTCGACTGGGATGCAAATCGACGGCCAAGGAATCCTCGATGACTACTTACACCTTGCTCCCATACCGAATGTGAAACACAGCGAAACATAGCCGAAACAAAGCGAAACACAAACAGGTTCAGCATCGCCTGCAGAAATCCGCGCCTATACAAACCTCCTCAACTGACAACCGCCTTCAATCTATCTATACACGTCCATGCTCCGGAAAGATGGGGCCAGAATGACGCATTCTATCTCGGCACCCCAGGCCTGGGCAGTCACTGTGATATGGCTGTTCCTTGCATTTTTCTGCTACGAGATGATGCGTGAGCAGTCAGATCGCTTGTTTCATCTTGCCGAAGTAGTGCAAGGCGATGTCGGGTTACTACAGCATCCCAAAGCTGTCCAAACCCATCAAGGTACCCGCAGTTTTCTCTCGAGTGTAATCTCAGTGCAAACAGACTCTCACGTCGCTGACAAGTTTTCCATGCCTCCGAGCATCAACCCCAAGGAAATCTATGCAACATTTTTGTCTACCCGCATTGGCGCGAACCGTGAAATGGGAGAGTTTGAAGAGGATCATTATTTCAATTCGACAAGAGTGCTCATCCATCGACTGCTCCGCTCTCCGAACACTCGCTCTAGGCGACATATATTGGTCAGTTCTCCCTCGATCTTTGTTGATCTAAGGTCATGGTAACCGAGAATGTCGCTCAGTGGAAACGAGACCGTCTTGCTGCTGATGGAGCAATTGTGCGCCTAGTCCCGATCCTTCAGATTCCGAACCTGCCCTCCAGGGAAGCTACGTATGTCCAGAGTCCGCATCAGTGATAACCGTAGATGGGTAGATCAGTTTACGAAATTACAGCTCTGGAAGTTTACTGAATATGATCGAATTGTTTATATGGACTCAGATATGTTTCCCCTGGTGAATACAGAAGAACTCTTTTCGATGGACATCTGTCAGAAATCTAATAACGATGTACCGTTCGAATATTGCTTTGCTGCATCACCGAATCTGCTTGGAAAAGGACAAGAGGGTTCCGTAAATGTCGGTATCGGCTTTAACGCCGGTTTTTTTATGTTAAAACCCGACAGTTTTATATTCGACAAAATATGGCAAGTAGCAATGGTCCCTGAGCAGCCGTGGAATCTACATCTGGATATGGAGCAGGGCTTGCTGAATGAGTTTTTTAAGTCCGGCGGTGAAACGCCCATGGTCCCACTGCATTGGTCTTGGAATGTAAAGGACATGCCAGACGAGTGGATGGCAGAGGCTAAAGTTGTACATGCGAGGTGGGCTTTCTTAATCTTCCGTTGACTTTAGATGGTGGTTGACGGATCCTAGCCTGGTGGGCTCGAAGCAAATTGCAGAATGGTGGAAAACGTTGGGTTATATCGAAGGCTTCTGGGAAGCTGCTTCGTAATATGTAAATTCAGAATTTGAACAGTCTCCTAGGTGGATACCGCAGGATAAAGGATATATCGCTGAGATGCATTAGATTTAGTGGTAGAGATACATCATATTCGGCTCGATACATTTGCTTAAACATTATTAATTGGACGGCAACCTGTCCCTCTTTACGTCTACACATCGAGGAAGAAATAGTGAGAGTAACAACATCAGTGATGAAGGCATCTAATGTATCTGAGATCGTCCTTGGCTGATTGATCAGATTAATCAACAATTATAATTGTGACTGACCTTGGGGCGCATTTCGGCATTCTGAAGTTTGGCATCAACGCTTCTGAGGATGACGAGCGCCGATATCCGAGATGTTTTGTCCATATCCAGTGCTGCGCCTGCTCAGAAGAAAAGGAAAGTAAAGACGAGTGTTGACCCTGCAATCAAGAACGCTACTGGCATCACACGAGAACTGTACTCTCTGCTGGGCGAAGGCACGCCGCCCATTGCCTTCATCAAACAAGACCGGTTCAAAGATAAACCTAAGCTCAACAAGAAAGCGACGCCTTGGTAAGCTGATATGCTCCTCATTTTTGACTCGCTAGGCTCTGGAAAGAATTTACTCCCGGGGGGCGTGGGAAAGATGGACTCGTATTGCGACATTGGGTTAAAAAGGGCAGTCTTGAAGATGAGAATGGTTCTGTTGGCCCTTTGGTCCTAGACTCACGACTAGGCACGTACTATTTCGACCAGTTTAATGCCAAACTCGAATTTCCAAACTACACAGCTGAGGAATATGAGCAGTATATGCAAGGTAGAAATCTTCATTGACATTTCCTGATTCAAGATCCCGACTGGAGCAAAAAAGAGACAGACTATCTATGGTCTTTGTGCGCCGATTTTGATTTGCGATGGATTCTCATTGCTGATCGGTACGAGCCGGAGGGTAGAGAACGGACTATGGAAGACCTGAAAGACCGATATTATAGTGGAGTAAGGAAATTGCTCTCAGGACGCATCCCAGAAAGTCTCATGACAGCGAATCAACTGGAGCAATACAATTCTTACAAATGGGACAAGGGTAATAACGTCGGGGAGAAGCTCTGACCAGGTAGCGAAGGAAATCGAAAGGAAGACATATGTGGAGAACCTGTACAAACGAACGCCAGAACAAATAGCCGAGGAGAATGCGCTCATGGCTGAAGTAAAACGCATTGAAGCTTATGATAATAAAACACGCGCGGAGCGAGAAGATATCATTACTCTTCTTGAATCGCCTCGTAGTATGGCGGATACTCGTGGTTATGAGGGAAGTCAGGGAATGAATATTCTTCATCAAACACTTGTGGCTGCGGACAAAACAAGGACAAAACAACAACAGCGGAAGCAAAGTATCAGCCAAGTCAACGTGACTCCAGGCCAAACAGTGGCCCAGGAAAGCGCTATGAATGCGCGGGATGAAGTAACTCGACGATTCAAGAAATTCTCCGCAAAAGAAGGTATCTTATTCTTTGGATATCATTAATGTTTAGAATATGTCTTTGGGATTGCGTACCCAGAGAAATCAACCCAGGGCGCTGTGCTCAGGTCCGCCAAACTCATTATTTCAAAACCTACGATTGCCCAGAAAGTCTCGAATGTTTTCAAAGAGATGGGAATGTCTGAGAAACTTGCCATGCCTACTGCATTAGTATGTGAGAAAATGGAGAAGTTGCATGGTGCAATTCAATTGATGCTTGACGCAAAGAAGAACGTGGATCGCGCGGACCAGGAATTACGTATTGCGGCTGCCAGAAAGGAAGGTACTGGACATGGAACTAGGGGAGGTAGTGTTACCGGAACTCCAAGTGTACGGGAGAAGAGAAGCGTTAGCGTAATTACAGATGGTGATGCAGGAGAGCCTAAGAGACATAAGAAAGATTAGATAACAGTGGGTGGAATTATGGGGAAACAAAGGTGTCTCGGATTGAAACAGAGTCCGGCATCGTGTACATCAGAGGGTATGCACTGGCTGGCGTCAATGATTATTATGGTACATTAATTGTGAATTCGAGAATTTCATCCGCTAACCTTGACTTCTTCTAGTAATCGTATAAGATCATCTTTGTCCAGTCTCCAACCGTCGCTACTTTCCTCCTCCAGGATCCTCTCTGCAGCCTCACTTACACCCCCAGGAATGCCATCAGTATCAAAGTTAAGCACCACACAAATTTGCTGGCACCATGCAAATCGTTCGCGTAAATTATAAGGACCTAACCGCGTTGCATAAGCTGTGATTTGAGATATATCCTTCTCGAGTCTGATAGCGCCGAGCTGCTATTAGTGTCGATAGACCACGTGCGAACCTCATTGACTCGGAACGACCATAGTTTCTTCTCAAGAGGATCAACCAGATACTTGATAGAAAGATTAAGAAGGCTTTGAAAATTTGTGGGGGTAAGATCGTCCTAGAATTAAACAGATTCTTTTGGGACCACTTTGAAGGGTAGAATAATAGCATCCCAGTTTAGGGCAAATCTTCTGGTTACAATCTCATCCGCGGCAAGCTCATCATATTCTTGTTGAGTCAAAAGATACTGCACCCCAGCGAAAATTTCATTGACCAGTCTTTTTATATTCGGTTTGACTAATTGCGAGAACAATGTAGCCAGACCCTCCTATCAATTAGATTTCCCTCAGAAGCGGAGCACATGCAAATAACTGTCGAACTTTTCCTTCAGACTTCCCACATTTATCAATGCGACGCGAGCTGTTTCTGATTGTTCACCAAAAGGGAACAAGCTCTCCAAATTTCCACTAATGTATTTTTCAGACAATGCGTAAACACTCTCCCCAGAGATATCCAGATTATTCAAACCCGAGACAAAGGCACGAACCCTCTCCACTTTGCCCAAATCTTCTCCCCTCCCACTTCCTAAAAGAGTACGCTGCGAGTCCATGGTCGCACGTCGTTTAATTACGCCGGCAAAGTCTAGATCAAGAATTCGACGAGAATTAGCACATATAGTTTTGATAAGCTCAGCATCTCCTGTTCCCATTGCCCGATCAAGAACTTTATGTAAAACAAACATAACATCGTCGACAACAGATGTAGTAGGAGGGCCAGATGATTGTGATGACGGTTCGTCAAGTTGAAAAGCCTTTTCGACGGAACGACGGAAAAAGAATGTCTCTAATGATTCGAAGGAGCCCCGGAGTCTAGTCATTTTGGTTGAAAGAGAGGCATCGAGGACAAACCGGGGTATCTCGACTGAAGGAGCATCGTACTGCATCAGCTCTAGCTTTACGGAGTAAATACTTGACACTTCACTGCCAGGAAGTTAATGTAAAGATTCCAGCGGGCAAGGACAACTGCGATCTCGTTCAACGTTGTGTCTATCGCTTTAGAGTCAATGATATCATCTGTCCCATTTGTTGACGGAGCTGGGCTTGACGTTCGAAATTTCCCTACTTCGCCTATCTGACGTACAGGGGTCGCGGATAGAGGATTTGGAAGGAACGACTGCACTAAGAAGTTGAAAGCGTAGCTCTTAGTTTCCGCAAGCTAACCTTAGTAAACCTCACAGGGCACGGACCTTCCGCTGTAGATTACGTTCGTCCCACAAAGAATCCAAAATTATCCCACCTTGGCGATCACATTCGCCCTGTAATCTTTGAATGACTCGTACCATCTTCCCCGTACCATAGAACTTATCAACGATAGAGGTATGTGTTTCAACTATGCGTGCAATGTTCTCAAACAATCCAGTGAGCGTGGTCGCGTAAAACATGGCATTGCTCGATGCTAGCTTTAGCGCGAGGACATTGAGATCGTTACATTGTGTCATAGCTGCGCGACTTCGTCCAGCGATGATGCCACAAACAAACCGCCCGTAGACATCTAGTCCTTCGATCTCCTTGCCGATAAGAGGAAACAAGCGGAAAAACCGCGTAATGCGCTCTTCGTCCTTTGTCTTCGCAGCAGCATCAAATTCGCGCAGAAAAAGTTTGTAGAGGGCGTCCGAAGCTTGGGACAGAAACACAGTCGGATGGTCGGGTATTTCTGAGGTCGGAACGGCAGCCATTGCGAGAGAGCCACTGATGATAGACGGGTCAAGGAGGGAGGCTTGATGAAGACATGTTGCAGCTGCGTCCCAGTCTTGTCGTTCCATTGCGTCATGCACACCAAGGATGGAGCTCTGGCGGTCAGCAGATGGCATAGAGCGCGGTGCGAAAAACCTTTAACTCTTGTACATCCTCCACATACTTCAGGCACTCCTTCACACGCCCTTGCTCCATGTCAAGCTTCCTTACACGTTCTCTCAGACCCTTGGCTGTTTCCGCTGCAGGATCAATGCGTTCGCTTAGCCGTGACAACTGTTCCTCAATCTGCAAGGAAGACTGCAATTCAAGCAGAGATGTCAGGTCCGGCTGTATGTCTGGATCGAGGAACTGTTCCAGCCGGAGGTCATTGTCCACCTCCTGGAGCAGCAATCGATCAAGCAGCTTTTCCGCATCCTCCATAAATGCACCGTCGATTGTCATAGCCACGATTCACTCAGAGCCATCGTTTTACTGTATCGTGTCGAATGTTGACGCCCGTCCAACACGTCCAATCAGAATGCGGGCCGGGTGCCGTCCGAGAGATTCAGTACTGCCGGCGCGCCAACATATACCCTTCTAACCCGTCCCCTGGGACAACTGGACTTGATATTCAAGGCGCCAATTGCTGTTCGGGAGCATTTCCAGGGAGGTCTGAAATTCAATTGATATGAAAGTCCTTATGCGTGAAACAGAATTGGGAAGGCAACTGCAGAGTAAGGTGAGACTGTCAATGTACCTACTTCTATACTGCAATACCATGAATCACCAAAGGAGTCTTACTGGCGAAAATTGCATCGAATAGGTTATTGATTCTTGGGGCGCTGTGTCTTGCTTCTGACAAGAGAGAGGGTCAAGCAAACAATGGTCTCCGCGGTGGATCATGTGCAACTAGCTGCGAGTGTGATTGACCGTATTGATTAGAGTACACACGCTCACAAATTCAAAGAACAAACGCCTCCTCCTACCTATGATGCAGGCATCATCTCAGGCGCTGAGGTCAGATCAACGACGGTTAAATCCTTAGAGCTTCCCCACGCTCTCCGCAATCTATTCTGATTGGTGATTTATAGCGATCGCCATCAGGGGAATGACCTAGCTCACGCCGCCAGTAGCGCCCCTCTCCAGTCGGACCACATATGGGCCCAACTTGCTGCCGATACAAGCCTTTTTGTCCTTGCCTTGCGTGGTCTCAAGGGTGATGCAATGCCTTACACGTCTCTCCCTTTTGGTTATCCATCTGACGCTCACCCCAAAAATAATCTGATGCGCAAAGAAATGTTGGGGTATGTTGTATCTCTTGCTGGGCACTGGGCAGCACCGCCATTAATTGGCTAAGATATATAAGCGAGACTGAGAACAGGGCTTTCCCCAGCGAGCAGAGATTGGATTGCTGTTGCGAATGTTGGCCAGCACCGCCTAAGGAGGAGTTACCAGATGCGGGTTCCTTCTTTGCCACCAATTGAGTTCATCTCGTCACAATAGCTCTCTCACCGGGTTGGAGGTTCAGTTGAGTTATCAAGGGGCGTTGATGAAATAATTCGACCGTTCCACACTCCTAGTTTGAGACTTAACAGAGATCTCACATCTATGACTCCTATGGAAATCATATGGATTGCTGTGTTGGACATTGACCCCTTCAAGAATGCGGCTTTATTTTCCTGTCCGCCAATCTGACAAAACCTGAGCTCCAAAAGGCAAGCCAGGGGCGATAATCACTGTCATCAGCAACAAGGAACACAATAGACCCTTCCGGAAGCATTGGGAAAATCTACAATTATGAGGACCTGGATGTAGCTCTCCGTGGATTCAAGCGAACGGAGGCGCTCAAGTAGGACGCACCCGTTCCCACACCAGATCAAGACTGTAGTGTCAGCGGAAGTATAAGTCGTATATCTAAGATTAGTTTAATATTTTATTTTTTTGAAGTGCCGCTTTCCGAAATCTTTGGTGAGATCTGGGCGCGTAAAAAGTTGAAGTTATCAAGTAACTGGTTGGAAGTCCCGGTTTGGTAGTCTTTGAGAAGACGATAGATAACTGCTCAGGCAGTATGTGGAATGAAGGAGAGGCGGGGCAACTACAAGGAAGATTCAGAGAAAACTGGAGGGGGCAGGATGGAAATATCAAGGCGCAACGTTTTTCAATATCCCTCAGATTAGTTTTCAACTTTGGTCCGTCACCAGAGTCCGTAGGGTACATATGTACATAAGAAAACATGGTGCTTCAGGACTTCAAGGGTGCTCTTCATACTCTTCCTTAACATTGCTATGTCCTGCAGTAGGGTTCCGGTCTTGATTCTCTGATTTTCGATACCATGAATATCCGAGATCTAACTAGATGCATATATGGCGGAGGGCGGATCAAACGCTGACCAATCGGAACGCCATCTCGGAAAATTTGGAAAGCCGAGCAAATTGCTCACATCACCGATCCGATTTCGTAGTCTGAAAAGTTGTCAACCTGCGGTGCAGCGGCTGTGAAAAGACAATCAGAGATGGTGCAGCTTTCTGACGAAACCAAGGTCTGCTCCCGACAGTCCCTGCGTTGAAAGGCTGTCTGACAGTGCAAAGGAACGAATCGGTAGAGTCCTGGACATGGGCAAGATTGCCATCCACTACGGCTGGATTCCAATGATCCTTTACATTGGTGAGCACACTAGCTCTCTGTAGCCTTTCGGCCTAGATGTTCTCCTATACTGGTGCTAATTTCAGGCTACACACAGAGCTCTCCGCGACCTGCAGCATGGAAGTATTCGCCATTTCCTTCTGAGACTCACTGTAGGATGGTCGTGCCTTTAGGTGGATAGTTTCTGCATGTAGTGGTGAGTGTTGTCTGGCGATGGCGAATGGTTCACGGCTGCGCTGGGAGAAGTAAGGAAGTCACCGCTCGTATCACATGGAAATAAAGCCTAGACTACAGTGTCGTTTCTTTCTGTTTCTTGCTGTCATTTCACTCGCTGACATCAATTGCACACCACTCCTGTTCAACTGAAATCACAGTTGCCCAGGTGTTCTTTGGAGGAAAAGTAGCTAATTCAATTCGTCGGTGGCTTGAAGTGTCATCAAAATTTCGCAAGTTTAAAAGTATACAACTAGCAGTTCGCCATGACTAACCAAGATACAGAGTGAACACTAGACGGAGCTACTTCTTGACAATCGAGATTACATCCTCGTCCTCCAGCACATGAGTTAAACCAACCCGCTCTATTAGTCAGATTTACCCGAAGAGACCACTCACGAGGATTATGTCGGACAGATTTGCCCCATACTAAGGCATGTTTAAAATTCTTGACGATGTCTTTGTGCTAATGATCAACATGAAGTTCATAGAATGTGCATACAATCGTGTTACAAAAATCTTCGACCGTGCAATGTCCTTTCCGAAGAACCACAGGATCATCAAAATCAGGTTGTATTCCTCGAGGTTTGGTGTACACTCGCACCAAATCTAGATATTCCCACATCTTCTCCAGTAATTCGTCAAAGTTCCATCCGTGATTCGCAGAAATAGGAACTAATGATTAACGAATTCAAGGTTCAATTACCAGCATGAGGCACTTTATAAATGAGGTCAAGCTCTTCAATAGAGATCTGGTCAATTTTGTTCATAACATATATGCAGCTTGTATACACCCGATTTCCTAACTCGTTAGAGCACTTTCTCCGGTACGAACCCTCGAGCACGTCGATGAGATCATCGACAGTTGCATCACATCGAAAAGCGATGTCAGCACTGTTGATTCTGTATTCACTCAAAACAGCCTTTACTTCCTCTGGCGTAAGGTGCGTCAAAGGAACGGTGTTCGTCATATTTATCCCACCCTTGTCCTTTTTCTTGAATGTGATATTCGGAGGCTCTTTATTTAGTCGGATACCAAATCCTTCGAGCTCAGCTTCGATTATTCTCTTATGAGTGAGAGGTTTGTTGACGTCCAGGACAATGAAGACGAGGTTGCAAGTACGCGCGACTGCAATGACTTGCCGCCCACGACCCTAAGAATTAGTGAAATTGTAGATACATGAGCACTTTGCCGTCTTTGGCTCCTTCGATGATTCCAGGCAGGTCAAGAATCTGAATTTTCGCACCGCGGTATTGTAGCACCCCTGGCACTGTCGTCAGGGTGGTAACTAATCTTGTCAACTTTCCGCACCGAGTTATCACGTACATTCGTATGCTGCAACTTCGCTGTGTGTTCCTGTGAGTTTGCTCATCAAAGTGCTCTTTCCAACTGAAGGAAATCCTGCGCGATATCAGTATGTCATACTCAGTGCCTGCTCACCAATAAATCCAACAGAAGCAACTCCAGTTCGCGCCACATCAAAGCCAACTACAATTAACAGCTGTTGCAGTCACATTATACCGCCCGCTCCTCCTCCACCGCCTCCAGTGGGCGTCAAAAGCTCTCGTTTCAATTTAGCTAACTTCGCCTAAAAATTACGCACTGCTATCATATCGGGATTGTACCTTTAGCTGACCGAGATGAAACGATGTCGCCTATACGCTATTAGAAAAGAGGCGTGAATCTCTTACTTTGTTTTTCTGAGTTTTGGACATCTCCAACCTGCTGTCAAAAAAGGCTCGCTCAAAGGTAAGTACTCAATCTCCTTGATCTTTTCCACTGTCGTCATTTTGATATATGGTACTAGCCAAAAGTATGTAGCAGTACTGTGCGATGTTCAACAAAATTGGGTTGATCTAATATCGAGCGAGTCTCCGGCCTTCGAGCGCTGGATTCAGAGTGTGAGAGACAAAGTCAACCGTCTCCCGGCCGATGATGGTCGCCAAAGCGGTACCCTAAACGAGGTCGGCATTTTTAGGGCTTGGGATCGCGCCGATCTCGGGACCCTGCCCTGCCCGAGCTCGACGAGTCTGGGACCTCGCGGCCGAGTTAGGTGCCAATATGTCAACTTTTGACGGGTTCGTCAAAGAACTACCTCAGATAACCGGTAAATCCACTGTCAGTTCTGGCGGTTAATGCTCTGTTAGTTGACCATTTCACCCACAAACCGCACAGGCCGAACCCTCGTGCTGCATTTCTTTCGCACATCCACAAGGATCATATGAATGGCTTGGAGACGTATAACTCAAGTTTCATCTATTGCTCTCGGGCCACAAAGGAAGTACGGCACTTCAAACTCGTCGGAACTGATGTGAGTTGGTTTTGCGATTGCAGACCAGAAGGGACCGTTTACACTTTGCGGATGGGGTAATCGAGAGGAAGATTCGTACATACGCTAATCTCAATTACCGAAAAGATCTCCTTGTACTCCCCTATATGTATCCATTCATATATAAGAAGCCCTTGCCACTAAATACGCCTACATGGATCCCGGTAGGAGACACCGAGATACGGGTTACCTTGTTTGATGTAAAAGCTTCGGTCTCCGGATCCTAACATTTAGGCTAACCACTGTCCTGGCAGCACAATGTACGGAGCCCACTTTCTCTTCTAATATCTAAGGTTTCTCTTTGAGAAAGACGGCATTGCCGTATTATATACTGGTGACATACGTGGTACGCATCATTCGATACGTCATCTCATGCTCAGCGGAGCCTTGGTGGGTCAATGCTCTTTCCAAATCCCCCATCCTTTCCCAATATGTGTCGGGGATAAGAAGGCTAGATTGTCTATATTTGGACACAACCTTTGCTTCCCTCGGTCCGTACACACGCGAGTTCCCCGACAGGGTATGTGAACGTCGATTTGATCTAATGAAAGGCAACGGCGCTTCATGGGCTGATGAAAAAGATCCGTTCATATCCCAGAGATACCGTGTTTCACTTTAATGCCTGGACATTTGGGTTCTATCTTCCTGCACCCAACTGATAATAGATACGAGGATCTGTGGGTTACAATCGCTGCAACATTAGGAGTCAAGGTATAACACCTGCGAGTCCCCTATTAATACTAAAGATTCATGTCGACAACTACCGATATGAATTGTTTGGAAGCATAAAGTCGCCAGAGACCTGGGCATGGGGACCGTTTTTACTCGGCCACGCCGATAAGTGCGACCGCCTTCCCGGCGTTGCTGATCGTATATACGAAGGTTACCTCACACGAAACCCAAACACTACATTTCATTCCTGTGACTCCCGAGGATCATGTCCGGTTCGCGACAATGCCAATGTGGTACAAATAATACCTGTTACTAATCATGATTTTTCCACCGATCACGACGCGATTCCTTCTCCCCTCGCTGAGGTCGTCCGTGCTAAATCTAACAGTCCAATCCCATCCAGTGATTCAAAGCGGAAAAGCGAGGTTTCATCTCAAAGTCCAAAGAGGACGAAGGAGACGGCATTGAAGGAACCAGGACATACGCTACTTGCTCAAAGTTGGTGGGTTCGTGCGGGTATAATCACCAGACCTCCTCTCGTCGCTTCCTCTGGCGAAGCACTCTCATATTACATCGTACCCCTCAGATTCAAAAGGCGCTCACGATAGCGCGTACCCTTGTCACGGCACTCTTCTCTCAACGAACTACGTTGCTTGGTGCAATTATTCAACCCGAAGGACCTATGTCCATGTGTGGAAGATACACAAAAATTGAGCTATCTGGACTTACAGGGATGTTTTGGTGATATATGTGATTTAAGTCAGTGCACGTATCTCAGAAACGGAGTCGGTGTAAACAAGACGGGGGAAGACGTCGAGTCAGTGTTGCATCTCATGTTAACCGAACGTTGGGGATATGATGATATCAGCGAGGAAGAAGCTGATGAGGAAGACGACAGTGTCCAGAACTCAGAAGCTGAAACACGAGTGATTGAGCGAAAGCGGAACCACCAATCTCAGGACCTTGTTGACCAGAACGGAGGGAGAGCCGATAGCACAGAGGACGAGACAGATTACGAAAAGGAACCAACCAAAATACTCGAAGATGCACGATCGGAATGCCTTAACGTATCAATGTCCCAGGAAAGTACAACAGTTCTTTACCGCGATAGTCCGACAGCAAACCCCGAGATGATTCAGTATTATCTTGACCATATCACTAGAGGAGGCAGTATACGATTAAAGTCTGTAGACGAAGGAAAGGTCGATATCGTCTTGTAGAGTGTCGCAGAGACTCGAAGGCGAGTAGAACCGGGGGTGAGATACCAGGTTAGCATTAGTAAGATTTGCATATATCAGAGTGTGTTCTAATTTCTACGGCTCTAAGAAGCAAGGTTCTTCTTCAATGTTCTCGACGCGAACTGCGCGAATGTCTCGCTGGATACTCCAAGCTTGTCCTCGAGGTCATTTTGAATGAAGACGGCAAGCGTATTTCGTGCTATACCCTTGACATTACTTCCTCTGACTAGATGGGGCACTGCTCTCAATTTCCCTGCAGTGGCAATCTCCAGTGCTGCGGTTAGTCATCGAAGAGGATCTGTACCTTCGCCTATTTGAAACGCAAGGCAATTTTTGGGAATGATAACCTTGACAATTTTCCCTGAGCTTGCTCGAATGTAAAGTCCAGCGTTTGGATCTGGCGATGCGTCCAATTCTTCCAGAGATCTAAAGCTCAACGGGTCTAGGGGACAATCCCTCTCATCTACCAACATTGCTGGGGTAAGGCCTAAGGTTTCAGTTAGATTTTAGCGTTCACTTTACCGGTTATTGCACTATGGTCAAGATGCTCTCCTAGGAGAGATTAGCGTGCGACAGGAAAGCAGGTTACCACACCAAGAATCCATGGATTCATCCGCAGGTACCGATGTTTCATCGTCATCTGGTGGGAAGTAGTGCAACAAGCGCGCTTTCGTGGTGGATGAATGTTGAACAACACGTTCAAGATACCCATCCTTGTACCCTTCCACATGAAGAGCCGCTCAAGTCAGCTACAAGCGCCTTCAAATTCGCATACCATATGCGTCACACGCCTAATGTTACTACCTCGAAGATGAGAGAGTACCTTTGCAAGACGTGCCCCAACAACAACAATCAACCTCGCAAGTTCCTCGAATGTTTCTCTGAAGCCTGGCAGCAGATCCGCCGAGGGCCAAATGTTTGCCTCTGTGTACTCGGGAAACATGTCCTTCATCAGCTCCGATGCTACTGCTGCCTCATGAGTTGGATTGACGTAATAACTCCCTGAGGTCAATCCGCTAGCTTGGAAAAGACACACACCTTTCCTGGTATCAACTGCGCCACTTCTCAGCTTTTCCCGTCCGTGGGACCAGCCGACCACATACTTTGCATGAGGTTTCTCCAGCTTAAGTAGCTCCTCGGTCGGCAACGCAGCGAGATACGAGGCGTATGACAGCAGCGTTTTCCTGAGGGACGCGTACGACGGAACAGAGTGCATGGCGACAAGAACAATGCCCAGACAATCTGGATCATCGCCAAATGCCTTCCGCAGCCGAGGGAATAGGCGCGTAAGATCGGCCTCCTGTAGTTCTTCGTAGTCTATGGACACTGGTCCGGCGAGCTCGGCTATCATTGTCGCCCCGCCAAGATGACCGATCCCTGCACCCCTTGATATCTCTGTTGCAGTGATTGATTGATCGGCAGTTTGGGCAGGGTAGGGTCCGCCGTGCCGTTAAGTAACCCGCTTTCGTCCACAACGGCGAGCGGCAGGCGTCGGCGATGGTGACGAAGCTCAAGTTCAAAGGGGAAAAGCAGCGGAAAAGGAAGCGGACCCATGACGAAGGAGAACCGCAGCTTTCAGGCGAAGACGCCGGGGACGAAGGCTGGACAAACGCAGAGTCGCTGGACGATATATCCACCGGGCCTCTCTTCATCACATTCGCAAGCTCCCCGCCGGTTGCCCTTGCTTCTGACCCGCTTGGACAGATATATGCCTCCCGGATATCAGTGGAGGCAGACGGGGAGATAGACAAGGCCGAACCTGATGATGTCCGTCAAGTGTGGATCGCGACGCGAGTGATCGGAAGTAATAAAATATCCCTAAAAACGGCGACAGGCAAGTTTCTCAGCTGTGACAAGATCGGGATTTTATCGGCGAGCAAAGAAGCGATAGGGCCTCAGGAGGAATGGGAACCCATCAAGCGGGACGACGGATGGGCTCTTCAGAATGTTTTTGAGCGATTTTTGTATCTCCCCTCTATTGCAATTTGTTGGAATGCCGGCTAATGATGAGATCCGTCGACGAAGTGGCTGCTGGTGGGAAGACCGAGATTCGTGGCGATGCGGATTCAGTCGGATTTAACGAAACGTTTACATTAAGAATACAAGCCCGGTTACGGAAGAAGTCCAAGACAGCTCTGGTAGTAAGCTCAGAACCGAAGGCCTCGCGGCGAGATCTTGAGAAGATGTATATACCCTGTCTCGAGCCTACTAAGTTTAGTGTTGGGAAACCGCTAACGGATGAGCAAGTGAAAGAGTTAAGGAGGGCAAAGAAGGAAGGATGGTTCAATAGTGCATTGTTAGACATACGCACAAAGTCGAAAAGCGATAAATATGCATAGATTGAAAACACCGGATATAACAACTCCCTGAATCTTCCCTGATGACTATTTCCAGATCCATTGTACATTCTCAATTTGTGCAAGTTGGTCCTCAATATCTTTAACACACGAGTCTAACATGGTGCACAATGCGTCCATATGTTTTCTCCCGTCTAGATGCCTGGAAATTAGATCTCTTACAATATTACATACCGTAAGAGTGGCCGTTTCTTCTCACTCAGCTTTTTATCTCCATTCGGCGGGTCTGTTTGGATAGGGTAGCGATGGATACGATATAGAAATCCCTTGATAACACCGAACGATATGAACCGCCGTATGTCAATACCTCCGAGTGAATTGATGTGTTCTCGAATCCACTGTCGTAGCATTTTGCCTTGTCGCAAGGAACAGTATAATTCAAATAGCGTCGCAAACGAAGGGGTCTGGAGGAACCCTAGCTGTGAGGTTAATCCTACAGGAAGTACCTGATGAGACATATCTTACACACTCATCTTGTAAATCTGGTGATGCGACGATGTCTTCAATGTCGGGAGTCAATGCATATACGTTGTTAAATTGAAAAATGTCTACCAGGAATAGACACCCATACGACCTGGACGTCAATCAATCCTGAGAAGCAATACCTTAGATGTTCCATACACCGCTTTGTGAGTGCAAAGTCGACCTCTGCAAGAGCGGATATCTTCTTAACAGATTTTAACCCATCAATAAACGGAATGATCTAGATCAGTCAGGCTTTAAAGCTCACACCTTCTGCAAAGTCATATCCCAGTTTTGATCCATGAGCGATTCCAATTGCACCGTGCAAATAGGTACATGATAAGCCTTAACGGGAGGCGGCGCGCGGAATACTGGGAATAATTTGACATTGATTGTATTTGCCTCGTCTACGATCAGCATCGCCGAGGTGGGCTGTACTGATGGGGCTCATGCATTCACAATAACAGTTCAGATCCTCAAGTATATGCTCAATAACGTTATGCAGAAGAGATCTTGTGCTCTCTTTAGAGAGGAATTTGGATTGTTCCTGGCATTTAGCAGGTCTCGGGGGGAAAATACCTCCAGCTGTTTGAATGTCATGGCCAGACGCCGCACCACAGGGATATAGCTGCCAATTTCCCCTCTCTCATCAAAAACAAATACAAGATTGTAAATAAACAAGTAGCGCTCGTACTGAGGTCCAGGTATATGCACAGGAAAGCCTACGATCCGATGGCCCGAAGGAGTTGTTATAGTGATGAGTCGGTTACAGAGCTGCCTTTTTGGAATGATGAACTCCGATATGCTGTTGAAATCGAAGAGGGACGAAGCTGTGGTGTTTATTGCATCGTCAGGAGCCTGAACCAGAATCTTTGCACCTTTGTTTGAATCAAAGGTCGCATAAAACAGGGACACGAGCCGCGGGAACGAGGCCATCAAACTCCTGGCCAGCAGATTGATCGTCGATTCTCACTACAGAGTGGTTTTCCTAGTAAATAGTACACAAACCCGGAGGATTCGCGACATGCTCCGATCAATCAATCAGATTAACTCGTCTGGGACGATTTCATCACCTTTCTAAAAAGGTTCATCCTGAGTGTTGAATTCCTCTCTAAATCTTTAATGTACATGTTCACTGGTCCGCTGCTTCCTCAAGCCAGCGAAAGTCAAAGAGCCAATTATCCCGACATTGTTTCCCTACTGATGCTCAATGCCATCCCTCCTGTGCCTATAACTCGCCGCATCGTAAAACAAATATCCTTACAGCATCAGGAGACATCCATAGCACCTTGATCCTCTTCTTTATCCTCGACAGAAACATTCAAATCCTGGGGGCTTCTAGGCGGTGGTCCACCTTCCTGAGCGACCCTTGCCAGGTCCTCTGAAACAAGCCCTATATCAACAGCGTCAATGGGCGGCGGAGGTCCAGTGCTCATCTGTGTCGTTGACTCATCTGCCGGGTCGTGCATCTCTTGCCCTTTGATCCCATTTGTAACCTGATATGTCGTTATCTCGTTCGGGGGAGACGAGTATCGTTCATGGGGGATCACTGCAGCGGATGCCCAAGGGATTGGACTGAATAAAGGAAAGTCACCCAATTGATCCGACAGCAGAACAGTCCCATTGGGATCAGTGCGCGGATAATCTCGGGTTGTGGAAGTTACCTAAAATCAGCAGAAGATTTGACGGGACAGACAGTGAGCGTTCGGTCGAGTGCGCGTAGATATTTGGCTTTGTTGCTATGGTGGCGATTGGGATATAGTATCAGCTCTGTGATACGTTGTATTGTGAAGGGAGGCTCTGTGAGGAACGACGAGAGTGTGGAAGTTATTCGATTTATAAGGTCTGCGTCGGAGCTCAGATCGAGGGACGGTGTGACAGCAGGTGGCATTGGTTCCAGCTTCTCAGTGGGTGCAAAGGACTCGCGTAGATTCTAGTGACATTAGCGTTGACATACCGCTCGTGTACCTGATCTAATCGCCGCAGTAATCGGTCACGGATTTCTATCCAGCTGCCAGTGCCGACTTCACCAGAGCGAGAAATATCCAACAATAGCCCTTCTTCTGCACCAAACGGTCAGCACAGAGCTCGCGGACGCTAGTATTTTCGTGCGGGCGGCAGTAGTAAAACGAAGCGAGGAATAAGGAGAATGAATACCTGACTTCATGGCGACTTATGTTTTGGCTGGTTGTCACAGACTTCTCAGTTCAGTTGTGGCGAAGTTTAAATTCGCGGCTTACATCAGTCGGGTGTCATGGTTGGCTGAAACCCAAGGCCAGCAGACCGACAACAGCCTTGGCAAATAGCAGCAGACATTCGCCCCTGGGCGCGAATCCCTCGTTTCGCACCAGCGCCTTTCTGCCCCAGGCATCCCATCCCGATCGTGTGCCTGCTGCTCCGTCGCCTTCCATGCGCTGTGTATAGAGCTGCAAGTGTATCTTTCGCACGATGACGCCGTGGACCATCTCGTTCCTTGTTGTGACGCTGGTTGAGGGGCTCATCATCACAGGCTTCGAAAGGTACATCTCATCCGGATTTCCGAAGCTCTGCTCTATCTCTCTCTCTCTCTCTCTCTGTACGCTTTCCGGCAGGAGCTGACCTTCCTTAGTTATGTGTTTGGAGAATATGCTTCAAGCATCCCCAGCAATCGGCTCGCAGAACCTGCCAACCGGTAACCTCACCTTTTGTTCTCGTTAATTCTGACTTTAGGGCTATTCCAACTTATCTTGCCTTGTTTATTTTCGCATTCTTCTTCGACATTGCCCTGTCCTGGGACGCTGTCCGTCTCCAAAATACCATCCAGGTAAGCCTCAGTTACGCTCTTATTCATGAGTTAGGTCATTGGGCTTTGTATATTCCAGGCAGCAATGCTGCTCTACTCTGCTATCCAGATTGATCAAATCCATGACGCGATCATCGCCTCACAAGCGGACCTGACCTTTGATCCATGGCCACGTATATGCCTCATGTCTTCTAATACTCACAGTGGCAGGCGTACGTCCATTTCTTATTGCAGTTCCTTGTGTAGTCGGTGTCGCTATGATCATTCTGTCTTTCATGACTTGGAAGTTATTTGATGAATTTGGATGGACAATCTATAAGCACATCGGCGCTTCTGTCCAGATGAGACGGCGCTATCTCATATACCAAATTTTTGTTTGTCTGCTCAAGTTCGACTTCTTCTTCTGTACCTTCTTGAGGCGAGCAACGATTAAAGGTAGTTCTTGGCTTTGAAGTGCAATCTCTTGTCATCGTCATTAGCATTACCGATGTCGAATTCGGACTGACCATTGCTGCCCTCCCCATCACAATAGCGATTCTACTCTTCTGTGGTTGGTCTGTACGTCACGAGTCTGTACCAGGGATGGTCGCTACCATCGTTTGCTTTTTCGGGGGGCTGGCCTACTTTCTGTTCAAGGCATGTCCCCGAACTGACCCGTGCTTATTTTAGCTTATCCGGATGTATCAGCCTTCTCAGGCATGGAAATATATCTCCGCACGCCGTCCGTTGACCGTCTTTGGTATCCTACCGCTTTCAAACATTCTAATATTAAGCCGTCATCACCCTCATCTTGATTGTTTGTACGATCATAAATGCACTTGTATGTATGTCAAACTTCGACAAAGGTCTATCATATTTAAAGCATGTCTAACTTATAACAGGCCTGAAGGAGCATGTCCTTAAATCGGAAAAGCGACTTTCAGTCGGCCAAAATTCAAGTGTCCCAACCCCCCTGGGAAAGTTGTCACGACGAAATCGTGACAAAGAGAATCAACTTGATGAAACAAATTATCTGCATCCTAAGAAACCCTCTGCGCGGATGAGTAACAACTCGTGTGTTTTATTCCAAACTAATACTGTAGCCATCGAGTGAGAATCAAAGATGCACAACATATTTATTCTGATGTATGAGAAGTCCAACCCCTCGCTAGAGGTTCAGTCGCACTTTCTATCCAAGCTTTTATACGGGGACTTTCAGAGCGAATGACTTTTGAGTGATGGATACCAAAACAGTAAGTACGTTCCGTTGTATTGTAGCATGAGATATCAACAGTTGATTTATGAGTATCTGAAAGCGTATATACAGCTCTGCCGTCAATACAGGAAGTGGCCTTGTGTGAGGGGTAGTTCTGCCGCCGGATCGCAAGTGCAAGCGATACCATCTGCGAACACTTCGTAGCTTTCAGGATCCACCCTCATCGTTGGCGTTGCATCGTTATATTTCATATCCTTTTTGCCAATATTTCGGGTGTTCCTGACGATCTCGATGCGTTTCTTCAGACCGTATTTCGCGGCAATTCCCCTCTCCATCGCAGCTTGAGATATAAATGTTACACAGGATTGCGGTACAAAGGTAGCAAACATGGGTCGTGATATTACCGGCTGTACTGTTGGGATTGACGCGTTTGCATCACCCTGTCCATTAAGTTAAAACAAGAACAGGGAGTACCATCTGAGACCAAGCAATGAATCCTGACTTCAGTACCATATTCGGCTTTGCCCCGAAGTCTGCAAAGTTCCAGAAAACTAAGTCTGCAATCTTACCCACTTCAATGCTGCCAATGAGATGGCTCATTCCGTGCGCAATAGCCGGGTTAATCGTGTATTTTGATATATATCGTTTGACACGGAAATTGTCACACTTTACTCCCTGATCGACGTCATCCTCTGGCAAGAACCCTCTTTGAACTTTATTTTTACTTGCTGTCTTCCATGTCCTTAAGATCACCTCTCCACATCTGCCCATGGCTTGTGAGTCGGATGACATCATGCTTATCGCACCAAGGTCGTGAAGCACATCCTCGGCAGCAATGGTTTCCGCGCGGATTCTTGATTCGGCAAACGCGATATCCTCAGGAATATCCTTTGATAAGTGATGGCACACCATGAGCATGTCAAGATGCTCGTCAAGAGTGTTTCTTGTGAATGGACGAGTAGGATTGGTGCTAGATGGAAGGACATTACTGTGGGCGACGACTGTGATAATATCAGGGGCATGACCTCCTCCAGCACCTTCTGTATGGTAAGTACTATGCAGTTAATTAAAAAAGACACGAAACTTACTGAATGGTTCGCCCCTAGATTTAGTATGGACGGATGGAAAAGGAAAAATATACCTTGAATGCGGCCAGCGTGCCTTCAACGAAGGAAGACTCATTGAGAGTATCGGTGTGAATCAAACATTGGACATCTAATTCGTCACAGACACTAATAGTAAGACACGGGATTTGTTTGATGCCACCTCAAGCAGGTGTCCACTACAGCGGGGGTGGTCCCCCAGTCTTCATGCAATTTGAGCCCCACTACCCCAGCAAGGACTTGTTCCCGCAGACCGTCGGCAATAGCATCATTCCCTTTTCCCGTAATGCCGAAATTGAGAGGCAGAGAGTCTACAGCTTGTAACATAGAGCGAATATAGAACTGGCCAGGGGTGCAGGTTGTGGCATTTGTACCAGTGCTCGGACCAGTTCCCCCTCCTAGCATGGTAGTAACGCCAGATGATATAGCTTCGAATGATTGCTGCGGGCATATGAAATGGATATGTGAATCGAACGCCCCATATGTGACGATCTGCTTCTCGCCTGCGATAACGTCCGTGTTTGAGCCCACTATCATTTCCTTATGGACTCCCTCCATGACGTCAGGGTTTCCAGCTTTCCCGATCCCCACGATATTACCGTTCTTGACGCCGATATCTGCCTACCATCTCAGCCTTTGGCGCCCGAGGACTACCTTGTAGATTCCAGTATAGTCCACGATCAGAGCATTTGTGATTACTAGGTCTAAGCACTCGTTGTCCCCTCTTCCGCTAGCTTGACCCATGCCATCGCGAAGTACTTTCCCGCCACCAAACTTACACTCATCCCCGTAAACAGTATAGTCCTTTTCAACACGAATCCAAAGAGAGGTATCGCCGAGCCTTAGAATATCTCCAGTAGTGGGTCCAAACATGTCAGCATAGGCTTGCCTACCCATCTGAAAGGGCTTTATTTCAGTAACAGAAGGCGTCTCGACTTCGGGAGTGTGGGAGAACTTCCTAGATTGAATCGTCCCCATGATCGAAGGAAGGGATGCCGGGTTGACTGGACCAGAGGCTATGTTGTTACCGCCTTGGATGATGCGGTGGCCTGCTATTTCCACCAGCGTTACAGTCTTGGTCTCTCCAGGTTCAAATCGGACGGCTGTCCCGGCAGCGATGTCCAGGCGCTTCCCGTATGACAAAGCCCGGTCAAAATCCAGTTGGGGATTTGTTTCAATGAAGTGGTAATGAGAGCCAACCTATTGAATTTAATGTGAAACACCGTATGCCTGTACCTGAATCGGGCGGTCCCCACGATTTGTGACTTTCAATCTATACCGCTTCCTGCCTTTGTTAAGGATGATGATCTCACTCTCAACGACCACTGCACCGGGCTGCTTTTCTGCAGAGTATTCCTTGGCTTCCGGAAGTGGAAACATTTCGGTGGATGGTATTGGAAAGAAGGACCCTGCTAGGGCCTTGGACAAATCACCGTCGTCCGTGCAGATAGGATCGTGAACCGTAACTAGATACGTGCCATCTTTGAATGTCCCCTCGATTTGTATCTCATGTAGTGCAGCTACAACAGGCGGCTTTTATTAGCACGGTGTCCGGGGCAAGGCATTTACGAGTACGTGGCGACGACCCAGCATCTGTTTGCCCTCTTTCATTAATTGGGCTACCGAATACCGACCTGTTGTCAATTCACAGAAGGTTCAGAGCTACCTGTCCGAATAAGTTCGTGCAGTTGACTGGATATTAGGCCAGTCGCCTCTATCTGGTTCAGTTGGATCCCATTCGCCAGACGTCGCTGAGCCAGAAACCCAACTTGCGATATCACAAGCTTATTTGTAAATAATGTGTTTGGGGGATAGCACCTTGTCGATCTCCCTTATGGTGAGCTTCATTGACCCCTTTTAATTTTTGCTACTGATGACTTTCGAACAGAAGCGAGACACTCGCGCTTGGCTGTAGTTAATTTGATGTCGAGTGCGTGTCCCTGTTGAGCTGTGCCTTCACCCGGATTTCTCCTGATTGATCTTCGTCGCTTATCGCAGGGTGCCAGTGGCGGTGCCCAGCCCATCATAATTCCCGGCTATATCTGAAAAGGGGTTTCAGTGGCTGGATCCTGAACTGGACCACTGGCAGCTACTACTAGTACTAGTAGTAGTACTATACAATTTCGATCCTGTTGCCCACGAAATGAACTCTTGAAGTTCAAAGTTGAAGTTGTCGGTCAGCTATTTCTAATCGACTAGTACTAGTAGTAGTACTATAGAGTCGTCCCTCACTAATTGCTCCCTAGTAGTACTAGTAGTATTTTGCTGCCAAAAGTGCAATTTACAAGGGAAAATTTCTTTGGGTGTCTGTTGGGGAATCCCTTCAAGTTGCAAATTGCAAATTGGCCAACGGATGGCAATTACTAGTAGTACTAGTAGTAGAGGAGAAGTGAAGCCTGGGGTTATTCAAGTTGTTGAACTTCAACTGTGAAAATGGGCAACCTGCTTAGTAGTACTACTAATACTGGTAGAATACTGTTTGTATGATGCTTTTCTGAATTTCAAGTTGATTTCAAGATGGACATGATAATACTAGTACTGTCGATCTATTTGCCAGCACAATGTACTACTGGTAGTAGTAGTACTTAGTATTCAAATTGCGGCTTTCAAGTTGCCCTTCAGTTGTAGCTGCAAATAGCAAAACCATGCTATTTCCTGGACATATTTTGTCATGTCCACATCATGCCCACATCATGCCCACATCATGTCCACAGCATGTCAACATAAATGTTTGCTGTGGACATGATGTGGGCATGACAAAATATGTCTAGGAAATAGCATAGTTTCACTATCAGCAGTGGCGGCGGCAGTGGAAGTCTGTGAACTGATAAGCGCTGGGAGAACTTCACTTACTACTACTACTACTACTAGTATTGAACTTCAAGTTGAAGGTCACCAGTGGCGTGATGCCTGTAGGTCATCTCAACTTCAAAATGACTAGTAACACTGCTCAAGTCTCTACTGCCAGTGTCAGCAGGCAGGCGACACTACTATATTAATACTAGTAGTAGTACTAGTCTGCTTCTTTCTACCACTGGCAGTAGTCAACATTCCCTGCCACCTGTGAGAGATTATTCAAAGAGTAAAAGTCGTATCTGAACTACTACAGCCTGAGTAGGACTTGCAGCATTCAACACTGCCAGTGAGTTGGTACTACTACTAGTACTACTGCTACCTACTACTAGTAATTCTCTATAGTATTTTAAGTTCAAACTAAATAAACGGACGTCGCGATCGGTAGCTAACGAAGCTCTAAGAAAGCCCGCCCGAAACAGCCTTAGGAACGTACAATTCTTCCAGGTACTTGATATCTTCATCCGCTAGCTCGATATTGACGGCCTCGACCATCTCCTTAATTCTTTCCACTGAGTTCAGACCGACTACAGGAGCAGTGACAGCTACGAATTAACCTAAAGGTGGAACGAGACGGAAACGTACTGTTCTTGCTCAAAATCCAAGCAGTTGCAACCTGTGCCATCGAGTAGCCTCTCTTTTTGGAAATCTCTTCCACACGGTTGATGGTTTCCTTCTCGGACTCGCGTTGCTGTTTGAGACCCAAGGCATGAAGGAACCCATCAGTTTCGGACCGCAAAGAAGAAGAATTCAGCGGTTTCGCAAGTGCTCCTCTCGCAATGGGAGACCACGGGATGACACTGCATTCGTTAACAGGGACAAAGAAAGAGGATACCCAACACCTGTTTCCAGGCACGCAGGGAGCATCTCACGTTCCTCCTCCCGGTAGAGTAAATTATAATAATTTTGCATACTGACAAATTTTGTCCACCCATTGAGCTCCGCGACATGTTGCATTGCGAGGAACTGGTAAACGTACATGGACGATGCACCGATATAACGGACCTTTCCCATCTGGACCAAGTCTACCTGTCAGCTAGGTAGGCTATTAGCTGGTACCGTGCAATGCCTTCATTGTTTCCTCTCGAGGGGTGTCATGGTCATATCGATGGATCTGAAGAACATCGACGTAATCCATCTGAAGACGTTTTAAACTGGCTTCTAAGGCCTCAAAGATGTGCTTCCGGCTCAAGCCTGCGCGTAAGTAGGGTGCATCTGCTGGCTAACCTTTTTTGTTGATATAATCCCTTGAGCTTGCTTGTTCAGGGTTGAAACGACCAGCGGAAGGGTCGTCCAGGAGTGGAAAGTTACACTTTGTCAAAATAACCAATTTCTCCCGAGGTATGTTATATTTCTTGATTGCCTTCCCTATGAGTTCCTCCGAGATTCCCTGCTTTGAGAAACGATGTGCAAGGAAAGTACATTGGAATACATGTCGGCGGTATCCCAGGTCTGGATCCCTGCGTCCCATGCAGCTTTCAACAAAGGCAAGGCCTTGTCTTCATTCAATACCCAGTCCGCCCAAGTATCGGAACCATATGACATGCAACCGAGAACTGCTTATTACCTCCGGAGGGTGAAGGAGCTCACTGACTTTGGAGACCTTAAGGCCTGTCTTGCCCAGGCGGACATATTTCATGGTGGCTGTTGATTTATCTGCAGACATCGTTAGTGAAGGTTTTGATCGAAGGGCTCCGAAGCAATTGTTTGGAAGAAGAGGCGGATCTGAAGCTGCGAGTCTTTTTAACCACACCAAAGCTGGCGGGGTGGGTACGCGCTCGGCTACTTCGGTGCTCGCTGTCCCACGGCAGTGTTTTGTGTGGCGGGTTTCTCCGCCCCCGCTCCCCGCCAAAGGTGTCGTCATTGGCTGACAACCTGCTCCACCAACCAGCAAGGAGAAATTGCCTTCTCATCGGGTTTACAGAACCACTGCCGGACCCGAAATAGCTTCCACCCGACATACTTCTCGTGGCGGATTGCATGATCTTCGAAGGGATCTGCTGAAGGGACCCCACATATCTCTTACGCGATGGCAAACGCACTGACTTGCATTTTTCTTTGACCGGCCGTATCGTGTTTTCCACGCGGCTAGAGCACAAGATAATCATTTGTAAACTTACTCCGGGGCCAGATAGCGACAGCGTCTTAAACATACAGGGACAGTACATAGATACATCTGCCTACCCGGTCAATATATCTCTAACTTCTGACGAAGTAGGTTCGTCGGCTGGGTTCCCAGGTTCACATACAGCCACGTCGAGTTTGCCAACGTTTCTGAAATCCCCATGTATTGGGACAATTCAGTCTTTACATACTCGTCCAAGAAACTCCCGTTATAGCTCCACACTTTCCATCACTGTTCCGCAAAGCCCAGACATTATTAGCAGATTCCCAATGGCACATTCTACAAGGACGTAGTGAGCCTACGTATCACTGCTGCAGTGAGGCAGGCATGTTTCTAAAACTGTCGGGACCAATGACTGGACATGAAATAGCTGAGATGTATTCGACTCCGCAATTACGGCCTGAGATCTATGCCATCTGATGCGCCTTTTCAAGGTTCCGCAACTCAATCACCGATTTCTGAGGTAAACGAGTAGATAAATCGTAACTGCGACGTTGGCGCCCACTAGGTTGGAAGACAGCCTTTCTTGCATATTGTCCGTGCTCACGCTCATTCTTAGCTTGCGACGCGATCTGAGCCAAGTAGGGACATATGATTGGCTCTCGCGGAACCCCCAGATGATCTGATCTGCGTAGCCGCAGCCCCAGTTCGCTACCCGCCATAGACAACATCTCAAGCCAAAGGTTGTGTAAGTGAATGGCATTCCATAGTCCAAGAGCGAGTAGG
>Ga0182024_10006108_pt1 | contig 26582 bp, 27 predicted proteins | sample P32metaG_FD_120480 | JGI IMG/M metagenome (GOLD analysis project Ga0182024, IMG submission 120480) | Permafrost microbial communities from Stordalen Mire, Sweden - P3-2 metaG (Illumina Assembly) | ecosystem: Environmental > Terrestrial > Soil > Wetlands > Permafrost | place: Sweden: Stordalen... | reverse complement strand
GGTCCCGGGTTACCGCCCCCGGGCCGAGGGGGGGGCCGGGCTCGGGACCGGGGTGCTCGGGCAGGACCGGGGCCCGGCGCTCGGTGCCAAGGCCGGAAAGCTCTCCTGGCGGGGCGGCGCCTACTATTCGGAGGCGGCGGTGCGGCTCATGGCCTCGCTCTGGGCGGGGACGGGCGACGTCCAGGTGGTCGACGTGCGCAACGACGGCGCCCTGCCCGGCCTCCCCGACACCGCGGTCGTCGAGGTGCCGGCCGTGGTGGATGGCGAGGGGGCGCACGCCCTACCCCAGCGCCGCCTGCCGCCCGACATGCTCGGGCTGGTCGAGCACTGCAAGTCCTACGAACACCTGGCGGTGGAGGCGGCCATGTCCGGCAGCCGTAATGCGGTGGTCCGGGCTCTGCTGGCCAACCCCCTGGTTGGCCAGTACCCGCTGGCCCGGGACCTGGCCGACGCCCTGTTGGCCGCCAACCGGCGCTACCTGCCCCGCTTCTTCCTTGACGAGGTGTAGGGGTGGACCGGGCACGGGACGACCCCCTCGCCTTCTACGCCGCTCCCGGACCGATGACCCATCTCGACGGGCCGCCCGGGGCGCTCGCCGGCCTCCCCGGCGACCCGGCCGGGCTGGCCCGGGTGGTCCAGGGCCTGGTGCTCCACCCCTTCTGGGCCCACGCCTACGGCGTCGTGGTGCCGGCGACCCGCCAGGACGAGGTCCAGATCCGCCCGGCCGCCGGCATGGTCGACCGGATCCTGGAGATCGACGGCCGTCCGCTCGTCGAGGGCCGGGTGCCCGGCCACCGGTTTGTCGGCAATTGCCGGCACTTCTCCACCCTGACCGTCGCCCTGCTGCGCTCGGCCGGTGTCCCCAGCCGGGCCCGCTGCGGTTTCGCCGGGTATTTCGAGGTGGGGAAGTGGGTCGACCACTGGATCGTCGAGCACTGGGACGGCGCCCGCTGGGTGAGGCTCGATGCCCAGCTCGACGACCTCCAGCTCGCCGCCGTCGGGACGGTCGAGAACCCGGCCGACCTCGCCCCGGGCCTGTTCCTGTCGGCCGGCGAGGCCTGGCAGCGATGCCGGCGGGGCGAGGAGGAGGGCGACGCCTTCGGCATCCTCGACATGTGGGGCCGCTGGTTCATCGAGGGCAACGTGGCCCGGGACCTGGCCGCGCTCAACAAGGTCGAGATGTTGCCCTGGGACGGATGGGGGTCCCTGGCCGGCCCGGGGGACGGCACCGACCGCACCGAACTCGTGGACCAGGTCGCCGCCCTCACACTGTCCGATGACCTCGCCCTGCTCCGGGACCGCTACCAGCACGACGACGGCCTCCGGGTGCCGTCCCGGGTCATGAGCTACGCCGCGCCCACCGGACCGACCGAGGTCGAGGTGCCCGAGCTGGCCTGACCGGGTTCGGGGACCGGCGGCGCACCGCCGTCGGACTGCCCGCTTCCCGCCCGTCGGCTGACCGGGACCGAGAGAGCCCCGACGGCTTCGACCTGCGGCCTCAGCCTCCCGGGATGGTCAAGCTGGGGACCGTGGTCCGGGGCACGGTGACCGGCGACGGTGCGCCACCTCCACCGGCGCTGCCCGACGCCGAGCCGGTCACCGCGGGATTGCCGGCGCCCTTGGTCAGGTCCACCAGGACCTCCACCGTCCCCGAGTTGTCGGTGGTCACGAAGCCGCCCACACTCGGGTTGGCGATTCCCCAGTCGGCGAACACGACGGGCACCTCGGCCAGGACGTAGATCCCCGACGCCGTCCGCTCGGCCGACAGCGGGAAGGTGACCGGTCTGGTGGTGCCGCGCAGGGTGAGGGTGGCGGACGCCGAGTAGGTCGCCCGTGAGCCCACCGGGGGGACCGTCCCGAGACGGATCGGCTTCGTCAGGGTCAGCGTCGCCGTGGGGAACCGCGCCACGTCCATGATCCGGCTGTCGAACTGCGCGTTGCGTTCGCTCTGGTCACTGCTCACGGTGGCCATGTCGACCGTTATCGCCGCGCCGGTGACCTGGCTTCCCGTGATGGTCACCGACCCCGAGATCATCTTGGTGCGGCCGACGGCGGTCGAGCGCTGGCCGATCAGGACCTCGCTCACCCGGTAGCCGGCCTCGGACCCGGCGCCCACCGCGTAGGTCCCGTCCAGCTTCGCGGTGGCCGGCGCCGGCGTCGACCGTCCGGTGCTGGTGGTCGGATGGGTCGAAGGAAGGGCCAGCTTGGGCGGAGGCGGCCCCTCGATGAAGTGGATGTACACGAAGGGGCCGCCCACGGCGAGCACCACCACCAGGGCCAGCCCACCAGCGATCCACCACCGCCAACGACGCATGGCCGCATCATGGTCCCCCCCGCTGTGGAGATGCTGTGGACCCACTGGGTCGTCCCTGTCAGCGGAGGGTCGCCACGTAGGCCAGCAGGTCGGCCGTACCCCGGGCGTCCAGACCGGCCAGGGCCCCGCTCGAGAACCGGTCCTCCCCGGTGACGTCGCCCACCGCCCGGGGTGGGGGACCGAGCCTCGGCTCGTCCGGCCCCAGCTCGACCTCGGCCAGTACAAGCCCGGACAGGGGCCCGGAGAATTCGTCGACGGCGATCGGCCGCGGGTCGACGACTCGCCAGCGGGTCTTGCGGAGCTCGGCGCCCCCCAGTCCCCCCACGACGGCGTACTCGTCCTCGGTGAGGTAGATGTTGGTGATCCTGATCGTCTCGGGGTCCTCGGGACGGGCCCGCACCTTCTGGCCGAGCTTGTAGCTGACCGCCCCGTCCGCCGCCATGCGCCGGAGTCGCAGCCGGGTCCCGGTGATGTAGCGGTCCACGATCGAGACGGGGTCGCGCAGTCCCGGCGGTCGTCCCGAGAGCACCCACCGCTGCTCGCGCTCGGCTCGGGCATATCGTCCCTCGCCCGGCGCCTTCGTGATCATCGTCCGGTACGTCCGCCGCCGCATTGCGTCGGGCAGCGACGGGCGATGGCGAACGTCGGATGGCGCACGGACCCTCCGGGGCCGTCAGGACTTCTTCTTGGCCGTGGTCGAGGTGGCCTGGTGGACGGTGGTGGTCGTGGCGTGGACGGTGGTGGTCGTGGCGTGGACGGTGGTGGTCGTGGCGTGGGCGGTGGTGGTCGTGGTGTTGGCCGGCGGTGCCGGAGTGGCCAACGCCGCGGCCACCGAGGTCTGGGTTTTGGCGGTGGCCAGACTCGGCCGTGGGGTCGCGGTGAGGTTGGTGCAGCTGCGCAGGCCCTGCCAGCGTTGTACCGCAGATGTGGCGTCGGCTCCGGTGAGGGGTTGGGGGAGCCCGCCCGAGATGAGTGCCGGCCGCCAGCTGAAGCTGTCGACGTGGCGACCGGTGGCCGTGACCACCAGGGTGCCGCTGTAGTCCTCCGGGGGGGCGCTGTCGTAGAAGGCGAGGTTGCCCAGGTTGTAGCTCACCAGGGCCTGGCCCAGGTACCCGCTGCCTTGTTGGACGTGGGCGCTGCTGCCGATCACGATGTCGGCCCCGGCGGCCACCAGGGCGGCGGCGAGGGGTCCCTGCTGGGGGTTGGGGCAGGACTGGGTTTCGGTGCCCCAGGTCAGGTACACGATCACCGTGTCCGAGGTGCGGCGGGCGGCCTGCACGGCGGCCACCAGGTCGTGCGGGTCGACGGCCGACGCCACCCCGGGCTGGCTCGCCGTCGCGCTCCACGTCGGTTGGAGGGTGGTCGGGTCGAAGACCTGGGTGGCGGACAGGATGGCGATCCGCTGGCCGTCGAGGGTGACCCGGTACGGGGCGAAGGCCTGGGCGGCGGCAGTCCCGATGCCGATCACCGGGAACTTCGCCGCGTCGGCGGCGGCGATGGCCTGCTGGAGGCCGGGCACACCGCAGTCCTCGCCGTGGGTGTTGGCCTCGGTCACCAGCGAGAGGTTGGCCGAATGGAAGGCGGTGATGGCGGTCGGGGGCGCAAACCAGACGTACTGCTTGGTCTGGGGGTCCGGACAGGTGCCGGCGGTCAGGGCGGAGTCGAAATTGGCCATGGAGATCTGGGCTCCCTGCACCAGCGTGGCCACGGTGCCGTCGAGGGCGGTGGCGGGGTCACTCTGGAGCCGGGCCGCCAGCACTCCTTCGAAGTGGACGTCGCCCCCGAAGGCCATGGTCACCGGCTGACCGCTGCCGCGCCAGGCCGGGGACAGGGGGCTGCCGGGGGGCGTCGTCGAGGTCGTGGTGGTGGTGGACCTGGGGCCCGGACCGCCGCCGGTGGCCACGAGGATGATGATGAGGAGGAGCAGGACGGCCGCTCCGGCCGCGACCTGACGTCTCCGCCGTCGGACTCGCCGGGACACCACGACGGGCACTATGGCACAAGGGCGCCGGAAAAGCCGAGGACAGGGGCGTTTCAGCGCCCGCGGTCCCCGGGCGGCGCCGGTGGGTCAGCGCAGCGACTCCCGGGCCGCCTTGGCCGCGCTGGCCGCCCTGGCCCCGTAGGGGGCGCCGAAGAGCACGGCGTGCACCACGAGGGGGTGGAGCTGATGGAGGGCGACCCGCGACCGCCACCCGTCGGCCAGCGGTCGTGCCTCGTCGTAGGCGGCCAGTACCCGGTCCAGTCGGGCCAGCCCGAAAAGGTCGAGCATTGCCAGGTCGGTCTCCCGGTGCCCCCCGTGGGCGGCCGGATCGATGAGCCAGGCCAGCCCGTCACCGTCCCACACCACGTTGCCCGACCATAGGTCGCCGTGGATCCGGCTCGGTGGCTCACCGGCCGAGGCGCCGGCCAGCTCGCGCAGGCGCCCCAGCACCCCCTCGATTTCCACCACCTGCGCCGAGGTGACCGCTCCCAGATCCCGGGCCCGGCGCAGGAACGGCTGCACCCGACGTTCGGCGTAGAAGGTCGGCCAGTCATGGACCTCCTCGTTGTCCATCGGGAGGGGGCCGATGAACCCGGGCCACGGTGCACCGAAGGCCGGTGCCCCCGCCGCGTGGAGCTCGGCCAGGCCCCGGCCGAGGTCCTCGGCGCCGCGGTCGCTGGGGCCGCCGACCATGATGCGCTCCAGGGTGATCGTGGTGGCGTCCACCGCCAGGACCCGGGGCACCCGCACGACGCCGGGCTCGGCCAGCCAGGCCAGGGCGGCCGCCTCGGTGCTGAAGAAACCCGAGGGTGCACTCGGACGGCGCTTGACGAAGGGCGGGGGTTCCCGATCCACGCTCGGCCCGGCCGCCGTGGCTCAGCCCGGGTCCCCGGCGACCGGTCCCCGACGGCCGGCCAGGGACCCACCGGCGGCGAGCGCGTCCTCCAGTGCGGCGGCCAGGCCCCGGCACCCGGCCTCGATCATGCGGAGGCAGCCGGCGAACTCCGCGGTGTCGCCGTAGTAGGGGTCGGGGACGTCGACGGCCCCGCCGGCCGTGGCGTCGAAGCTGCGCAGGAGCGTCAGGCGCCCGTCGAGCCGGTGACCGGCCAGGCTCTCGAGGGTCTGGCGGTGGCGCCGGTCCAGGGCCACCGCGAGGTCGAGGTCGCCGGCCGAGAAAGGGTCGAACTGGTGGGCGATGTGGCCGTGGTCGGTGTAGCCGGCGGCGGCCAACGCCTCCCGGGCCCTCGGGTCCATGGGCTCGCCCTCGTGCCACGGCCCGGTGCCTGCGCTCGATACCCCGACGCGGTCCGAGAGACCGGCCCCTGCGACCAGACTGCGCAGGATGACCTCGGCCATCGGGGAGCGGCAGATGTTGCCCGTGCAGACGAGGCACAACCGGTAGGGGTGGTCCCCGGCCCGCGGCGCCGGTAGGGGCGGGACGCTCAAGGGCCGGCCCCGCCCGCCGCCCCGGCGTACTCCTCGCGCAGTTCCCTCTTCACGATCTTGCCGGTGCCGGCCCGGGGCCAGTCGGTGCGTACCTCGAGTTGCTCGGGCGTCTTCTGGGTCATCAGACCGGCCTGCCGGCAGAAGTCGGCGATCTCGTCGAGGGTCACCCCCTCCACCCCGTCGGCCAGCTGGACGACGGCGCAGACCCGTTCGCCCCGCTCGGGGTCGGGCAAGCCGATGACCGCGACCTCGACCACCTTGGGGTGTTGGTACAGGACGGCCTCAACCTCGGTGGCGCTGATGTTCTCCCCCTTGCGGACGATGACGTCCTTCAGGCGGCCGGTGATGACGAGGTGACCGTCGGCCCGGAGCTTGCCGAGGTCGCCGGTGCGGAAGTAGCCCTCGTCGTCGAAGGCGTCGGTGTTGAGCAACGGGTCCGTGTAGCCGTGGAAGACCATCGGGCCCCGGACCCTGATCTCTCCCTCTTCGTCGGGGGCGGCGACCCGGTCGTCCAGCCGGACGATGCGGACGTCGGCCCCCTCCACGGGCGCCCCGTCCGTGTTGGCCAGTTGCTCGTCGGTGTCGTGAGGCGAGCCGTTGGCGATCATCGGCACTTCGGTCATGCCGTAGCCGTGGACGACCCCCCGACCGCCGATCTCGTCGCGCACCTCGGCATGGATCTCGGGTGGCTTGGCCGCGCCACCTCCCGACATCAGTCGGAGAGTGGCCAAGATGGGCTCTCCGGGCTGCTTGCGTTGCTCCCCCAGATAGGCCACGTAGAAGGCGGTGCTGCCCCCGACCATGGTGGCGCCGTGCCGGCGGAAGAGCGGGAGGACCTCGGTCACCGAGAAGGCCTTGACGATGATCGCGGGGAAGCCCAGGCTGAGCATGGTCACGAGGTAGTCCGGGCCGGCGATGTGGGCGAAGGGAAAGGCGATCGAGCCCACGTCGTCGGGCGACATGTCGAGGGCGACGGCCAATCCCCAACCGCCGGCGATCAGGGTCTGGTCGGTGTGGCGGACACCCTTGGGGTCGGCGGTGCTGCCCGACGTGTAGTAGATCCATCGGACCGGGGCGTCCTCGGGGGAGCTGGCCTCCGGGACCGGGGGGAGGCCGCCCGGGTCGCCTTCGGGCAGTCCCTGGTCGACCACCAGGAGCTCCGGCCGACCCGGCGCCCCTTCGAGGGCCCGCTTGGCCAGGGCCACGAAATCGGTGCCCCGCCACTCCCCGGGGACGGCGAACAGGCTCGAGCCGGTCTGGCGGAGCGCGAAGCCGACCTCGCGCTCGCGATAGAGGTGGATGATCGGGTTCTGGACGGCGCCCAGCCGGCTCAGGGCCATCGAAAGGACCACCGTCTCGATGCGGCTCGGCAGCTGCCAGGACACGACGCTCCCGGGCCCCACCCCCCGGCCGTGCAGGCCGGCGGCCACCCGCTCGGCCCGGTCCCGGAACTGCCCGAAGGTCAAGGTGGTCCCCTCGGCGTCGATGAGCATGGGGTGCTCGGGCGACGCGGCGGCCCGGCGCTCGACCAGCTCCCACATCGTGCGCGACCCCGTGATCGGCTGGTATTCGGGCATGGTCGGCCTCCTCCCGGCGCCACTCTCTACCAGGTTGGGAGGACCCGGGTCCTCCCGGGGGTGGATGCACCGCACCGGGTCCCCGGACGCGGCAGAGTGGTGCGGGCAGAGGAGTTGCCGGGCCAGTAGGCGCCGGTGGGGCTGTCGATCGACGAGAGGTACGACATGGCAGACGTGAGAGGGGCCGGATCGGCCCCAGTCCAGGGCTCGAAACCAGCACGTGACCGCAAGCGGGACCTCCGGTTCGTGGTGATCGGTGTCGTCGCCGTGCTCCTGGTGTGGTTCGCCGTGGACAACCGCCAGAGCGTGCCGATCCACTTCTGGGTGCAGACGTCGCACGCGCCGGTCTTCCTCGTGATCGTCATCACCGTCGTCCTGAGCGTCGGGGCGACGTGGTTGGTCATGCGCCGCCGCCGCCCGTCCGGCGACCAGCAGTCCCAAGTGCCGTCGGGGTGACGACCCCGGCGACGGTACGGCCGGGTGAGGGGCGGGGGCCGGACACGACCACCGTGTCCGGCTGGGACGTCGTCACGGCCCGGTGGGGGCACCGGGTCGGTTTGCGGAGTCCGCCGTCGGCGGATCGGACCGGTCGGGGCTCCTAGTAGGGCTCGGCGAAACGATCGGCGAAACTTAGTGCCGAGGACAACGGTCGCCGTCCCTGTCGATTGTCCAGCCTTCGCCTCTTGCGTGCTCGCGCATGATCTTGTCCGCAGGGCGCGCGAACCCGCTCCGGGGAGTGACGGTTGCTAAGGCACCGTCGCAACCTTCCACGTCGCATTCAATGAGGTTGAGGCCCTTGACGGTCACGCCCAGGAGCCTACGCCTCCAAAGGGGGGCGGAGCGGGTTTCTTCCCTATGCGGCGAGCGGTACTGCGGTCGCCCGGGCGTCGGCCAGAGCGCTCGCCAGTTGGGCGAGGATCGTCAGGTCGACGTGGAGCCGTACCCGCTCGATGCCTCGCACCCGCAGGGGGAGCAACGCCCACTCGTGCTTGAGTCTGCCGAACCCGCGCTCGACACAACCGCGCTGGCGGTAAGTGTCCTTCCACCGCTTCGTGGAACGCGGCACGAGGGTGTGCATCCGGTCGGTCTTGAGCCACGTCGAGGCAGGCGAGCACTCCCCGGTCGGGCAGCGCCATTTGGTCGCCTGGCGCTTCGTGTCCGCACCCGCGAAGGTCCACGACCCGTGCTCGCACGACGGGGGGTCGGCCTTCCCGGCCTTGACCCCGATGGTCTGGCGCAGGGGGACGATGGGACGAATGCCCCGGGCCTCGCACGCCTCGTAGACCGGGGTCACGTCATAGCCGCGGTCGAGGATCGCTGTGGTCGGGTCGAATCCCCGGGAACGCACGAGGTCGAGCAGACCAGGCACCTTCGGGGATTCGGCTTCCCGCGCCGTTTCCACCTGCCAGGCGACGGGAAGTTCGGTCGCCACGTCCACCACCGCATGAACCTTGAATCCGTAGTACCCGCCACCCTTGCGGGTCGAGATCGCAGAGCGGTGGCCCCAGGAGGCGTCGGGGTCCGAGAACTTCTTGCGCTCCGGACCGTGGTTGAACACGAACCGCTGGCCGTTGGCGTAGGCCGGGAGGTCCGACCCGTCGATGGCCACGGTCTCGCCCATCTGAGGGTTGGCCTCGCCCAGCCGGGCCAGCACCGCCTCGATGCACTCGGTCAGGCGGTCGTGGTGGTCCCTGAGCTTGCGGGTGAAGCGGTAGCAGGCGTCGAGGGACGGGCAGCACCCGAGGACCCCCTGGAGGGCCGCGTGGTCGCCTACGAGGGCAACGGTGCGGGTCCACGTCGGGTGGCAGTTGAGCGACTTCACGAGGGCCATCCCGACCATCGCCCGGATCGGGTAGCCGGGGCGTCCGGTCCAGCGAGTGGTCTCCAGGGCGGAGATCAGCCCCCGGATCTCCGGGGTGTCGAGCAAGGTGGCAATCGCTTGGGCGTCGCGCCCACGCGGTACGGTGGTTCTGTCCATTGGAGGCTGAATCTCCTGTGGTCCGTGCCCCCGGGTGTTCACGCACCGCGGGGGCTTTATTTAGCTGTCTACCTGCCTATATTCGCACGTGGGTGTGACAGTTACACCAATGTATTTTGCCCGGGTTCGGGCTCACCTCGGCCAGCGATAGCCTTTGGCCATGACAACTGCCATTGAAGCGGCAGGCGGTCGGCCCCAGTTCTGGGTCGGCGTTGCCGTTGCGGCCGGAGTTGGGGTCCTGGCGTGGCTCGCCACGCTGCTCCTGGTTCCGGCGATCATTCAAGCCCTCGGTCTCTGAGCCGAGGTCCGACCGGCGCACTGGCCCTCCCGGGCCGTGCTGTCGGGACCACGAACGAGGTCAACGGAACTCCTCTGGAGACGCGAGAAGGCCCCCGACGAAGCCGGGGGCCTTCCTTGGAATCATCGGTGCGAGATGCTACCGCCCCTCTTCGTACGCTTCCTCCCAGGCCGATTCCGCGTCGGCGATCTCTTCCGGAGAGAAGAAGATTTGCCTCATTATCCTGACGCGGGAAAAGGGACGAACCACTGGACCGACGCCAGATGCTGAGCGGTCCTGCTCTAGATCAGCCATTGACTTTTCCATTCGTTGCTGCAGCTGTTCCATCTGATCCCTCCTCGGTTGTCATACTTTTCAAATCTTCCTCCGTGGTGACACGTACGAAATCCTTACCATGTTCAACCCACACAGAGTACATGGCAATCATGAGATCCTTGAGGTCATAAGAAACGAGATCCTGCACCGGAAGGTGCAGTACCTCCTTTGCCTCCTTCTTGTCCACGATGAAGCCGTGAGTCGGATAGTCCCTCACTAGTTTTGTAGTGACGGCCAACAACTCATCACGAGAACGTTGAGGCTGCTTGGCCGCCAGAAGACGGACTCCGTATTCGACGGTGACATCAAGGGCCCGAGCGGCGGCGTGAATGGCTACCGGATCAAGCTGTTCCATGAGGGGGCGAAAGAGTTCCGCTGAGAACTGAAGAATATGGGAGATGGATTTCTCACGGGACAGCCTTGTGCCCTGCAGGATTCTTGCCCCTGAATAGAAGGCGTTGTCGAACGCATGTTGAAAGAGAAACTCGATTGCGTCGGCTGTCGATAACGCTGACTGCATCTGAGTTTCGCCTTCGCGAGCCTGTTGCATATCCAATGGTCCAAGCTCGGAGCACTCACTCATGTACAGGGCATCGGCACAGAACGCAAGCAATGTTGCAGCGCTCTTCGCTCGGTCGGGTACAACGAAGTTGACGCACTCGAATCTGGACATCAAGTACATACCGAACTTATAGGCAGCGTGCGCGTCGCCACCGGGAGAGTCGATCCAGATATCAACCACAGAGTTCGGCGCTTTGCCTTCGCAGATTCCGCCCAACTGCTCCATGAGATTACAAACCAGCTCACGCGTGATCATCGAGTGCGGGTGCTCGCGCCCGTGGAAGAGGACGATGATTGTGCGCCCAGGGGGTGGTGGTGATGCCTTTATCGCCGCGGAGCGTTTCGCAGACGTGGCCTTCCTGGCGGTGGTGGTGCGCGGAGGCATCGTCAGGGCCCTTCTGATCCCAGGTGAACGTACGTATCCGAAGCGTACGCGAGAACGCGGGGCTGGGAAAGGGTCAGGCCGATTGCCCACGGATGGGCCCACCGGCCAGCCTGAGAAGGCCCCAGCGCCATGTTCTGGTGCCATCTGAAGCCTCAGATCGGAAACACCCTCTCGGTAGCTTGGGATGGTGAAGTCGTGGATGAAGTCGAAGAGACCCTCACCCGGCGGGCACCACATGGCAACCGCCGTGAGGCAGACTGGTGGAAAGTGGATGATGTACAGAACAGGCGCGGAGGCGACGGAGGGGCAATGAAGGACACCCTGACGGTTGCGCTGGAAGGCGAATCCGTGACCCTTGACAAGTTCGTCTGGGCCGTCCAAGCGACCCTCAACGTTATCGACGCCCTCGCCAGAGAGATCGCCCCGGCCACTCGGGTCCAGTGGTTGGTCGATGATCTCAGTCGGTCGAGCGCCCAAATGACGATCCGCGGCACCACTCTCGTTGGGGAGGAAGAGGGCGTCGAGCTAATCGTCAGCGCGTTCGGTGAGGTTGCCCAAAACCTGGAGCGCGGTCAGAAGGTGCCACGATCCAGGAAGGTCGCGAACGCGGCTAGCAAGTTCCTGGACCTCATCGGTACTGACGTTCATGCCGTACGGCTTGAGACCGCCGACGTTGATGCGGTGATCGAGCCGAGTTCTACTGCCATGCTCCAAGTGGTTTCTACGGCTCAGCGCGTCGGAACTTTGGGGGCAGTCCGCGGAAGAATCCAGACGCTCTCCAACCGTGGGAGCCTTCGTTTCACACTTTTCGACACGGTGGGCGACAAAGGTGTGTCCTGCTATCTCGAACAGGACCAGCAGGAGCAGTTGCGCGGTCTGTGGGGTCGCCTTGCAGTAGTCGAGGGTGTCGTTCTGCGCGACAGACAAGGTCAAGCCCGCTCAATACGTCATATCTCGTCCATTACCGCGTTGCCTGACTCGGACGAAATCAGGCCCGTGAGATGGCGGGAGGCCCTGGGCGCTTCCCCAGTTCCCCAAGGGAGTGGTGAAGGAGAAAGTGCTGAGGCCGTGATCCGAAAGCTTCGGGATGGGTGACACGTACTACTGGGACGCTTGCGTGTTCCTCGCTTCTGTCAATGGGGACCCAGCCAGACTTCCGCACATCGAGGCAATGCTGGACGCTGCGAGCAAGGGGGACATTGTGATACTCACGTCGACCCTCTCGAAAGTGGAAGTCGCGTTCGGCGCAAATGAGCAACAGAACCACGCGCTCGATCCAGAAGTCGAGGCCCGGATCGACCAGCTTTGGGATACGGGCTCGCCGGTCAAGCTCGTGGAGTTTCACGAACTGTTGGCCGAAGATGCCCGAGGACTGATCCGATTGGCACTTACCAAGGAATGGAGTCTCAGGCCCGCAGACGCCGTCCACTTGGCGACCGCCATGCGTTACAGAGCGGGCAGTTTTCACACCTATGACAACAAGCTCCCGAGGTACTCAGGCGAGATTGGCATCACAATCGAAGAACCCATAGCGCCCGCACCGATGATGCCGTTGCCTCCCGGGGAGCCGAAATAGCCCTTTGGGGTAAGAATCCCCCGAACTTGGGGTGGCGTCTGAGGACGGGGGTAGATTCAGGGCCTGTGACCTGGTCATCTAGTTTCGCCGATCCCTACTAGGCCGGGCCGGTCCTCTCGCCCACGGCTGGCACCGTCGGGGCTCCGGCCCCGCCGCCGTCCGCCTCGGGGGGGTCCGAGGAACCGGTCCCCGCCGTGCGACGGGCCCAGACGACCACAAGCTGCACGACGGCTAGGTAGACGGCGAGGATGATCGCCGTGTCCCAGACGCCGCTGACCGACAGGTTGCCGCCGAAGACGACGACCGCCCCGGCGACGACCGCCCCGGCGATGCGCAGGCCCGACTTGTGCTCGAGCGTCCAGATGGCGGCCCGCCGTGCTCCCGCCGTGGCCCGACCACGGTTCTCCCTGTTGCCGAGGGACTTGGCCTGGTCCCACAGCCAGCGCGCCCCCCGGGAGACCTGAGCCCGGATCCAGCGGGCCCAGGTCGATGGTCCGGCCAGCCAGAGGGCCACCGCCACCACCACGCAGGCCAGGACCACCCACTTGAGCCCCTGAACGAGGAACCGCGAGATGGTGGTGAAGACGGCGGTGGTGACCGCCGGGTCGACCTTGCGAGGGGCGTGGCCGACGAAGAAGTCGCGCCCGATGGTCAGGCTGGCCAGGAAGAAGAGCGTGGCCAGCCCGGCGCCGACGGCCACCCGGAGCAGGGCCTTGCGCCGGTCGGTGGCCACCGCCACCGCGGCGGCGATCAGGACCACTGCCGCCACCGGGATGGCCCATCCGAGGTCAGAGACTACGCGGAACAGACCGCGGGCCTTGGAGATCTGTTTTTCCGAGACCAGTTCGACCGTCAGGGTGTTCGCCTTGCCCAGTCTGGTCTTGACGCCATTGAAGACGGTGATCCCCCGGGCGTCCAACTCATTGATCACCTTGTCGACCACCGGGGTGATGTCGACGATGACACCGTTCGCCTTCTTGATGGCCGGGTTCCCCTTGCCGGTGAGCACGGCGACCACTTCGGCGTGGGAGCGCCGGTTGACCTGGTCCCACAGATTGTGGAAGAAGGTGGAGTTGAGCAGCTTGGTCAGCTGGGTCTGCACGAAACCGTGGACCTCGTTGACGAGGGGCACGGCGAGGAACTCGGCCCGCTTGGGCAGGGCCGACTGGACTTTGGCCTGGACCTGGACCGCGGAGAAGAGCCTCTCGGTGGCCCGCTGGGCAACGAAGTCGGTGATCACCCTGTCGCGGGCCAATGGCGCCAGGGTCTCGACGTAGTGGTCGGTATTGGTCGTCGTGTTTATGGCCCACACCGCGATCACCGACAGGGGGACCATGAGCGAGGCCACGACGATCAGGATCCAGGCGATCACCGATCTGCTGCGCGACAGGCGCTTGCGCGTCGGTCCGGCGACGGTGGCTGCGGCGGCCGGAGGCTGCGCGCCAGCAGCCGCCGGTTCCTGCCCCGGCGGAGCTTTCTCCTCGTCGGTCACCGGCGATCACCACCCTCCGTGCCCGCCAGACGACCGCCTCGTGGCAGCGATCCCTCGCTGGCCACGGGTCGCTGGTCGCTGAAGCCTGCCACGCCATCGGACCCTTCACCACTCCGCCCGGGCTCGGGTGCTCTGCCGCCGATTCGACGGTCAGATTGGGCCGGTGCCCCAGTTCCCCTTCAGCAGCATGGGCGACCGGGTTGCTCGCCGGGACCTAAACCGACACAAGGGTGGGGGGCCACGAGGGCGTCGCGCCCCCGGGTGATGCGGTCTGGATGCCGATATGACGGTCCGGCGGCGGGGTCAGGCCCCGGTCAGCGGGGGCCGGCGGCCGGCCCACGGCTCGGCCCGCTCGAGTTGGGCCGAGAGGCGAAGGAGAAGGGCCTCCTGCCACGGGCCGCCCACGAGCTGGACCCCGACCGGGAGCCCGTGGTCGCTCTGGAAGGTGGGGAGGCTGATCGCCGGTTGTCCGCTCACGTTGAACGGTGCTGTGAACGCGGCCATCGAGAGCACGTCGGCCGGGGTCTGGTCAGGTTGAGCGTGCACCTGGTCGAGCACCTCGCCCGCCCGCGGCGGCTCGATCGCCATGGTCGGGGTGATCAGCACATCGAATTCGTCGCCCCAGCGCGCCATCAGTCGCCGCGAGATCCGCTGGAGGTCACCGAGGGCCCGGACCAGGCTCAGGCTGTCGACGGCCCGGCCGGCGGCAACGCCGGCCACGTTGTGGGGCTCCAACTTCGCGAAGTCCACGTCCACGTAGTCCCCGAAGCCCGAGTTGACGATGGGGAGGAAGGCGGCCAGCGCCTCGAGGGGGAAGAGCTCGAAGTCGACCGATTCGACGTGGTGGCCCAGTTGCTCGAGGACCGAGCCGACTCGGGCGACGGCCCGCCGGGGGCCCTCGTCGACCGCCAGGTCGAGGGGGGCCCGGGTGAGCAGCCCGATCCGGAGCCGGCCGGGGTCGGCCCCAGCCTCGTCGGCGAAGGGCCGGTCGGGGACCGGCGCGTTGTACCAGCTGAGGCGGTCCGGCCCCGAGATCTGGTCGAGGACGGCGGCGGTGTCGGCCACGGTGCGGGTCAGCACGCCCTCGACCGAGGCGCCGAGCCAGCCCGGGACCAGGGCGGGAACCCGGGCCCGGCTGACCTTCAGGCCCACCAGGCCCGAGCACGAGGCGGGGATCCGGATCGAGCCACCCCCGTCGTTGGCGTGGCCGATGGGGAACATCCCCGAGGCGACCGCCGCTCCAGAGCCACCGCTCGATCCGCCCGGCGTCCGGTCCGGGTCCCAGGGGTTGCGGGTGATCCCGTAGCGGAGGTTCTCGGTCACCGGGATCGGGCCCAGCTCAGGGGCGTTGGTCCGGGCGGTCAGGACGAAGCCGGCCCGGCGCAGGGCGGCCACCACCAGCTCGTCCTCGTTCGAGACCCCGGGCGGGGCACCGTGGGAGCCGTAGGTCACCGGCCACCCGGCGACCGGGGTGAGGTCCTTGATCGGGATCGGGACGCCGGCGAACGGGGGGAGGTCGTCGTCGCCGGAGGCCACCGCCTCGGCGATGCGGGCCGCCGCCTTGCCGGCCTCCTCGTCGTTTCGCCAGATCACGGCGTTAAGGGTCGGATTGAGCTTGTCGACCTGGTCGAGGCACTGTTGGAGCAACTCGACGGGGCTGATCTCTCGACGTCGGATCGCCGCCGCGAGCTCGGTGGCGGGCGTGAAGGCGTCCATCGGGGCACCCTAGGGCACCGCTCGAGGCACCCGCACCGGACCCGGCGGCCCGCGCTCCGTCCCCGGGGGCGTCATCGTAGACTGACCCCCGGAACAGGGGCGATCCGGTGCCTCGGGGCGGCCATGGGCCCGAACCCGTTGTCCTGCGGGCACCGGTTGCGCGAACATGACGGACGAAGCGAATGGGGCGAGGAGGTCCTTCACCGTGCTGGGCTCAAGGGGCATGGTCACAGAGGGGGAGGTCGTTGCCGCTCTCTGAGCATGAGCAGCGCATCCTGGCGGAGCTCGAGGAGTCGCTCGTCCGCCAGGACCCCGAGTTCGCCGAGCGCGTCCGCTCGGAGACCGTGTACCGGCACGCCGGGCGCTACTGCAAGTGGGCGGCCGTGACCTTCGTGGCCGGCGTGGCCATCCTCGTGGCCTTCTACTCCCAGTCCGTGCTGGTCGGGCTGCTGGGGGTGGCGATCATGTTCGCCTCGTTGGTGGTGTTCGAGCGCAATCTGCGCCGCATGGGTAAGGCGGGGTGGCACGACCTGACCCGCTCGCTGCACGACGAACAGCCCTCCGGGGCCGGCGGTGGCATCGAGCACGCCGTCCACGGCGCCCGGGAGTGGTTCCGAAGCCACCTGCTGCGCCGCGACCGCTGAGCGGTCCGGCGCCTTGGGCCGCCTCTGCCTGGCCATCGACATCGGTGGCACCAAGCTGGCGGCGGCCCTCGTCGACCCCTCGGCCCGACTGAGCGCACAGTCCTCGGTCCCGACCCCGAGCTCGGGGGATCCCGAGGCGGTCTGGTCGGCCCTGGCGTCGCTGGTGGAGGCCACCGTGACCTCGGCCGCCTCGGCCCCGGTGGTGTGCGGGGTGGGCTGCGGCGGCCCGATGGCCCCGGGTGGTTCGTCGGTGTCCCCCCTCAACATCGGGGCCTGGCGGGACTTTCCTCTGCGCCGGCGGCTGGCCGAGCTGACGGACCTGCCGGTCTTCGTCGACAACGACGCCAAGGCCCTCGCCCTGGCCGAGGGCTGGCGGGGCGCCGCCCGGGGCGAGGACGACTACCTGGCCATGGTGGTGTCGACCGGCGTCGGCGGCGGCATCGTTCTCGACGGCCGGCTCCTCGACGGGCGGTTGGGCAATGCCGGACACATCGGCCACGTCGTGGTGGAGCCCGACGGCCGCCCGTGCCGGTGCGGCGGCCGGGGCTGCCTCGAGGCCGAGGCATCGGGGACGGCGATCCGGGCGGTGACCGGGCGGGCCCCCGAGGACGCGGCGCCCGACGTGGTGGCCCGCACCGGGACCTTGGTCGGGCGGGCGGTCGCCTCGGTGGCCAACCTGCTCGACCTGCGCCTCGCCGTCGTGGCCGGCTCGGTCGCCCTTGGTTTCGGGGAGCCCTTCTTTGCCGCTGCCCAGGCCGAGGTCCACCGACGGTCCGGCCTCGCCTTCTCCTCGGACACCAGGTTGGTGCCCGCCGGACTGGGGGCCGAGGGGCCGTTGGTCGGCGCGGCAAGAGTGGGGTTGCGGGGGATGGCCCCGGCATCCGGCTTGTGAGCACCCCGAAGGACGCGCGGGTCCCCGGGCGAGACCCGGCGACGTTCGCCGCCGGGTCGCTGGGCGCGCTGGTCGGCGCGGTGCTCGTGCGACCGGGCCTCTGGTTGACCGCCCTGGCGGTCCTGTTACGACTGGCCGGCCCCGGCTGGTGGCGACGGTGGCCGCCGTTTCCCCGCCCCGACCCCTCCTACTGGCGGTTCCGGATGGAGACGGCGTACGGGGGCCGGGGTGAGCGCCGGCCGTCCACTGCCGATGCCCTGGCCTACCTCCGATGGTGTCGGAGGACCCGCGGGGTCCGCGGATAACCTCTTGCCGTGATGGAGCGGGTCCTCCTGCTCAACGCGACCTACGAGCCGCTGGCCCTCGTGTCGGACCGACGCGCCGTGGTGCTCGTCCTGTGCGGCCGGGCCGAGGCGGTCGCCTTCCGCCCCGACTGCCGGGTGTTCCACTCGGCCCAGCTCTCGGTCGACGTTCCGGCGATCGTCCGCCTCTCCCACATGGTGCGTATCCCGCGCTGGGCCCGTACCCCGCCCCTCACCCGCCGGGCCGTGCTGCGGCGCGACGGCGGCCGGTGCGCCTACTGCTCGGAGCCGGCAGACACGGTCGACCACGTGGTGCCCCGCAGCCGGGGCGGCTCCCACGAATGGTCCAACGTCGTGGCCTCGTGCAAACGGGACAACCTGCGTAAGGGGGACCAGCTCCTTTCTGAGCTCGGCTGGGCGCTGGCCTTCCAGCCCGGGGCGCCCGAGGGGCACCTCTGGCGCCTGCGCCACCTCTCCGAGGTCGACCCCCTGTGGGAGCCCTACCTGGCTGCCGCCTCCTGACGGGCGGCCGGGACGGGCCGGTGAGCGCCGAGGAACGGTCCGGCGGTGCCGGCTGGTTCGACGTCGAACCCTTCCGGGCCGCCGGGCACCGGGTCGTGGTCGTCCGGCGGGTGACCAGCCCGGCCATCGTCCTGGGGAGCACCCAGGACGAGCGGGTGGTCGATCGGCAGCGGGCGTCCCAGGCCGGGTTCGCCGTGGTCCGCCGGCGGAGCGGTGGCGGGGCGGTGCTGGTCGGCCCCGGTGACCCGTGGTGGTTCGACCTGTGGATACCCCGCGGCGACCCGCTCTTCGACGACGACGTGGGCCGGGCCCCGGCCTGGGTGGGGGAGTGCTGGGTGACCACCCTGGGGGCCCTGGGCCTGGGCGACCCCGGGGGGCTCCAGGTGCACCGTGGTCCACCGGTCCGCGCCCCCTGGTCCGATCTCGTGTGCTTCGCCGGGATCGGCCCCGGCGAAGTCGTGGCGACCTTCCGGGGATCGGCCCAACCCCCCCGCAAGGTGGTGGGGATCGCCCAGTGGCGCGGCCGTGAGGGGGTGCTGTTCCATTGCGCCGCCTACCGGCGCTGGGACCCTCGGGCACTGTCCGACCTGCTGGTGGTCCCCGGGCCGCAGCGCCGGGAGCTCGGTCCGGCCCTGGCCGCGTCGGCGGCCGGCCTCGAACAGCTTGGGGGCGCCGTCCCGGGGCCGGGCCAGGTCATCGAGGCTTTCCTCGGCTCGTTGCCCGGGGATGGACCCTGGGAGGCCCGCTCGGGGGTCTAGCCGGCCGCCGGGAATCAGGCGGCGGCCGGGCCGGCGGTGGGCGGCCAGGCGACGCCGGTCAGTTCCTCGGCCGCCGCCCAGAGGGCCTGGGCCACCGCCCGGTCCCCGGCCCGCCCCGGCGGCCGGGCCGGGCCGGGCGGGCCGACCAGGCCGAAACGGTGCTGGGGCCCGTAGTACCCGCCCGATCGTGCCGCCGGGCTGGTGGCCGCGAACAGGGTGGGCAGGGCCCCCGCGGTGGCCGACTGGGAGAAGCCCGGGATCCGCCCGGCCAGCTCGAAAGCGCTGGTGCCCTTCCCCTCCTTGCCGAGCCGGGGCCCGGTGCTCTGGAGATTGGTCCGGGCGAAGCCGGGATGGGCGGCAACACTCATGATCCCCCAGCCTTCCGCTTGGCTGCGGCGGTCAAGTTCGAGGGCGAAGATCAACATCGCCAGCTTGGACTGGCCGTAGGCCCCCCAGGCGGAATACCGCTTCTCCAGCTGCAGGTCGTCGAGATGGATGCGGGCCGGGGCCCGGGCGGCACCGCTGCTCAGGCTGACCACCCGGGGCGCCGGTGCCGCCCGGACGAGATCCAAGAGGCGACCGGACAGTGCGAAATGCCCGAGGAAGTTCGTGGCCAGCTGCAGCTCGTAGCCGTCCGCCGAGACCTGGCGCCGGGGGACGGCCATGACGCCGGCGTTGTTGATGAGCAGATCGACCGGGCGTCCGTCTCGCCGGCGGACCTCGGCGAAGGCGGCGACCGAGTCGAGGCTGGCGAGGTCGAGAGCCTCCCGGACGACGACGCCGGGCGCCGCGGCGCGGATTGCCCTGACTGCCTCGTCCCCCTTCTCGGCGCTGCGGGTGGCCAGGACCACATCGGCCCCGGCCACCGCCAGTGCCCGGGCCGCCTCCAGGCCGAGGCCACTGTTGGCGCCGGTGATCACCGCCAGGCGGCCGGTCTGGTCGGGGATCTGCGAAGTCGTCCAGTGGGTACTCACGACCGGCCAACTTAGGACCGGCACGGGCACCGCCGCGACCTGGGGCCGGCCCTGTGCGCCCGAGCGCCGCCCCCGGCAACCGGTCGCCGCGCCGGGGCCCCGGGCCCCTCCGGCCCGGTCCCGGAGCCACCGAAGGGGGCCCATTGGTTGACCGGTGGGGGATCAGGGCGTAAAGTGGCGCGAAGTGGTTCTTAAGGGCGGGTTAGGGCGCGATCCAGGGAGCGTCGTGGGAGATCAGGCCGGTGGCAGGTTTCGTTGGCAGGTACGAGCACACGCTCGACTCGAAGGGCAGGGTGATCCTGCCGGCGAAGTTCCGCGCCCCCTTCGAGCCGGGCGGCTTCCTCACGGAGAACCGAGAGGGATGTCTGGCCCTCTGGACACCCGGGGAATTCGAACGCCAGAAGTCGGCCATGCAGGAGCGGGCGGCCACCGGCAGGACCGGTCGCAACCGGGCCCGGCTCTGGGCCGCCAATTCGTCCGACGTGGAGATCGACCGGCAGGGCCGGATGGCCATTCCGGCCCACCTGCGCGAGTTCGCCTCACTGGTCGGCGATGTGCTGGTGGCCGGGGCGATCGACCGGGTCGAGTTGTGGGACCCGACGGTGTGGCGGGACCGGGTCGTCCCCGAGGAGCGCTGGTTCCTCGAGGACGAGGACGAGGAGTAAGGAGCCAGGGGGCGACCCCGAACACGACGACCGATATCCAACAAGGACCGGCCCGTGCAGTCCGCGGCGTCCGGATCATGCGCAGCCCCCCGACTGGTGGCACGGTGGAAGACTTCTCCTCCGCCCTCTTCCTACCTGGTCGACCGGGGAGACTCCCCGGGTACACCTCACCCGTCGGGGGGCTGCGGATGAGCCAGGACTTCGCACACGACCCGGTGATGGTGGAAGAGGTCGTGGCCCTGCTCGCCCCGGTCCCCGCCGGGGTCCTGGTCGACGGCACTCTCGGCGGGGGAGGTCACGCGGCGGCCGCGCTCACCGCCCACCCCCATCTCGACCTCTTGGGCATCGACCGCGATCCTGACGCGCTGGCCGCCGCCGGGGAGCGCCTTGCGCCGTTCGGCAGCCGGGTCACCCTGCGCCACGCCCGCTTCTCCGAGATGGCGGCGGTGGTCACCGAGGCCCTGGGGGCCGACGGCACGGTGGTTGCCGTCCTCCTCGACCTCGGTGTGAGCTCGCCGCAGCTCGACCGGGCCGAACGGGGCTTCTCCTACCGCTCCGAGGGACCGCTCGACATGCGCATGGACCCGGGCGAGGGCGTCGGGGCGATCGACCTGGTGAACGAGGCGGATCCCGAGGAGCTGGTCCGGCTCTTCGCGGCCAACGGTGAGGGTCGGTTCGCCCGTCGGATCGCCCGCCGGGTGGTCGCCGCCCGACCGATCACCACCACGTCCGAGCTCGCCGACGCGGTGGCGGGAGCCGTCCCGGCCGCTGCCCGGCGCCGGGGGCACCCGGCCCGCCGGGTCTTCCAGGCCCTGCGGATCGCGGTGAACGACGAGATCGGTGAGCTGATGACCGCCCTGCCGGCGGCGGTCGAGCTGCCGGTGGTGGGTGGTCGCAGCGTGGTCATCGCCTACCACTCCGGCGAGGACCGCCTGGTCAAGGCGGCCTTCGCCGAGGCCGCCCGTGGCGGGTGCACCTGCCCGCCCGGCCTCCCGTGTGGCTGCGGTGCCAACCCGGCCCACCGCCTGGTCTTCGCCGGGTCGAAGAAGGCCGGTCCCGGCGAGGTGGCCCGCAACCGTCGGGCCGACGCAGCGCGTCTGCGTTCGCTCGAGCGGATCAAGGCCACTCCATGAGCCCGGCGGCCACCGCCACCGCGCGGCGCCCGGCGGCGGCCCGGCGCCCGGCGCCTCGTCCACCCCTCCAGGTTCTCGAGGGCCGCACCCGGCGGCACCCGGGCCGTCGCCGCGCCACCAGGCTGGTCTCCTTGGTGCTCGTGGTGGGGAGCCTGCTGGCCGTGGTGCTCGGCCACGCCATGCTGGCCCAGACCCAGGTCCGGCTGTCGGACGTGCAGTCGGCGCTGGCGGCCGAACAGACGGCGCACCGCCAGGACGTGCTGGCTCTGGCCCAGCTCGAGACGCCCTCGCGCATCGCCGCCGAGGCGCAGCTGCAGCTCCACATGGTGACCCCGGCCCGGGTCGTCCAGGTGCCCTCGGTGTCCCTGACCACACCCCTGCCGGTGCCCAAGGTTGCCCCGGCGCCGGCCGCCACGGCGCCCGCCACCACGACGCCCTCCACCACGCCGGCCACCGTCACCCTGGCCACCGTCACGCCGACCGCGCCGGGCGCCGCCGGTACCGTGGCCGGCGCCCCGGGCCCGGGGCCGCCCGGCCTGTCCGTCCCTGCGCACGCCACCACCGGAGCCGGGTCCACCGCCTCGGTTCCGGGTCAGTGAGCCCCGCCCGCACGCTCACCCCGCCGGTCCGGACCAGGGGGGTGGGGAGCGGACCGCCCCGCCCCCGGGGTTCCCGCCGGCCGCTGGCGCCGCCCCCGGCCCACCCGCCCCGTCGTCCCCCGTCCCGCCCCCGTCCGTCGGCATCCGATCGGGGCCGGACCCGGCGCTCGGCCGGCGGCCGGCCGTCCGACCGCACCGTCCTCGGGCGGCGCATCCGATTCATCCGGCTGGTCCTGGTGACCCTCTTCCTTGTCCTGACCGCCCGCCTGGTCGACGTCCAGGTGCTCCGCTCGGGCCAGTACCGGACGGCGTCGGCGGACGAGCTGACCCAGCCGGTGACCATCCCGGCGCTGCGGGGCGGCCTGTTCGACCGCAACGGCCAGGTCCTGGCGCTCTCGGTCCCGACCAAGACCGTCCTGGCCGACGATTTCCAGGTGCAGCACCCCGTCAGCGAGGCCCTCGCCCTGGCGCCGATGCTCGGCCGGTCACCGACCCGCCTGGCCGCCGAGCTCCAACAACACTCGGGCTACGTCCCGCTCGCCGCCAACGTGTCCCTGGCCCAGGCGAGCCGGATCGCGGCCGCCAACCTCCAGGGGATCAACCTGATCGACAGCTCGGTCCGCAAGGTGCCTAACGGGAACCTGGCCGGCCCGATCATCGGCATGGTGAACGGGGCGGGTTCGGGTGCGGCCGGGCTCGAGTACCAGCACAACGCCCTCCTGGCCGGTCGGGCCGGGAGCGATGCGCTGCTCGAGTCGCCGACCGGGGTCCCGCTGCCCGGGACCCCGGTCCAGAAGTTGAGCACGTCACGCCCGGGCACCGGCCTCGAGCTGACGTTGGACGAACCGTTGCAGTACGAGACCGAGCAGGCCCTCGGCGCCCAGATCGTCTCGTCCCACGCCGTCAGCGGGATGGCCGTGGTCATGGACGTGAAGACCGGCGACATCCTCTCGATGGCCAACCTGGTGGACAACAACGCCCGAGCGGGGGGTTCCGGCGCGGCGGCGGCGACCCGGGCCGACGGGACGGTCAACATCGGTCCGGGCGGCCCGGTCAACGAGGCGCCGAGCAATCTGGCCGTGAGCCAGCTCTACGAGCCCGGCTCGGTCTTCAAGCTGGTGACCTTCTCGGCCGCCCTGCAGGACGGCACCATCAGCCCCAACTCCACCTTCACCGTGCCCGACCAGATCCGACTCGACGGTTCGACCTTCCACGACGCCGAGCCCCATCCCACCGAGCAGCTCTCGGCCACCCAGATCCTGGCCCAGTCGTCCAATATCGGGACGTCGGAGATCGCCCAGGGACTGGGGGAGGCCAGGCTGCTCCAGCAGGTCCACAACCTCGGGATCGGGCAGCTGACCTCCCTCGGCTTCCCCGGCGAGTCCCCCGGGCTGTTGGTCGGACCCCCGCAGTGGGAGCCGACGGACCTGGTGTCGCTCCCCATCGGCCAGGTCGACGCGGTCAACGCGTTGCAGGTCCTCGACATGTACAACACCGTGGCCAACGGTGGGGTGTTCATCGAGCCGCGCCTGGTTCGGGCCTCGGTCTCGCCCAGTGGGGCAGTCACGGCTGCGGCACCGTCGGCCACCCATCGGGTGATCTCGCCGGCCACCGACGCCGCGCTGACCGGCATGCTCGAGCAAGTGGTCGCCACCGGTACCGGCACCAGTGCCGTGGTCCCCGGTTACACGGTCGCCGGCAAGACCGGCACGGCCCAGATCCCCACCGTGGGCAAGGACAGCTACGTGACCGGCGCCTACATGGCGTCGTTCGTCGGGTTCGCCCCAGCGGTCAATCCGACCCTGGCGGCCATCGTCGTCCTTGACCGTCCGACGCCGATCTTCGGGGGGACCGTGGCGGCGCCGGTGTTCGCCAAGATCATGAGCTACGCGCTCCACCGCTACGACATCCCGACCACCCCGGGGGCCCCCACCCAGGGCCCCGGGGGTGCGACCGGCGCCTCCCAGGCCCAGGACATCACGTGAGGGCTGACCTGGGGGATCTCGTGGGGTGCCGGTGCCGCGGGTACCATCGGCCGGTCGGTGGGGCGCCGCACGGACGGTCCGTGCCGGTCGTCGCCCGGCCCGCCCGCCCGCACCCGTGCAGATGAACCTGTTGCTCGACGAGATCGACGTGCTCGAGACGGCGGGCGACCCCTCCGCTGCGGAGGTGCGCGGCATCGAGCACGACAGCCGGAGGGTGACGGCGGGCGACCTCTTCGTCTGTGTCCCGGGCCACCGGACCGACGGTCACGAGCACGCGGCGGCGGCGGTGGCCCGGGGGGCCGTCGGCCTCGTCTGCGAACGGCTGGTGAACGACCCGGTGGACCGGTCGCTCCCCCAGGTCCGGGTGGCCGAGGGCACCATCCGTCCGGCCATGGCGGCCCTGGCGGCCGCCTTCTTCGGCCACCCGTCGCGCCAGCTGGTGATGGCCGGGGTGACCGGCACCAACGGGAAGACCACGGTGACCGCCCTGCTGGCCTCGGTCCTCGCCGCCGCCGGCCACCCGGCCTCGGCGATCGGGACCCTTTCGGGGGCCCGGACCACCCCGGAGTCGCCCGAGCTCCAGGGCCAGTTGGCCCGCATCCGGGACAGCGCCCGCCCCGGCGGTCCCGCTCCGGCCGTGGCCCTGGAGGTCTCGAGCCACGCCCTCGTCCAGGCCCGGGTGGACCAGGTCCACTTCGATGTGGCGGTGTTCACCAATCTGAGCCACGACCATCTCGACTTCCACGGGACGATGGAGGCCTACTTCGCGGCCAAAGCCTCATTGTTCACCCCGGAGCGGGCGGTCGGCGGTGTGGTCAACGGCGACGACCAGTGGGGGAGGCGACTGCTTAGTGAGGCCCGCATCCCGATGGTGGCCGTCCGGCGCGAGAGCGTCGCCGACGTGATGGTCGCCCCGGGCCGCACGGCGTTCACCTGGCGTGGTCAACGGGTGGTGATGCCGCTGACCGGAGCCATCAACGTCGACAACGCGCTGCTGGCCGCCGAGGCGGCGGTGTTCCTCGGGGTCGGGCCCGAGACCGTGGCCGCCGGACTGGCCGCCACCCGTCCGGTCCCCGGTCGGATGGAGGTGGTGGCGGCCCCCGGCCGCGGTGGGCCCCCCTTCACCGTCCTGGTCGACTACGCCCACACCCCGACCGGGCTGGAGGTGGCCCTGGGCGAGAGCCGCCGGCTGGCCGGTCCCGGCGGCCGGGTGCTGGTGGCCTTCGGCTGCGGCGGGAACCGTGACCGGGCCAAGCGGCCCCTGATGGGTGCCGCGGCCACCACCCTGGCCGACGTCGCCTTCGTGACCTCGGACAACCCGCGCCACGAGGACCCGGACGCCATCATCGACGAGATCCTGTCCGGTGCCGTCCCGTCGCCGTCCGGTGCCGTGGCCTCGGGTCGCCTCGTAGTCGAGCCCGATCGTCACCGGGCCATCTCGACCATCGTCGCCGCCGCCCGGGCCGGCGACGTGGTGCTGATCGCCGGCAAGGGCCATGAGCGCCACCAGGAGATCGCCGGGGAGCGGATGGACTTCGACGACCGCTCGGAGGCCACCGGGGTGCTGGCCGCTGCGTGGCCCGGGGATCCCGCCGACTGGGTGCCGGCCGTCGATGGACCGGACTGACCGGTGCTGTCCCTCATGTCCTCGGGCGGGGTGGCCTTCTGCCTGGCCATCCTCGGGACCCCTCTGCTCATGGGCTGGCTCAGGCGGCGCGAGATCGGCCAGCACATCCGGGAGGACGGCCCGGCGAGCCACAGCGCCAAGGCGGGCACGCCGACGATGGGAGGCCTGGCCATCGTCGGCGCCGTGGCCATCGGCTACGCGGTGGGACACCTCGGGACCGAGGTCCGGTTCTCCCGGACCGGCTACCTGATCATCCTGACCGTCGTCCTTTTCGGGGTCATCGGGTTCCTCGACGACTGGATCAAGGTCCGTCACAAGCGGAGCCTGGGCCTAAACAAGCGGGGCAAGCTCATCGCCCAGATCGCCGCCAGCATCCTCTTCGCCGAGCTGGCGGTGCACTGGGCCCACACCTCGACCGCCCTGTCGTTCACCAGCGTGACCACCCCGGGGATCCAGATGGGCCAGTACCTCTGGGTGTTGTTCGCCATCTTTGTCCTGGTCGGCACGTCCAATGCCGTGAACCTCACCGACGGGTTGGACGGGTTGGCCGCCGGCTCGGCCACCTTCTGCTTCGCGGTGCTGGCCATCATGGGCTACTGGATCTTCCGCCACGTGTCGATCTACCACGTGCTCCCCGCCTCGGCGCTCGACCTGGCCCTGTGCGCGGTGGCCCTGGCCGGGGCCTGCCTCGGGTTCCTGTGGTGGAACGCAGCGCCGGCCAAGATCATCATGGGCGACACCGGCTCCCTGGCCATCGGCTCGGGCCTGGGCGCCCTCTGCCTCCTCTTGAACCTGGACCTGCTCCTGCCGATCATCGGGGGGCTCTTCGTGATCGAGACCCT
>Ga0182024_10006107_pt1 | contig 26585 bp, 22 predicted proteins | sample P32metaG_FD_120480 | JGI IMG/M metagenome (GOLD analysis project Ga0182024, IMG submission 120480) | Permafrost microbial communities from Stordalen Mire, Sweden - P3-2 metaG (Illumina Assembly) | ecosystem: Environmental > Terrestrial > Soil > Wetlands > Permafrost | place: Sweden: Stordalen... | reverse complement strand
GCGATTGAGCTCGTTTAGGCGCTTCGTATTGTGGAAACGTACGATGCAATCAACTTGATTTTCAATCACGACTTCACCAGCGGGGTTGCGCAAAGGTAAACTGATTGGAGAAGTCGGCATACGCGCGCCATTGCTCTGGGGCGATCGTAGGGGATGACTGCGACGGCGAAAATCCCCGCGCGATCAATTCGTTGCGAGCCCATTGCTCAAAGTCACGCGAGCCCCACTTACGCGCCAATGTGACGCCGGAATCAAAGATCAACTTTAGTGTTGCCGGTTTAACGTCTCGGTTGGTGACGGCGTGCAAGAACAACGCGCGGGGGCATGTTTTTAGAGCATAACCGTTCGCACGAGCACGCCATGAAAGATCCACGTCTTCACAATACATGAAGAAGTCTTCGTCGAATCCCCCAAGATCGTCAAACGCACACTTCGATATAGCAAGACAAGCTGCGGAAACCCACGGCGTCTCCAGCGTGTACTCGTCATATGGCTTCGGATGCTCGGATGGAAACTGGAGCGCCTCAACCAACGCCTTTCCGTCTGCAGCCAGCATCATCTGGACCAATGCGTGTACAGCGCTGGGATGCAGCATGCCATCCGGGTTGACGGTTATATAGATCTCGTACTTGTTCCCGAAAGCAGTCCGCATCAGGAGGTTGTGACCCTGTCCGAAACCGATGTTTCCGCGACTAGGCAATCGTGTAACGCAGTCATTCGCAGGAATTGACTTTTCCGTGCTTAAGCCATTGTCCAACACAAAAATGCTTCCGGTTGTCTCCAAACCAGCTGATTTCAAGGAAACCTCTGCAGCCGCAACGGCCAGCGCCAGTTCTTCAGCAGCGTTGTTGTAAGTAACGAGTCCAATCGCGACACGTATATCCGACCTAACCTTGATATGCATTCCGAGCGCGCGGTTCTGTACATAATCGAACAGGCGGCTGGGAGCCTTCTCGATAGGAAGGGTCCTGAAAGCACGTGGACGCACTCCTCGTGGATCGAGCAGGCGGAACACATAGGAATCGAAGAAATTTGAAAGGTCCGCTCCACGCGGCACTGTTACGATGGCGGGCGTATGCTCATATAAGGCGGTGCGAGCGATCTTGATCCAGTCAAAGCCAGCGTGTTCGCAAGTGTAGAAGAATATCCGTTCGACAGCGTGCGCGAGCGTCGCATCGGTCTGATTGGTTTCTATGTCGAAGTCATCGGCTTTTAGGTGCAGGTCGAGCAGCGGTTTCAACGCCGCCGTACGAGCCCAGAACATAGAGCCCGACGGAAAATCGAGTGGGTCGCGTTCGTTCAACAAGAAGCCCATTTTCGCCGCGAGCTCTTCTGCGTTTTCAAAATTACCGCCCCAGTTCACCCAGTGACGCATCGGCTCAAAGTGCTGAGATGCGATCATGCCGATCTTGGGATTCTTCTCAAACAGATCGAGAACGCTGGCCACGACTTCCGGGGTGCCAAGGAGGTTCTCCAGCAAGAAGGACCTCCACAAAGACAGCACGTCCGCATGTTTCGAACGCTTGCCATGCAGGTGGACAACATAAGAATATCGTTCGTACACGTCACTGAAAGAGACTAATTTTGGTGCGATGTCCCGACCCCTGTTCGGTACCAACCGAACTTCAACCTTTCCCTTGGACCAGCCCGAAAAGGCCTTTTCAATAACCGACGCGCGAAAGCTATCGGTGGTGGATATGTATACATCAAGATCAACCGGAACATTGGTAAGATAAGAACGAAACTCACCGGCGAGTTCCTCGTAATGTAAATGAACAATCGCAGCGACGCGCTCGTTGACCAGATCGGGAGCCTCGGTAGATCCGAATGGCACGGAAAAGCTGTAGTCGACTTCGATCGGGCGTGCTGCTTCGTTTGGTGTCTGTGCACTCGCGATCGCCACATCATCGAGGGACGAAGGTGGATCGATCCTCGGTGTGGTCGGGCGTTCAACCAGTTCTCGTCGTCTTGCCAGCAGCCGCTTGCGAACCTGGCCGGTCGTTGTCCAATAAATAGGCTTGACCATCAACCGAACCAGGGTGCGCAGCTTTGGCACTCTTACGAGCAGGCGTCGCACCGGTTCCATCAGCTTCCAGGTCGTGCTGTCAAGTGTAGCCGCAAGATCCTCGCGGGCGCGAACAAGTTCGACATTCTGCTCTAAGATATGGTTTATCGAATCTCGCAGTGAAGCAACCTCCGCTTCCTGTGCGAATATCTTAGTTCGAAGCTGGGCGTTATCGCGTTGAAGTTCTACTGTATTGGTATCGGATATCTCGATTTGTGCGAGCAATGTGAGATGTGCTTGATGTAACCTGCGCACCTCCGCTTCCTCTGCGGACTGCCAAGTTCGAAGTTGGGCGTTATCGCGTTGAAGCTCCAAAACTTTGGTATGGCTCGCTTCGGCGTTGGCATCTGAAACCGCGATTCTTGCAAGCAATGAGCCGTTGTCTCGTTGAAGCTCCAAAGCTTTGGCATGGCTAGCTTCGGCGTTGGCATCTGAAACCGCGATTCTTGCAAGCAATGAACCATTGTCTCGTTGAAGCTCCAATATCTTGGTCTCGCTCACCTGGGCGTTGGCGTTGGCTAAACCAATCTGTGCCACCAATGAACGAGTTGCTTCGCACAACTGCCTTAGCGCCGCGTCCTGTTCGGTCCAACTGGCCCGGAGTTGCGCGTTTTCTCGTTGAATCTCCAATAGCCTGTTATCGTTCGCCTCGCGACGCGTCTCTATCTGTTCCGCTTTTTTGTTGAGGAGGGCAATATCCGATTCTAATTCCGAGGCTCGCGTTTGGCTGGCCAGCTTTTGCGTCTGATAACCTTCGATTGCAGATCGAATGGTCTCTATCTGCGGATCCCCATCAGCAATGCGGGCAAATGTCTCTGTTGGGCTGACATCTGCGCCTTCTTTTAGAATCGCTGCAATGGCCTCGGTCTTTGCCATTAGCTGACGACGAGGAGTGAGCAAGCCGCCGAGAGTCGCATATACTAGCCGGATTTGATCGAGCGCGGAGCCCTTGGCTGCGAACAATGGCGCTAGCTTTTCGGGGATCGTGCCGCGCGCCAACACCCCCAATCCGTTGCCGTGGTTGAATTGGAACGAATGATGCTCGGTCGATAGTTCCTCGAAGAACTTCCAAACGCCGAAGTTTCGGTCTCTGACATTTGTGTCGTGAAACAGGACGATGGCATCCTTTGTCAGTCTAGGAAGCCATAACTCAAAGTCCGCTTTGACGTCCTTGTAGAAATGACGCCCGTCAACATGGAGGAGATCTATCGATTGGTCGCTAAAGCATTCGCTCGCTTCTTCGAATGTCGATCGGATGAGCCGGGAGAAGCCCGAATACCGCTGGTTGATTGCAGATACCGTATCGTAAACGGAACTATCGTAGAATCCGGTATGCTCGTCGCCAAGCCAAGTGTCGACGGCGAATGTTGTGCCAATTTCGAGACGCTCTATTGCCTGACAAAATGTAAAATAAGAAAAGCCGTAATGGGTTCCAAGTTCGACAAACCGCCGGGGACGCAGGGCATCCGTGAGCCAAAAGGCAAATGGTGCATGTTCTATCCACGCGGATTGGCAAAAGTAGTGAGGAATTTGGAACGATGCAGGAGAAAGTGACTGGATCGTTCGTTTTAACAACATTGCAAACTTTCCAAAAACGCTCTTTAACTTCTCAAGTTACAGAAGTTGCTGCCCTTTTCCCAACGTCGGAAGGATGTACTCTGGATTAAGACAGACTGCCAAGCCTGGCCGAGGATATTCGCATGCGCATGCGGTGCGAGATAGTTCGGATTCAAGGCGAATCGCATGGTTAGCCGCTATCGCAACTACCTCTGACTATGGTTTTTGACGTGGCGAGGAATTTGTTGGATCCCACATCACTTGATCCTCTTTGCGACGGTCGACCGACCGCTAGAATTAGAAAGAAATTAGAGTACAAAGTCATTGATTTCAAAGGATTTTTAAGCAAGTCCCTTGCCGCGGAACGAGCAGGGGTTATGACCCGCCACCGAACTGTTTCGCCCAGTGGCGATTAGAGTCTCGGGGGGTTTTACGCATTTGGACGCGCATCGGCGCCGGCGCATGAGGCCCGGATCGGCCTCAACCCCGCGCGTTCATGCGCTGGAGGGCATCCTCACCACGTCACGCAGGTCCTCAATCTCATTGGCTCCCAAAGCCTCAAGACCAGGCTCGCCTGAGCCCGAAAATGAAAAAAACCGGATCACCGGAGCCTCTCGTTTCCAGCCTGCCCTACCGGGGCTTTGAGTCGTGGGGTCTTTTAAGAGAACTCAGTCCCTGGTGACGATCGGCGTATTGAAATGATAGTTCACGCCCACCCTGTAGGTACGAACGCCCTCAATGTTGTGAATTCCACAGAACGTCGAGCCAGCCGCTGCCGCAGCACCCGGTCCGCAGACTTCGAATTTCTTGTACATACCAAGGTTCAGAAATTCTCCCTTGACGCTCCAATTGTTATTGAAAGCGTATTCGACGCCGACGCCGGCAACCCAGAATGGTTGATTAGTGCTGCCGGTAGCAGTGAGCAGTCCAGGGCTGCACGGGGCAGCGCTACATGCGTCAATAACCGACGAGGTGATGTTGGAGAAGCCAACGCCGCCTTTGAGGTACACTAGGATGCGATCCCATGCGTAGCCAAATCGTCCCGAGACCGCCGCGGACCAGTCGCCAATCCTTGTTGAGGCGACGGTGTCGCCACCCGTAGGCGAGCTGTAAGGACTGACTTTGGAACCGGAAAGCTTCATATATCCGCCTTCAGCCTCGATCCCGAATACGAAAGGAGACGCTCCCTGCCAGTTGCAACCGAGTGTACCGCCGCCGATCACGTTAGAACCCACGTTGTAGTTGAACTCGCCGATATCGACTTTATGCGGAGGGAGGATGTTTCCAATGGGATCGTAGAAGGTCCCAGCGGGAAACACACCCCCGGTCGAGGCCGGATCCCACGCGTTGACCTCACGACTTTGCGTAGCGCCGCCGACATATCCGCCTAGATAGCAGCTGGTCCAGTTGTAGGCGGCGGCCGCCGGCGGGGGAGCCTCGGTGTAGGTCCTTGCCGGGAGGTCGGCAGCGTTTGCTGAGCCGATGCCAAAGATTGCGCTGACAGCGATACCGGCCGAAATGATCAAATTCGAATTTCGCATGATATCCCAAAATTCAAACTTAAAACTAAGAGCGAGCATAGTCAGGCGGGCTGCGAGTCCGTAGGCTCAACCGGCCTACGCGGTCGATTTAACAGCGATGTTGCAAAAATATCGCGGGGTTCGCTAAGCCTCCGACAGCTGCTTCCTTTTTAACCAAGCCAGCAATACCCACGGCTATGTTTTTGGGTGTCGGCCATATAGACTCGCGCATCCATGATGCTGCAGACCAAAAAAGCCTTAACTCGAATGGCCGCCACCGAACAGCTGAGATGGATTGGCGACGAGCGAGGATTGCTGGTTCAGCATGCCGATTGTTGGGTCGGTGGTGATCAGACCGCCCTCACCGATACCGGAAGGGTCCGCGCTCGGGGTGGTTGTGCTGGCTGCCAACCCTGCAGGTGCTCGCGGGGTGCCGGGGTGTCTGCATGTTGCTTCCGACGTCACGCCGACCGCTTCAGCTCATGGAGGATATATGCGAGCAACCGCTTACCCGTGGGAAAAGCGCTAAAATGAGTCTTTCCGGCGACACGCTTTTTCTCCGCAACAGGAAACTCGGTCATCCGGTATCCCCTTCGATAACCTCTGACCACCATCTCAAGATCGATAGACAATCCGGTATCGAGCGGCTCGATCGCAAAAAACCGCTGAACCCGCATGCCGCGGAAACCGTGTAGAACGTCCCAAATAATGGGACCTTTTCGGCGCCAAATCAGCGCCGACAGGATGCCAAGACCAAGCACAAACCACTTTCGCGGACGCACCAGCCGATCATCTTCCTCATTTTGGGAACCGTCGATCATCCGGCTCGCTACGACGAGATCGTAGCCCTGCTCGAAGAATGCCCGAAACTTCGCTACTTCGTTTGGATCTATATTGCCTTTCGGATGGAACATAACGAGCGCATCTGTTGTGCAGTTTTGAAATGCACACAGATAGGCTTGGTTGTATCCGCGCACGGGCTGGCGATGGACCTTGATGGCTCGGGATTCAAGATATTCGACGGTACCATCATAGCTATCTGCGTCGACCGCATAGACTTCGTCGAACTCTTGCAGAGGTAATTTTGGTACGTCGAGGCGGCAGCCGTCGATTTCGTTCCATGTCAATAGGCATAGGCTGAGCCGCAACTTGCTATTTGCGCTTTCGCTTGGGACAACAGCACCTAACACACTTTCAATCGTCATGGGGCTTCATTGATGCGATCGAGGTCGGCGATCCATGCTTCGAGCAGCGATAGTTCCTCCGACCCCACGACATCAAGAGAAACCAAGGATTGGTAGCAGCGCCGCAAGTTGTGTTCAATATTCGCAATACCGCTCGACAGGGAAAGGTCTTCGAGGGTATGGCAGATTCGTTCATTGTTGAGGTAGCCAGGAACCTCGTCGGCAAAATCGCGCATTAGACTATGATCGTTGCGATCCTGCCATACGCTGGCCTCGTGAAACAATACGCTCCACCCGTTTTCCCATGCGATCCGTTGTGCGACGAAGCTACGCCAGATGTCAGTCATTCGGAACGAGCAGTGCGCTGGAAGATAAAGAAGCGGGAAAGCATCTCGCCACCAAGTGGTGTTCTGACTGTTGAAAGGGCACCATGAGCCTTTATCTAACACGACTCTGCGGTCCGACCGAAAGCTCTGAGGTAAGGGCAAAATCAGGCGATAGATTGCATCGACATCGGGATTTTCGTCGGCAAGCCCCTGCTGGATGGGGCACTCGACAGATCGAACCGGCAGCTTCTCGAATGGCTTGAGCGGTTTGTGAATTTGATCCAGCGGAAGCCCGCGCGGCCAAATGTTCGCGTCCGAAAAATATCGATAGACATTGACCCAGCCTTCGCCAGCGGAAGTCGACGCCTCAACACGCCGCGACCGGGGACCGAAAAAATTGCTTCGGGGGAAATTGTCATCATCGGTTTCGACGATAAGTTCCGCGCCTCCACCCATCGCCAGCAGATAACCAATATTCTTACGGGCGTAGTGCCGTGTCGGACACACTTCCGCGAAACGAAGCTTTGTCGCGCGCTGATCGTCCACGCTTAAGAAGCGGCAGCCCTCTAGGGAAAAGTCTTTGGGACTTTTGGTGTCCCCGATAACGACAAAATCCCATGCGACCCGAATCGCTCCGTCCGCAATCGATTGCAAGATCCTATTCGGAGCGTTGATAGAGGTAACAATGATCGACGTCTTCATGGGTGACCTTCGATAATCCGTAAAATAGCGTCCCGTCGCTAATTCGATGCAGCTCGAAAATCGTGACTTGGGATCGTGGGCTGCGGTCGCTCGTGTTCGCCGGCTTCTCTGGCGTCCGAAGGTAGTTTGGCAGGCAGCACGCGATACAGCATGGCGGGAAGGCCAGGCAGACTGGCGAGCATCGCGCTCAATCCAAAGCCCACGGAAATGGTGAGGGCAACGTCAGCCGGAACATGGACGAGACCTAGCCCCGTCACCAAGGCCGCTTCACGGACGCCCCACCCTGCGAATGAAACCGGGAGCATCGAAAGAAACATGGTCGGAAGGACAATCGCGCCCAGAACCCAGGGTGATGCGACGACACCCATGGCACGGGCTATCAGTAAAATAGCCACGACATTGAGAAGGTGCATCACAATGCTGATAGCGGCGACGCCCAAGGACTGAGCTGGTGCGCGCACTAAGAAACGCGAGACCGAGACAAGGTCAACGGCGACCTCGACAGGCCAATACCGCTGAATGTCCCAAGGAAGCAAAGCAACCGCACGGCCAAGGAAATTGGCAGCGAAGAAAAAAACAATGCCCACAACCGCGGCGATGCAAAGTGCGGTAAAGCTAAAGCGGAGCGCCGTGCCCGTCAGAAGTGGCCAAATTGCAGGTGCTGATGCCAAGATCAACATAAGAAGCACGACTAGCCCGATAACCCGATCCAAGACGACGGCCCGGCCCGCCATGCGCCGGGGAATGCCTATCCGGGCAAACTGAACCGCACGGACGACATCTCCCGCGATGAACGTTACGAGCACCTGACTTACAAACAAGCCGATGAACCAGACGCGGAGCGAGTAGGTAAAGGTGACGCGGTAGCCGAGAAGTGAGAGTAACTTGACCTGTCGGATGGCTGCTAGCACCGATTGCAAAAGCAACCCGCATACAGCCGCCGCTATCCCGAAAAAGGTCGTTGAATCAAGCAGAAGGTCCAGAAACCGCCCTGTGTTGATCCGCGGAACGAACAACAGAACGAGGCATGAACTCAAAACCAATTTGACCGCGAAACCAATATATCGCATCGAGCCGAAAATGTCCGTGCTTGCTGAGAACCAACATCGTGCAGGGCGCGTTGGCCACTCCGATGGTAAATACGTAGAAGTTACAGAGTGTCATCCCGACGGCCCTGTCAACGACCGAAAAGACACACCTGGGACCAAATTCTAGGGGTCAGGAGTTCGAATCTCTTCGGGCGCGCCACCATCTCCAAAAAAATACCAATACATACAAAATGTTACGTGATTATCGGTGTAACTGAGCGTTTTGTTGTGCTATAAAACGTCCAACAAAACGTCCAACACGTTCCGAACCGATGCCCGATTTTCTCACCCGCCGAGATGGCACATGGCATTTTGTACGCCGAGTTCCTGTGGAGTTCGCGCAGTACGATAGGCGTGTGATCATCAAGCATTCGACCAAGGTGCGCATCGCGCAGGACCGCACTGGACGCCACGCCGCGCGCATTGCCGACAAGCTGAATGAAGAGCTTGAGCTCTACTGGAAAGCCCTCGCCAATGGTCGTTCGAAGGCTGATCTTAGTCGCTATGACGATGCCCGGCGCCGCGCCCGTAGTCTTGGATTTGAATATATCGAAAACTCGCAACTGCTAAAGCAACCAGCCGAAGAGCGTCTCGAACGCCTTGAAACGCTGGTCGCGCGTGGTGTCGCAAACGAACCACTTGCTCGTACTGCCTTGCTTGGAACCGCAAAGCGTCCCGTATGCAGCCTGTCAAAGCTGTTTGAAGAATACGAAGCGCTGACAAAGGATGAAGTTAAAGATTTCTCGCCGAACCAGCTGCGCGTGTGGCGTAATAGCCGAATGCGCGCGGTCGAGAACTTCGTTTCAGTTGTAGGTAACAAGCCGGTCAATGAGCTGACTATAGATGATGCGATCGATTACGCCGATTGGTGGCGCGATCGCGTTACAAGCGAAAAAGTGGCCGTCAAGAGTGCCAACAAGGATATTGGGCAACTCAGCCGCATGTTAAAAGACGTCAGCATTCGCCGGCGTCTCAACATTCCGGAGATCTTCAAAGGTCTTCGTCTTCGGGGCCAGACGGAACGCTCGCGCATGCCGTTCGAGGCCGAGTTCATCCAGGAGAAGCTACTGGCGACGGGCGCGCTCGACGACCTCAATGAAGATGCGCGCTATGTTCTGTATGTCGTATCAGAAACCGGTATGCGGCCCTCAGAGGTCGTCAACCTTCAAGAGGACGCAATCCGCCTTGATGCGAAGATTCCGTATGTGAAGATTCAGCCCGATGGTCGCAAACTTAAGACGGAAGATTCCGAGCGCGAGATTCCGTTGGTGGGCGTTGCGCTCGCGGCCATGAGGCTTCGGCCGAAGGGATTCCCTCGCTATCGCGACAAGTCGTCGAGCCTGTCGGCCACCGTTAACAAGTTTCTCCGCGTGAATGGCCTCCGGCCGACCAAGGATCATTCGGTCTATTCGCTGCGCCATAGCTTCAAGGACCGGCTGGTGGCAGTTGAGGCACCCGACAGTCTCATTGACAGCCTGATGGGTCACAAGACCTACAAACCCAAATACGGCAAAGGTCCTTCGCTGGAATTGAAGCTCAAATTTTTAGAGATGATGGCTTTCCGTTCGCCCGAAGGCTTGTAAGCGAGGAGGAGCTGCCGCGCGCGATCCTTGGAGTCTTCTTTCTTTTTCAGTTCCTCAAGCTCGGCCTCGAACTTCTCGTACATCGGCACGTGGACGTCGCCGTCAAGCTCGATGAAATAGGCAAGCAGGACCAGAGCGCGCTCCATGCGCTCGATCATTGGAAGAAGTTGCGGTTTCTGTTCGGCCTGCATGGTGACACTTGGCGAAATTGCCCAAGCCGACTCTAGCCAATGTAGCCGCGAAAGCGCTGGAAACCATTGGGAAACAGGGGCTGTTGACAAGCTTTCCCATGCCGATCAAATCCATCCCAATTCGTACGTCCGCGATCTAGGGTCAACGACCCAACCGCCTCAAGGCAAAGCCCTGCGGACGCTACGCGGCCTTGACCCGGCCGTGCCGGCGAGGCAACGGGGCTGCCATCATCTAAGCCGCGCTGCGGCTAAAGCCGATGACCCACGACGGACTTAAATTATCGTGCAACCATTTGGCAAACAGGACATCTTGCTTATCTAAGCAATATATTCCCGAGGTGTGCAGATGGACGACTTTCAGCCCTCAATCATACCCGCCTTGCCAGGCTCCCCCGATCCAGCGGAAAATCCGACCACGGATCGGTATATCGTTGCCGCCTTGATCTTGCTGGCGGCACATTTTCAAAAGTCCATCGTGGCGTGGCTTGAAAGGCTCGAACAGCAGCACTACCGCGGGCAACGGCTTGCCGCGTATCGACACCGCCACGCCTGGAAGAAAAGCGATATCCCTCATTTGGAATCGCTTCGCGTGAACCAGGCTGCCCGCAATCGCATGGAGCGCCTTGAAGGTCGCGGCCGGCCGGTCGTAAAGCCGCATCGACCGCTCGACGATACGATCATCGGAACTCTTAGTGCCCTTCAATCACTGTTTGATACGGCCGCTTCGCCTAGCCAGCGGCGGCAAGCCGTCAAGTTATGGCCCTGGTGGAATCACTACGTCGAAGCGCTTTACAGAGGCGAACACGAACTGGCGAAAAGCCGGGGCCTCAAAAGCCCGTCAACCGAAGCTGAACTTGCCGTCGGAACGGCCCTGGGAATGTCGCCGGCATCGGTGCACGGCGTTTGCGGAAAAATCCGCAAGATGCGTGCGGAGGATGCGGAATCGGCCAATTTTCCGCGCCTCACACTTGCTGAATATGAAGAGTGGATGCGAACCGGAATAAATTGTTGGAACTCGCGGCTCGAATCCAGCACCAACTAGGCTATCGCGTGAGGAGGTGCCCAAAAATAACCGGATTCCCTTGTTCCATTTTTGTTCCGGAGATGCCCGCGAATTGTCGCCAATATTACCAGGAGATTTCTATGAAGAAGGACCAGTTGTTTGTTGAGAAGCGCCCCCAGGGCGACTTCGCGGTGCGCCGGGGAAACTCGGAACGAGCGAGCGCGGTCGAACCGACCCAGGGCAAGGCCATCGAGCGGGCCAGGGAGCTGAACCCCAAGGGTGAGCCCTTGGTTGAGCGCGTACGTCACACCAACGTCGGCAACCCCGATAAGTGGAGGAAGCCATGATTGGGCTCTTTCACACGACGCCATTGCAGCGTTTCACCGTCCGTGAAACGTCACCAGGCATCAACTACGGCGAGCCCGAGAAGCCGTTATACTGGCATTGGTCGGTTGAAGCGCGAACTGCCGCGGCGGCCGAGGCCGTCGTCCGCAAGGCGAACACCGGCGGCCGTGATCAAGTTGTCGTTCCGCCTTTGGGCTGAGCGACATAGCCGTCCGTTTCGCATTTCGTACAGCTGAGGTGGCTTATGCCCACGATTGTAGTTTTCAGTTCTGAGGACCAAGGGCCGTACCTTGCTGCAGCGGTAATGGCCGCGACGCTCGCGAGGGCTTCCCAGCCCCTCAAAGGTCGTGAGCGACACGAGCGGGCTAGGGCTGAAAGGACGCGGCCGCGAAACCCTAATAGTTTGACGGTCAGACAGCATGTTTTCCCGTCGAAAAGTATCGAGCGTTTTACCGACCAGAGTGGGCGGGTGTCCGTGCATGATCTCCGTCGCAATGAAGTTTTTTCCGCGACACCGGGAAATTCAATTTTTTACGCAGACCGTGCATGGGATCAGCGTGCAGAGTCCGGATACATGAAGCGTATCGAGGACGACTTCCAGAAGGTCGTCGCCCCGATCGTTGAGGGAAAGGCCCAAACCATACCGTCGGAGGCCAAGGCCGCCATCGATAGATTTTTTGCGCTTTGGTACATGCGGTCTCGATACCGGGAAATTGAGTCTCAGGAAATTCAACTGAACGGAATTCCCGGCAGTAATCTTACGAAGGAGCAGGAAGAAAATCTGGAAAAGAACGGTTACATATTTGCCAGAAAAAGCGGAAGGATGCCCGCCCGCCAGCTCAACGGAGTAGAGCTGTGGATGCGTACGAATGACTACGCGCGCGAACTCGCCAGCAGCGTGATGAGGTGGGGAGTCATCGCGGCGCAGTCCGGAGAATTTATTGTGCCGGACGTTCCGTCGCACGGCATCATTCCACTTACGCCGCGACTAGCGTTGGTACAGTCCGCGCCCGACGGGATGATTACTGAACGAAACCTCGCGGAAGTAAATCTTGCCATGAGAGCGACCAGCCAGGACTATTTTTTCGCACGGGATTTTTCGAACTGCCCCTTTCTCGATACGGCGGCACCATAATCAGCGGGCTACACTGATCGGGCTTTGTCTCAATCGACTCGGCCGCATCAGCGTGTTGCCGGACACCCCCGAGACGCGGGGTATGATTGGCTGACTTCGGCTGAGGCCGATGGCGGCGCGGGAGATCGCCGACGCCTTGATTGCCGGAAAGGCCCGTAGCCTACGCGCAAACTAACTGCCAGCCTGTAGGCGGTTATCCTTGCGGCGCTGCGGAAGCGGAGCGGCAGTAGCCTGGTTGGCGATGGCGCTCCTGCCGCTGGGCACTTAAACACGCGGGTAGCCATTGCTGGAAAATCGGTGCAGACTCGTTAGAACAGAGCGGAAACCATATGGCGGAAGATCGCAAACATTATGTCCTGAAGGCGGAGACTGGACACTTTCGCGTGGTTGTAGGCAGCGCTAATTTAATTGCAAATACCGCGATCATTGCATTGGAATCGCTTTCCGCTCCTGCCGAAGCATCCGTCATCACTCCGGCGTTGCCGATAATGCCGCAAGAACCTAAGTCCTCCGACAGCATGATGCATTGGCGGACAACCGACGGGGCCCACGATGCCTCGAAAGACCCAAATGCAATTGTCATATCGCGTCACTTCAAATTAGTTTTCATTTCGGTTCTCGCTATCACGACTCTTGCTGGACTCGCTCAAATTATAATGGCGGGCATTTGGGGGACCCCAACGGGCCTCCAGCAAGAGGTATTTTCTGCGATGGGTTTTGCTTGGAAAGTAGGGTTCGGTGCGATTGTTGGCTTGCTAGGTGGCAAGTTGACGTGACTTAGAAAAACTGATGGGCGCGGCTGCCACCCCGCGCCATCCTCAAGGCTGAAGCGGGGGACGTTTGCAACCACGTTCGTTCTGGCCTGCCTTGCGGCTGTGGAACTTGAGGGAGTAGTATTAGAACAAATATAGGGGGCAGAGGTTGCGTTGGGAGGTGCCGCGTGAATTACTTTGGGCGATCATTTTTGGTCTCGCAATAACCGTTGTCGCTCTTTGGCCTTTACAATATCCATATGGCCAAGCTCCAGAGAACAATCCTCAAGAGCAGACCGAAAATAGTGTAGGCCGCGATCGATTCGCCCGTGAGGCGCCATCCTCCCCAATAAACACTGCTCACAAACAACAAGCAGAGCCTCGTCGAGATGACACTCCTGAGGTCACGTTCCTCGGGATAAAGCCCGGCGAGTGGCTGCTCGGCGTCGTAACCTGGATGCTGTGGTGGGCTACCGTTCGGTTGGTGACCGAAGGAAAACGGGCCTCAGATCAGATCATCAAGGAAACCCGAAGAATTGGCGAAGCTCAGACCAGGGCCTATGTGAGCGTCACCGCCGCGAACATCGAATATGTGTTCAATGCGAACACCCCTCTGGTTAGTTTCGTCCCGCATAATAGTGGCCAGTCGCCGGCCCAGAACTTCCTCTGGAACATCATCTTCCAATATCCAGCCCCCGAAATAAATCGGGAAGTCAGCTTTAATCCCAATTGGCTGCATGAAACTGGTATATCCATCCCGGCCAACAGCGCCGCTCCACCGGAATCCGCCATAGTACCCGACATGAACGCCAAACAGGATATCGAACCAAAGAGGCTTCCGAGCACAGTCGTCCGCGCCAAGATCGAATTTCGGTTTACGGACGTTTTCGATCAAGATTGGTTTGGCGAGGCTTACTTCGCTGGGCTCATCGAAAAGAATGTAGATCGCTGGAGCGGCAGCCTCTCGCCTATGCCCAAGCCAAGGGACTGGGATAGAGTCCGGAAGGTCTAACAAAAATAGAACGGCCCAAACCGCGCTGTCGTTCTAGTTTGCCCACAGAGCTACGACTTTGTCGCTCTCGGTCGGTTTGCCGCCAGCCAAGAACACCTTGTCCTGGTCAAGAGTGGCGCCACTTGAGATTTCTTTCGACGTACCACGCTTATATTTGAACAAGGCATCCTGGGCGTAGATTTGATTATGAGCATTGCTGATTAGCAGGCTGTTGATACCCGCAACTGTCGATGTATCCGCTTTGATCACATTCTCCCCGCCTTCAAAACTTCCGCGCAGTGCTAGTTGTGGAGAAATTGGGAAAATCACTTCCGTGCCCGGTACGGCGAAACCGGGTGACAGATTTCCGTGACCGTCCGACCACTGCAGACAAACGGGGTGGTCGCTCGTGACGAAGCCGCCAGAGTCCACGCTCGCAACAACGATTTGCCACTTCCGGCCTTCGTACAGCCTTACCAAAGGATCGTGAAAGCGAAGCTCTGTGAGAATACTGAGCTCCTGTGTTGGTCTGAATGTGCCGGTGCTCTTTGTTACGAGTTCCCTCATTTGCTCGTATGTCTCGCGGACTTCCTTGCCTTGGGCCTTCATCGCCGAAATATATTCGTCAAACTTCTCTTTCGTAGAGAGGCCCTCTGCAGCGGCTCGTTGACCCGCTTGATTGACTATTTCGCCAACCACCCCTCGTTGCTTTGGGTTACGTAGCGTAACAGAGGCAATGAGATTCATGACCGCGCTCCGGTCCTTCTCGTTCGCGAGCGATTTTGCCGCTTTGACGCGTTCGAGAGCCGGAGCGACTATCCCATCCAATTCTGAGAGAGCCTTTTCAACTGCGAAAGGGTCGACGCCTCCAACGTTTATCAGGTTGAAATACAGTTCGCCGCCAACCTTCTTCGTGGGTACGCGAAAGAATTTAGCCCTTGGCCGATCGACGACATAGAGCTGCTCACTGGCGTCTATGAAACCGCGCAGATAGTATTGAGGCACATAGTGCTGTATCTTCGCCTCTTTGGCCACTATAGCGCCCTCAGGGTCCGCGAACTCTCCGCATTGCCGGTAAGTAGGGATTGCGTCCCGAACGGGGCGCTTTTCCCCAATTCGGACACTAGGGCAGGTAGACCGTCCGGCGCGTATTATTTGGCAGTGGATTTTGATTCCCCCATGCGGAGGTTCGAATCCTCCCGCCCCAGCCAAAAAATTCCCTGATAAAACAGACGACTAACACGCGTATTACGACGCATTCTCACCGATTCCATGTCGCGTCATGTCGCAAAAATTTCCGTTTATTTTCAAGGGCTCCCAAAGTTTGCCGGCGGCTCCACGCGACATGGACGCAACATGAAATGGGAAAAATCCTCGCTAATCAGCCCGCGATAATTACCTAGTATCGCGCGCCAATTCGCCACCACACTACGGCGCGCGTCATGCCACCCGCGGGGTCTTCCCTCAGGAGAACATCATGTTGTTTGAGGCAAAGCAGCGTACGCGCACGGCGCCGAAGAAGCCGGGCGAAGGCGACTTCGCATTTTACGATTCTTCCGCGCGCCCGGAATACGACCTGTACCGCGAACTTGTGAACGGGTGGATCAGTGAATTACCTGAGGCCGACCGCGCAGAAATCGTCTCGCGCATGCAGAAGGGCGACAGCCTTCAATACCAGGCTGCGCTTGCCGAACTCACGAGCCACGCGGCGCTAAAACGTCGAGGCTACAAGGTCCGTATTCATCCGTCTTGCGGTCATCCGACTCGGAAACCCGATTTCGAGGTGCAGAACGCCGAAGCCAAACCTGTTGCCATCATGGAGGTGACGACCTTTAACCCGGCGCGGGATGAGATAGCTCAAGGACAGCGCGACGCCGCAGTCTACAACGTGCTCGACAAGGCTAAGCTTCCCGCCGGATGGCGGATCGGACTTGATATCGTCGAGCATGGCGAGAAGTCTGCAAGTCTGAGCAAGATTTGCAAATCAGTCGAGGCCTGGGCCGCCGAGGTCGCGCTTGACGATCCGCTCGCGATGCCGACCCAGACCTTTCATGCGGATGGTTGGTCGATAGAGATCATGCTCCATGGCGGCTTCAATAAAGACGCTCCTCCCGAACGTACGATCGCAACGGCCATGGGTGATTTGCGCGTCATTAAACCTCACGAGGAAATCCGCGACGCCGTTCAGTTCAAGGGCAGCCGTTACGGCGCGATGACACTCCCGTATGTGATCGTAGTGGCCGATTGCAAAGAAGAATTGCAGGGAGGCCGAATTGGTGATGCCGCGCTTGATGCGATGTTCGGTACGATCGTTACGGCAGTCTGGACGGATGAGAATGGCAAGACCGTCATGGAGGACCGCCGCGCAGCCGATGGATACTGGGGCACGCCGGATACGCCCAAGCATCGTGATGTGAGCGGCATTGTAGTTCTCCCCAAACCGCATCTGTGGGATTTGAGGAACGAGCGCTGGCAGCCGATCCTCTTGCGCAATCCTTGGGCGGAGCGGCCTCTTCCGGATGACTTTCTTCCGCTTCCGGGCTTCGAATGCAAGCCTGATCACTTTGCGCCGAAGGACGGGACGAGGCTTGCGGACATTCTCGGCTTGCCGACGCCTTGGCCTCCGGAAGGAACATAAACGGGCTTGAACGAGCTACTTCGCAAACTATTTAATATCGCTTAAGTATATGAAATAACTAATAAATACTCTAAATTCTTGACTCTTGTCAGAAAACGGTATATGTCTTCTGACAAGGAGGGTGACATGCGTACCGTTGCCGAAAACATTCTGAGCCAAGCCAAGACGCTCCCCGAAGGCGCTTTAATTAGTGCCAAGGAATTCTTGCATCTTGGAAGCAGAGCTGCGGTCGATCAGGCACTTAAGCGTCTCGAACAACGCAAGGAGTTGATGCGCCTCTTTCGCGGCGCTTATGTGAGACCTGTTGAGACGCGTTTCGGAACGCGCGCGCCGGCCCCTGAGAAAGTGGTCAAAGGCCTCGCTGCCGCGCAAGCTGAAACCATTGCTTCACACGGTGCGGCGGCAGCAAATTCGCTTGGCCTGACGACGCAGGTACCAACGAAGCTCATCTACCTGACCTCTGGAAAGAACCGACGCCTTCATCTCGGAGCGCTGATTGTCGAAATGAAGCATGCACCACAGTGGATGTTGCTTCCCTCGTATCGCGCTGCTGGCGAAGCTGTGCGTGCGCTTTCCTGGATCGGACAACACGGTGCGTCAGAAGCGCTAACGACACTCAAGGGTAAGCTTTCGCCCTCAACCGTTGAAGAACTCGTCGCCCTTCGTCCCGCGCTTCCTGGATGGATGTCGAAGTCGATTAGCCAGACGCTTGTGCCCCATGGCTGAACGCTATCTCAGTCTCTCGCGGGAAGACCGCCTTGAAGCGCTCGGCGTGGCCGCCACGCAGTCGGGTCGGCCCGCCCATCTGCTTGAGAAAGACATCTGGGTCGTGTGGGCCATCGATGGTCTCTTTTCCTCGGAGTTGGGCAAGCATCTTGTCTTCAAGGGCGGCACGTCGCTTTCCAAGGCGTATGACGTTATCGGAAGATTTTCAGAAGATATCGATGTCACCTATGACGTGCGCGAACTGATCCCGGAGTTGGTGGGAGACAAGGAGCCGCCAATTCCGACAACAAACAGCCAAGCGGAGAAATGGCGCGACGCAATAGACGAGAAGCTTGCCGTCTGGGTTCAAGACAAAGCGTTGGAGGTCATCAAAAAACACGTCGAAGCCACGGGAGTCGACGTGACAACCACGGTTAAGGGCACGAACATCTACATCGACTACGATCCGCTTGCGAAGGGCACAGGTTATGTCCCGCCGCGCGTCACGTTGGAATTCGGCGCGCGGTCAACCGGCGAGCCCTCCGAGGAGAAGGAAATCGTCTGCGACGCAGCAGAGCATCTACCGGACCTCGAATTTCCCACCGCGAAGCCGAAAGTGATGCTGCCGAAGCGGACGTTCTGGGAAAAAGCCACGGCCGTCCACGTCTACTGCGTCAAGGGTACACAAGGCGACCGCTATTCACGCCACTGGCATGACCTCGTGCGGTTGGATGATGCGGGCTACGCTCAAGTGGCCTTTGATGATCGCACGCTTGCCAAGGATGTTGCAGAATTTAAGGGAAAGTTCTTCCGCGCCAAGGACAGCGCGGGAAATCCTATTGATTACGTTGCGGCTGTCTCTGGCGGACTCAAGCTGGTCCCCGATGCTGGTGCAATCAAGACACTCGAAGCCGACTACAAGACAATGGCCGAGGACGGCATTCTTTTGGGCGACGTCGAGCCCTTCTCCAACCTGATGGCGCGTTGTGCCGACCTTGAAAAACGTGCGAACGTTCGGAAGTAAGACAAGTCTCGCGATTGGCCGTCCTAAACATCAACGAACCGACCCTAGTTTCGGCCATGGGCCTTAGCCACCGAGACTGGCCGCGCGAACGCGAAAACCCAGCCCAACAAACGCAAGTTCAAGAAGCCGCATGCGTCCTAGTTGAGTCCGGGTGCGAAAAAAAGGCAGCGAGATCAATTTGCCGGACTAAAGGGATCACCCGCACGCAATGCGCCGCTGGCGCTCTGGATTGGGGCGGAAAGCATGCAATCGACGTGCATCTGCCGACTCATGCTTTCGCAGTTTTTTACACTATCCACTGCAAAGCGCATTTCTACCCATACGAGCAAGCACAACAAAACATTGAAAAACTCCCCCGTTGGCCTCAGAGTGTAGTTGACGGGTGCGCGGGACTTGGGACCCCTCGGGTCAAAAGAGCTAAGCCGGTTCAAGCCCAGCGTCCGCACCAGCTTTGCTATTGCAATTAGCCGCACGAAAGCAGCAATACAACCAACCAGCGTCCTTTTAAAACCTCGGAATCGGACTTGAGATTCATTCACGCAGCCGATGTTCATCTCGATAGTCCCCTGCAGTCGTTGGCACTGCAGGATGCGGCACAAATTGCGCGAATGCGTCGTGCCTGCCGTGACGTGTTCGAGCGTTTGATAGATTTTAGTATCGAACAGAAAGTGGCCTTCGTTCTAATCGCAGGCGATCTCTACGATCACGATTTGCCCAACATGCAAATCGCAGTCTTTCTTCGCAACCAATTGGCCCGCCTTGAGAAGAATGGAATTCGAGTTGTGATCGTGAAGGGTAATCACGACGCTGGCAACAAGATCACTAGCGCTCTCGCGTTGCCCGCGAACACTCGGATTTTGAGCGATCGTAAGCCAGAAACATTACTCTACGATGATCTCCATGTCGCAATCCATGGACAAAGTTTCAAAGCAGGGCCCATTTCCGAAAATCTTGCGGCGTCTTATCCAGCCGCCAAACACGGCTATCTCAACATTGGCATCTTGCACACCTCTTTGTCTGGAAATATTGACCACGACGTTTATGCGCCCTGCAAATTGGAAGATTTGACAACACGCGGCTACGATTATTGGGCACTTGGTCACATCCACAAAGGGGCAACGCTCCTCAATGATCCGTGGGTCGTCTATCCCGGTAACCTTCAGGGACGAAATGCCAAGGAAACCGGCCCAAAAGGTTGCGTGCTCGTGGAAGTCGACGACCAGCGGGTCTCGACGGTTGAATTGATAGATTTGGCCGTCGTGCGTTGGGAGTCGGCGCAGATCGAACTCAAGGGCAAATCCCGTGAAGCCGAATTGGTTGAAGCTATTCGCGCCACGCTGACCCGAGCGTATAAAGACGCCGACAATCGGCCAACTGCTGTTCGTTTAATCCTTACTGGCGAAACTCCCCTCCACGACGTGATTGAGAGAGGGCCAAACCGCTTATTGCAAACCGTACTGGAACTTGCCGACGAGGTCGGCGGAGAGGACATATGGATAGAAAAAATACGTAACGAAACGGTGCCTCCGCTCATCACACCGCAATCTCAGCCGAACGAGACAGCAAATGACTTGATGCAGATTATGGAAGAGGTGGCTGGTGACACTACTCAAATAAACTTATTGCTCCAGAAGGAGCTTGAGCCCTTGCGGGCCAAGCTCCCTGAGGAGCTGAAAGAACTTCCCGCCTTAAAGCTTCTTGACGATCCGAGCCTGGTTCTCAGCGCGTTCACCCGACTCAAGCCTCGCTTAGCGTCGCGCCTCGCAGGTGAGGAGGATACCTAATGCGAATTGTCAGCCTTCATCTTCGTGCATATGGCCACTTTACCGATTATTCCCTCGACTTTGGTGCCAAGCCCGGCTTGCATTTGGTCTACGGAGACAATGAAGCTGGAAAGAGCACATCGCTCCGCGCCCTTTCCAGCGTTCTGTTTGGCTATCCTGCGCACGTCGTTGATGGATTTAAATATGACGCAAAGGACATCACCATCGGCGCTGATCTAATTGCCCAGGACGGGCGATCCCTTTCTTATACCCGTAAGCGCCGCGGCAAAAGCGCCCTTGCGGCTACTGACGGGACGATTCTAGACGAAACCACGGTAGTGAGCTTTCTTGGCGGCATCTCGAAGGATATTTTCGAAAAAGTGTTTGCGCTCGATCACCACCGACTCCATGAGCACGCTAAGGCACTTTTGAACGACGGTGGTTCATTGGGATTCACTCTTGCCGAGGCTGGGTCAGGCATAGCCGGTCTCAAGGCAGTGCTCGATCGTCTTAAGGGCGAACGTGCCGCGCTGTTTCTCCCTGGAGGTTCAAAGCCGAAGCTCAACCAACTGATTACGAGACTTAGCGAGCTTCGCAAGGAAGCCCGCCGCCGGGCAGTGTCACCTGGTGAGTACAAGAAGCGTCAGAATGAGATTGACGAGGTGGAAAGTGCCTTAAGTGAGGCGCGCGATAAAACCAAGTCGATACGGATGGCCGTTCGAAAGCTGGAACGAATTACAAGAAACCTTCCCCTGCGGACCCAACACGAGGCCTTATCTCTCAAGATTGAAAGCTTAGCGACCGTACCGTTGCTCCCGCCTGAAGCCGCACAGCAGCGCATAAAAGCCCAGATTGATCATGATGCAGCGGAGGCAGACCTTAGTGCCGCGAGCGAAGAAATTGAGACTCTGCAATCGAAAATTACCGCCATCGTGCTCGACACGAAAACCTTGGAGCATCGCTCTGAAATTGAGCGCCAAACCGCTCAACGAGCGGTAATCGAGAATGCCGAACAACACTTGCCAAAACGCGAAGCTGAACGGAGTCAACATTTTGCGACGGCGCGAGATTTGCTCGCGAATGCGGAATTGTCAGGGTCTCCAGAACATTTAGATAAGGTTTTGCCATCTGCGCTCAAGCGAAAAGCGATTTCCGCTCTTGCTGATGCTGGAACAAAGCTAAATGCGCAAATAGCGACAGCAATGGAAAACGTCGAAAGCGCCGAAGAGGCGCTTAGTAAAGCAAAGAAACAAGCCGAACAAATCACGAAACCCGCAGATGTAGGAGCTCTTGCACAAACATTGTCCGCCGCCGTAAAACTAGGGGACATCTCGGTGGAAAGTTCCAGGCGGAAGTTCGCGCTCGAAGCTAAAAGGCAAGCGCTTGGACAGACAATAGCTGGCCTCGGTATAAAGGACGGTTCTATAGCGAAACTGCGGGAAATGGTTGTTCCATCCGAAAAAGCAGTGACGCGCTATAAAGAAACGCTTGCCGCTGTGGACGAGGAGCTGTCAACAGCTCGCTCAACGCAAAGTCATCTTGATCAAGAACTCAACAAGCTGGAGAGCCGTATTGCAACCCTGAAAAGGGGTGGGATAGTGGCGAGTGAGGGGGATCTCAAGTCCGCTCGCCGAATCCGCGACGATGGGTGGGCGTTAGTGCGTGGTATCTATATTGAGAAGCAGACTGGGCTGGATGGCCAGGCTAAGGCTTACGCCCCAAACGGCACTCTTGCGAACGTCTATGAAGCGCGTGTCGTTGAAGCCGACAAAGTCGCGGATACGATACTCGCCGACGTCGAAGAGACGACCGAATTGTCTTTGTTGGAGCGTCAGAAGTCCGAGGCTGCCACAAAAATTGCCACTATAGTCGGCGAACAGTCGACGATGTTCGAACGGCGTAGCACTCTAATTTCTGAATGGCGCACCTTGTGGCCCGCTGAAATTATTACCAGTCAGCTGCCAAACGAAATGTACGAGTGGCTCAAGATGCGTCAGCTTGCGCTATTGGAGGCTGAAACCCAGACAAAGGAGCAAAGCGAAGTATCGACACTCGAAAGAAAAGAGAGCGATGCGATTAACGGGTTAGCCGACGCCTTGAATGGCCTCGCTCCGGCTCACCACAGCGACGGTCTAAATGTTCTTCGAGACCGCGCCCGGAAACTTCTGGATGATGTCAACGCCGCCGTTGCGCAATACGCTATGGCGAATGAGGCCGTCGAAACTCAAACGCAAAACAAGGTCCGGGCTGAAAAAGCGGCGGGCCAACTCAAAACCCAAATTAATGATTGGAGGGAGAAGTGGGGCGTGGCGCTAGAGGAAGCCGGATTGTCACCGACTCTTTCTATCGCGTCAATTTATGTAGTTCTCGATATCATGAACAGTCTCGATGGCTCGAAGATTCAGATTGATAACCTGACTCACCGTATTAACACGATGGTGGAAGATAGAAATGACTTCGAAAAAGCTTTGGGTGCCTTAAAGTCTCTCTTGCCTAACCCAGGTGAAGTCGGGCCGCTTGAAATATCCCGGCAACTCGAAGCTAATTTGGAAATAGCGAAAGCTGCGGATGCGGAGCTGAAGGCTTTCCGGGGGCACTTAGAGAACCGAGTATTCGCCCAAGAGCAAGCTCTCGAAAAGCTGCGTCGGAGCAACTCTCAACTTGCTTCACTTTGCGCGCAAGCCGGAGGTGTCGATGCAAAGGATTTGGCCGCACTCGAAATACAGTCCGCAGAAAAGGCGGAGGCAATACGAGACCACGACAAGCTCGAAACACGGCTACGTGAAGACGGCGCAGGCCTTGATCTAGAGACTCTCTTAGCGGAATGCGATGGGGTCATTGGCGATCAGGTGCCCGGCGAGATTTCAACCCTGTCAAACGACAGTACGGAACTCGAAGCTCGCATCGACGAAATGATGACTCGCCGTGCAACACTCATTGCGGAATTTGCTGCTTTGTTCGCCGACAACCAGGCGGCAGATATGATGCAAGACGCAGCGAATGCCGAGACGGAAATTGATGAAGCGGTGCAAGCCTACGCCGATCTGACAGTTCAGGAGACGCTGTTGAGGCAGGCAATTGACTTGTATCGCGACAGGAACCAAGGTCCAATTCTCACCCGTGCAAAGAGTCTATTCGCGGAACTCACGAATGGTGAGTATACCGGGCTTCGTGCCGACGTTGATGAAAATGGCGCGCCAATTGTGATCGCGGAACACGCCTTGCGCGGAAGTCTTGAAGTTTTCAAGCTTAGTGACGGCACGGTTGACCCGCTATACCTTGCGTTACGATTAGCTGTTGTGCAGGATCACAACGCGACGCATGAACCCCTTCCATTCATTGCCGATGACCTGCTGCTCAACCTCGACAATAGGCGCGCGCGAGCAACTCTTAAGACTTTAGGATTCATGGCCGCATCGGCACAGGTACTATTTTTCACGCACCATGAACATATGATTGAACTCGCCCGCACGAGTGTACCTCAAGGGCTACTTGTTGAGCACCACCTCCCCCCACGAGCAGCATAGTTGACGCCTACAGCGCAGCAGCATGGTTGTTATCTGGCGCTATATCTGCCATAAATTGTATCAATTAAGGGTTGCTGCCTGAAGCGGGCGAAGACCCGTTCACGGTTCGAACAATGAGGAAGCGCTTTGAGAATAGCCTCGGTGCAAATTCGAAATTTTCGTGGATTTGAGAACGAGATCGTCCGGTTCGGCGAACACACGTGTTTAGTTGGCCCAAATGGTGCAGGGAAATCCACGGTCCTTTCGGCGCTAAATATTTTCTTTCAGGAAACAAGTAATGCAACCGACGTAACAACGCTTACTGTAGAGGATTTTCACAAGGGGAATACAAAGTCTCCGGTCGAGATTACTGTAACATTTAGCGACTTATCCGAGGCTGCAAAAGAGGCGCTTGGTCATTACGTCCGCCATGACCAGCTTGTGGTGACCTCCATCGCGACATTCGATCCACAAACAGGAAGAGCGCCCGTTGAACAAAAAGGCGAACGGTTCGTATTTAAACAGTTCGCGCCATTTTTTGAGGATGAAAAAAATAGGGCGACGGTTGAACCACTGCGTACTCGATTTGCTGAAGTGATAGCCTCTCTAACTGATTTTTCAGCGATAGGGACCAAGCCAACTAAAGTCGCGATGGTCCAAGCGTTGCGCGATTACGAAGAGAAACATGAAACACTGTGCACGCTCGAAAGGAGCGATGACAAATTCTATGGTGCCTCAAAGGGAGGGGGAAAGCTCGAACCGTTCATTCAGTGGGTTTATCTCCCGGCGGTAAAGGACGCCTCCGAAGAAGCCGAGGAGGCTGGGACCACAGCGCTCGGAAAACTTCTCCAGCGCACCGTTCGCCAAAAGGTAAATTTCGACGATGCGCTGGAGCAATTGCGTCAGAAAACGCGGAAAGAGTACGACGCTCTGCTTGAAAAGGAGCAGAGCACACTAGAGGAGCTTTCAAAAAACCTTGCTAAACGGTTGGCTGCCTTTTCTCATCCGGATGCAAGCCTTGCTGTAGAGTGGCTTCAAGGGAGCGAGAAATCTGTCTCAATCAATGATCCGAGGGCGATGATTAAGGCTCAGGAAGGTACATTCAAGGGTAGCCTCACGCGCTTTGGACATGGCCTTCAACGGTCGTTTCTTCTAGCCATTCTCCAGGAATTAGCCTCACTTCAGCGCGAGACAGACGGAGATGAGAAAGTCGAACAGCCGACGCTAATCTTTGCGTGCGAAGAGCCGGAGCTTTATCAGCACCCGCCACAGGCTCGCCATCTAGCCAATGTATTGCGTGCCCTGACGGATGTAGGCAACCAAATCATCCTAACGACCCATAGCCCTTATTTCGTCTCAGGCGAGTCGTTTGAGGAAATTCGGCTCATTAGAAAGGATCGCGCTTCCGGAAAATGCTTCGTACGATTTACCGAATTTTCTCGGTTTGCGGACCGTGTTGCCAAGGCGACCGGGAAAAAACCCGACAAGCCGTCAGTTGCGCGCGCAAAGCTTTTTGCTGCCCTTCGCCCGGAGCCATCGGAGCTATACTTTTGTCAACGCCTGGTGCTCGTCGAAGGGATCGAAGATCGCGCCTACATATCGGCAACACTGCATCTTGACGACAAGTGGGAGGAAATTAGGCGAGCTGGTCTCCACATCATTCCTTCGGATCGTAAGTCCGGTATCTTACAGTTATTAGCTATTGCTCAAGAGCTAGAGATTCCGTGCTTCGTCATTTTCGACGCTGATGGCAATACCGTCAAGGAGGAACATCGAGCGCTCCACGAACGGGACAACAAGGCTCTTCTGATGGCGCTCGGTCTGACATGCGATCCCTTTCCCAAAGCGGTAGAATGGGGCGATACGTATACGATATGGCCATCTACCTTGGAGGAGGAAGTGATTTCTGCCCTCGGAAAAGCTGAATGGGAAGCGCTTGCTACTAAGGCTCGCAACGCGATTGATCCAGGGGCTAGTCTCAAGAAGAATCCAATCCTTATTGGCGAGCTTCTGAGTATTGCATGGCAGGAAGGCAAAAAACCAAAGGTACTTACGGACTTGGCTGATCGACTAATCAAGTTTGCCACAGCATGAGGGGGAATGGATGGACCGTACACGCGTTTCGTCGACGAACATTCGCTCAATAGGGTACGACGAGGAATCTCAAACGCTTGAGGTCGAATTCACAAGCGGTGGGATTTACGATTACGCTCGTGTGCCAAAAAATGTGCATCAGCGGTTCATGGCAGCAGCGTCGAAGGGTCGCTTCTTTGATTCTTCAATCAAAGATAAATATCGGACGGTGAAAGTGCGATAGTGATCCGCCGTCTTTAATTCACGTATTTTGCTCCAATAATACTTTCATATCTATAGCTAGCTTGAGGATTAGGACAGTGTGAACGTGCTCTTCCTTTATCGTGTTGGGCGCCGCGACTAACAATCCCCCCATTGAAAAATGTCACCCTGCGCAGGTCGAATTCAACCACAGCGACAGCCCTACATCTGCG
>Ga0182024_10006106_pt1 | contig 26587 bp, 25 predicted proteins | sample P32metaG_FD_120480 | JGI IMG/M metagenome (GOLD analysis project Ga0182024, IMG submission 120480) | Permafrost microbial communities from Stordalen Mire, Sweden - P3-2 metaG (Illumina Assembly) | ecosystem: Environmental > Terrestrial > Soil > Wetlands > Permafrost | place: Sweden: Stordalen... | reverse complement strand
ACTACTTGGTAAATACATTTCCGAAGAGGCGGCTTTTCAGTGCACCACCTGCGGCAGCTGCGAGTTCCAGTGCCCGGTGGGGATTCAGCACCTGCCGATCATCGTCGGGCTGCGGCGCGGCGCTGTGAACACCGGAAAATGGGAGGACGAATACGGCACCAAGTTCTTCCTGAACCTGGAGCGCAACGGCAACGCTCTCGGGTTTCCCGCCAGCGAACGCCAAAAGTTTATCGAAAAGAACGAGCTGCCTATCTACGACGGCACCCAGGAATATTGCCTGTGGCTCGGCTGCATGGGCGCCTACGATCCGCAAGGCCGCGAGATCGTCCTGGACCTGGCTCGCGTGATGCGGCACTTGCGCGTGACCTTCGGCGTCTTGCGAAATGAGAAGTGCACCGGAGATCCGGCCCGGCGGCTGGGCAACGACCTGGCGTTCTCCCAGGTGGCCGAAGCCAATATCGAAAAACTGCGCGCCGCCAAAGTCGGCAAGATGGTCTCGATCTGCCCGCACTGCGTCCGGACCATCGGCACGGACTGGCGCGAGTTCGGAGGCGCCTTCGAAATCGAGCATCACAGCGAGCTGCTGGCGCGCCTCGAAGACCGCTTGCCGGCGCGCCGAGACCTCGGAGTAAAAGTCGCCTACCACGACCCCTGCTACCTGGGCCGATACCGCGGCATCTACCGTGAACCGCGCCAGGTGCTCGGCCGCTTCGCCGAGGTGGTGGATCCGCCCCGCTCGCACGAGCGTTCCTTCTGCTGCGGGGCCGGCGGCGGCCAGATGTTTCTAGGGGAAGAGAAGGGCAAACGGGTCAACGTGGCGCGCGCCGAAGAACTCGTCGGTACCGGCGCGCAGGTCATCGGCACCGCGTGTCCCTTCTGCCAAACGATGTTTCGCGACGCTTTGGGCACGATGACCGGGACCCCGCCCAAGCTGCTGGACATCGCCCAGTTGGCGGCCGCTTCCATTTTTTCGGCGGAGAAGCAGTGACAGCCGGGCGACGATGCTATAATCGGCTGACGCGGTCCAAAAGCCGCGGCCAATCCCAGCCAACTTCAGCGGGCGCGTAGCTCAATTGGCAGAGCAAGTGACTCTTAATCACTAGGTTGAAGGTTCGATTCCTTCCGCGCTCACCAGCAGAATCGGCCGATTACAGACTATTGAATTTTCGCCCGACCCGGCGACTTATAGGGATTTTTGTAGGACCCCAACTAACTTTGGCGATTTTCTTGGCCTCAGCGCGAGCACCTGTACCGCTTCGCCGCTTTGCGGTGATTCGAATGTGGGAGTAACGCTCCAGCATTGCCCGGCTCATGTGGCCCGCCAGGGCGAGCATAGTCCTCTTCGATGAAGGGTTCTGGCGGCCTGTGCGCTTCTCGGGCATAATTCGTTGGTTTCATTTTTTCTCTGGGATCGTCCACAGGTAGATTGTGGCGCCATCCACCTCCTCTTCTTTCTCGGGCACCCACTCCCCCATGTTGAAGCTGTGGGAAACCACGCGGGTGCCGGGCTTGAGATCGCTCAATAGCTTGGGCCGCAACCGCAGGTTCACATCGGGCAACAGATAAAGGGTTACAACAGTGGCATTTTGTAGATCCGCGTTGAACAGGTCGCCCTCTTCAAAGCGGACTAGGTTTTCGAGGTTGTAGAGCGTGGCATTCGCGCGGGCCTCCTGGATGCGGACCGGGTTGATATCCACGCCCACTCCGTGGGCGCCGAAATTCTTGGCGGCCATGACCACAATCCGGCCGTCGCCGCAGCCAAGATCGTAAACCACGTCGGTGCTCTTCACGCTGGCCAGCTTCAGTATGCCCTCCGCCACGTTATGTTCCGTTGGCACATAGGGACCGTTGGCATCAGGGGGAACCACTACCCATTTCGACATGCTATACCCTTCAGCAATTTTAGGGTCTTCGGTTCGTCCTCTGTCAACAGGCTCAGCACGGATTCACCTCCAGGGATCGGGGTTGAGCACGGCTCCTAAATACTATGAAGGTTCCGATTCCTTCCGCGCTCACCAGCCCGGCAGCCACAAGGCCGATGCCTTAGACGTTAAAGAAATCCTTTATGAACGACATCGAAGCTTTTGATTTGCGCATGAAAAACTCAAGAAGGTATACTCCAACCATGCTTCCCGCTCCGTGCCGAGCGGCAGTTGGAGAGTCACTCAATGGCCGTGAGCAGGAACGTCAGCGTTGCTTGTCTGTTTGTGTTGTGCCCTTTAGTCTCAGCGATCGCGCAAACCACCACATTTGAAAGTCGCGCGCCTGATCCTCTCTCCTCAGAAGTCCCCGCTATAGCGCGGGACATTTCTCCGCACGCCACCGCCCCCGAGCCCGGTCAACCTACCAAACCATACCTCGATGACCGGCTGGCATTTTGGCGGCAGCGTCTTCAATTGGAGGATTGGCGAATCTCCGTCATGATGGTTCGCAGCAGTAATCTGCCGCCCAAAACGCTGGGCGGGATACGCTGGGATAAGCATAAAAAGACCGCTGTGATTTATGTGTTGGATCCTTCCGATTACCGGCTGCCGTTTCGCCAGATGCTGGACGATTTGGAATTGACGATAGTTCACGAGTTGGTTCATCTCGAACTCGCGTCGCTCCCACACAGCAGAGCCAGCCGCGCCAGCGAGGAGCATGCGGTCAACGGAATCGCAGACGCGATGTTGGGGCTCGACCGCAAGAAGCCTTAGCCCGTCTGAGCGTTACCTGCGCGGCTGGCTTGTAGTACCCCCCGGGTCACTTACGAAATGCCGGATCGTCCCACTTTTGATGCGCGGCGCCGGGTTCATTCTGAAGCGCCCGGCTCTCTTCCGCCGAGGTTTGCGAACGGTAGGCATTCGCGCGTATAACTTCCTGGTTACGGGTTCTCCCCCCGCCTTTTCCTTGTTGCACGGCCTGTGTGGCCCCGCTAAGGTCCAGCGGTTCGGTCTTGCGCACTTTGGATTGGCCCGCGGCGAACGTGAGCAAAGAGCCCCCCAATACCAAAGCCGATAACAACGCCACTCTATTCAATCGCGACTTCATATAACCTCCTCTACGGGGTCGCTACTCCCGCAAACACTTCGGAGTTTATCCGTTGAGGCCTAAAGAAGTCATAAAAAAGTCATAGAGAATTCATGAAGATGGGGGTGACGCGGTACCGGCCGGCACACGCCCGGCGTTACGCGTGCCGCCGTGCTTTTCCGACCGACGCCGCTGCTACCATTGCCCGCGAGTCGATCAGTCTTCTGGCAATCGACCTGCCCTTGCGGATCATCGGCTCTTCTAGAAAGCGATAGCTCAGCGCCGCAACCACCAAGAGCGGAATCACCCTCGGCAAGAACAGCTCCGCCTTCTGCGCCAGTGTTACTCCCAGCGGCAATAAGAACAGCTCTTGCCATATGTAAATCGAGTACGACCGCCTGCCGATCCACACCAGCACGGGATGCTCCAGCCAACGCACCAACAGCATATCCGCCCGCAGAGAAGGCAGCACTACAATGAGCGCGAACAGCGCAGCTTCCAGGGAACGCGGGTCGACCACCTTCACCTTGGGAGCGATCAAGTCTGTCAGCATCAATAGCGCGAACAATCCGGCCACAACAACAGGCCGCGATTTGGCCCGAAGCCAGCACCGTACCGAGGAATTCCGGACCAACAGCGCCAGGAGCGCTGCATAAACCAGGAAGTCGATAATCAGGTGGGTTTGCATTAGCAATCCGGCCGCATCTCCGGCGGGATGATGCGCCAGCGTCAGGGGACGGATGACCGCCACCACGCAGACGATGACGATGCAGCACCATTTGGACGCTCCTTCCCCGACTAAAGCCATCAGAGGCGGCCACAGCAGGTAAAAGTGCTCTTCCACAGCCAGCGACCAGAAGTGGAGAACCACCCATCCTCCCGCCAAGTAGTTCCCGGCGAACAACCCCGCGGCCACGAGATCCTTCACCCTAACCGGAGTATTGGCTGGTAAGAGCGACAGCCAACCGGCTACCGCCAGCACAGCCAGGTACGGTACCAACGGAGGGATGATGCGAAAGACCCTCCGAATATAAAACATGCGCAGCGCCAGCCCTGGCCCGTGAGCCTTCAGTTCCTTGACGAACAGGGAGGTGATCAGATACCCGCTGATCGCAAAGAACAGGCGCACTCCGAACGGACCCAGTTTGTAGAGAATGGCGCTCCAGCGTGCATCCTGCGCGCCGCCTATTAGCGGATCTTCAACGCTATGAGCCACCACCACGGCGAGAATGGCGATTGCGCGCAGGCCATCCAACCCGGCGATCCGGTCGCGGCCTTCGCGTTTCTGGATTGCCGGGTCTGGCGTTTCGACTGCGACGGGTGGCGAAGCAACCACCGGCGCTTTCGACGGGCCGACCGCTCCAGCCAGCCCCTCCCTCACTTAACCATCCACACCCAGAGTGGTCTGCCGGAGTTTGTAATCTCTAGGAAAACGACTGGTGAGCGGCTACTCCGGGGTCGCGCATTGTTGCTGAGCGTGTTCCCAATAATGACATTGTTGTTCAGGTTCTGGTTGTTCAGGTTCTGGTTGTTCAGGTTCTGGTTGTTCAGGTTCTGGCCCGGCGTTTTTCCGTGGATCGATATTCCGGCGAAAAGTACCGATATTATTCTTTGCTTCGATTTGCCGTTATTGACACGTTATAAGTACTAGTAAATCACGCTTAATTCATCCCTAAAAATGCATCTAAATCTATTGTTACCCCTGTATATACTGTGGTCTAGGTACTGGCGTCGGCTAGGAGAAATTCAATGAGGAAGCAGAGAGCACATCAGCTGGCAACGAGTTTTTTGTGCAGCTTATTCTCAGTCTGTTTGTCGCAATCAATCAAAGCCGACGTGGTTTATAACTATACCGGCGATTCCTTTACGTCCTACAGCGGCACCTACAACAGTGCGACCGAAACCAACATTACCGCGACGCTCACCTTAAGTTCGGCGCTCGGAGCAGACTTCAACGGCACCGTGGCACCGGCGTCAGTGGTGTCATTCGAGATCAGCGATGGCTCGCTCATGCTCACCAATACAAGTCTCGACATTACGCCCTCCTTCGACTTTGTGACCAACGGGAGCGGGCAGATCACCGGATGGGGCGTTAGCGTAATCCAGAATATCAGCCCACCGGCGTGGACCCGGCTTCTTACCGAAAGTGGGGCAGACGAGTCGGTAGCTTGCGGAGGCGGCCCCGTCGGGGAGGACTGTATTCCCTTTGTGGGAAACGCCGAGGTCGACTACTCCGGCAACCAACCAGGCTGGACCGAGTCAGCCGTTCCGGAACCCCGTTTTACCGTGATCCTGGGAGCTCTGCTGGCCGCGCTCGCAGTGACCATCCGGCGAAAAGCCACCTCACCGGTCAAATAGCCTGGATGATTCAGTACGTCCGGGCCTCCCGCTTGTCTGCTGGAAACCACCAGCATCACACACCGGCGGCCGACCACCTCGCCCCAACCCGCCCGCATCCCCGCTTCGGCTTACAACCCGTTGCACATGTTCGTTTTTCGCTCCCGCTCTCTTAACTCACCTGTTATAATCGATAAAATCCAACTCAGCGAGACTTATGCCTCTGAAGCCTTTTGACTGGAACACGGATGGCGTTGATCGAAAGATATTTCTGCTGAAGCCGCGCGGCTTTTGCGCGGGGGTGGTGCGGGCCATCGATGTGGTGAAGATTGCGCTAGACCTATATGGACCGCCGGTCTATGTGCGCAAAGAGATCGTTCACAACAAGCACGTCGTGGATGAACTGCGCAGCGCCGGCGCCGTCTTTGTCGAGGAGCTCGACGAAGTCCCACTGGGCGCACGGGCCATCTTCAGCGCGCACGGAGTTTCACCGGCAGTACGCCGGCAGGCCAAGGAACGCAAACTGGAAGTCATCGACGCCACCTGCCCCCTGGTCACCAAGGTCCACCTGGAGGCCGTGAAGTTCGGGCGGGAACGGTACAGCATCGTACTGATTGGCCATAAGGACCATGACGAAGTAATTGGAACTTTGGGAGAGGTTCCGCAATCCAGTTACCTGGTGGAGACCGTAGAGGATGTAGACCGTCTGGAGCTACCCGACCCAACCCGTGTGCGCTACCTCACACAAACCACGTTGAGCCTGGATGAAACCACGGAGATCATCAGCCGGTTGAAGGAGCGGTTCCCACAGATTCAGGGTCCTCCGGCACAAGATATCTGTTACGCGACGGAAAATCGCCAGATGGCGGTCAAAGCAATTTCCGAAGCCATCGATCTGTTATTGGTAGTGGGTTCGCAAAACAGCTCGAACTCCAAGCGGCTGGTGGAAGTGGCGGAAAACTTCGGAGTGCGTTCCTACCTGGTGAACGACCGCGGCGATGTGGAGTTGGGCTGGCTGGAGGGCGTGAAGAATGTCGGTGTCACGGCGGGAGCATCGGCGCCGGAACACCTGGTTCAGGAACTAATCGAATTCCTACACGATAATGGTTTCCGGGACAAGGAGGAAATCGAAATGGTGGATGAGGACGTTCGGTTTTCGCTGCCGGCGGAATTGACCGTTTCGCTCCGATGAGCGCCCCGGCACAACTCGCCCGCAGCCTGGAATCCGCGGCCGGCCGCGCGCTCCGCAGCGCTTCCGCCTATCTAACTTCCCTGCAGGCGGGCAATGGCCACTGGTGCGCCGAGCTTACCGCCGACAGCACCCTTGAGTCCGACTACATCCTGTTTCAACTCTGGCTGTATCCGCCGCAGGACGGGAAATGGGAGCCGCCCACGCGTCCCCTGATCGCCAAAGCCATGGCGTCCATACTGGACCGTCAGCTGCCCGATGGCGGCTTCAACATCTACGTGCAAGGCCCGTCGGAAATCAGCGCGTCCGTCAAGGCGTACTTCGCGTTGAAGCTGGCCGGCCTGCCGGTGGACGATCCGCGCATGCGCCAGCTGCGGCAGCGCATTCTGGATCTGGGCGGGCTGCAGGCGGCCAACAGCTACGTCAAAGTCAACCTCAGCCTGTTCAACCTGTATCCGCGAAAGTATTGCCCCACGATTCCTCCCGAAGTGGTGCTGCTGCCGTTCGACCATCTCTACCAGATGTCCTCGTGGACACGGGCCATCGTAGTGTCGCTATCGCTGATCCATGCCGCCGATCCGAACCGCCCGGTGCCGCCCGGATTTCATCTGGACGAGTTGTGGCTGCCCGGCGCGCCTCCCGAGTTTCCTAAAGCCGAGAGGCTATTTAGCTGGCGCAATTTCTTCCTGGCGGTAGACCGGGCCCTGAAATTTTGGGAACGCCATCCGGTGGCTTCGGTGCGCCGCAAGGCCATTGAACGCGCCACCGAGTGGATGATCGAGCGCATGAACCATTCCGATGGGCTGGGCGCCATTTATCCGCCCATGATGTACTCGGTAATGGCATTGGACGCGATCGGCTATCCCGCCGATCACCCGTCACGCGTGGAAGCGCTGCGGCAGTTCAACACGCTTCTGGTGGATGACGGGAAGCGCTTCTTCTTCCAGCCGTGCTTCTCGCCCGTCTGGGATACCGCTATCGCCGCGTATGCGCTGGCATCGGCCGATTCCGAAAACCCGGACCTCCGGAGCGCGGCCGATTGGCTGCTTTCGAAGGAAGTCCGGCGCAAGGGCGATTGGTCGGTCAAGCGGCCCAACACGGAACCTTCGGGCTGGGCATTCGAATACGGCAACGAGTTCTACCCGGATATCGATGACACGGCGATGGTGATGCTGGCCTTGAGCAAGACCCAGTCGAGCGACCCCGGCGTGCAACAAGCCTGCCAACAGAGGGCCATCGACTGGCTGCTGGCCATGCAATCGAAGGATGGCGGCTGGGCGGCGTTTGACGCCGATAACAACTGGGAATTTCTAAACGGCGTGCCGTTCGCCGATCACAACGCCATGCTCGATCCGACCTGCCCGGATATCACCGGACGGGTGCTGGAAGCGCTGTCCGCTCACCGCCTCGATCGCAGTCACCCGGCCATGCGGCGCGGCGTGGAATGGCTGGTCCGCAACCAACAGCCGGATGGAAGCTGGTACGGCCGCTGGGGAGTGGCTTATATTTACGGCACCTGCTTTGCGCTGCGCGGCCTGGCGGCGTCCGGAGAAAGCGATCGCGAGGCGCACGTTCTGCGCGCTGGCGAATGGCTTCGTTCCATCCAGAACGCCGATGGCGGGTGGGGTGAGAGCTGCGCCAGTTACGACAACGGCGTCTTTACGGCTGCCGAGAGCACACCTTCGCAAACCGCGTGGGCCATCATGGGTCTGCTGGCCGGCGGCGATTCCAACAGCCTCAGCGTCCGCCACGGTATCGAATATCTGCTCGATTCCCAGAATTCCGACGGAAGCTGGAACGAGCAACTGGCTACCGGAACCGGTTTTCCCAAAGTGTTTTATCTGAACTACCACCTGTACAAGGACTATTTCCCGCTACTGGCCCTGGCTTCCTTCGTGAAGCAGGGGGGCCAATCGATCGGATAAACCAACATGCGATTTCCATTCTCCATGACCGCCGGCATGGCCGGATACATTATCAAGAACAAGATGCGTCCGCGGCCGGAATGGCAGAAGACGGTGGCCGCCGCGGCAGATGGGGCGAACCCGTTCCGGATCCTGGCGTCCAAGACCGGTGAGAAACGGCAGCCGCACCCCATGATCAACAAGCGGTTTCCGATCGTGCTCATGCTCGAGCCGCTGCACGCCTGCAATTTGACTTGCACAGGCTGCGGCCGCATTCGGGAATACGAATCCACCATCACCGAGCGCCTGCCTCTGGAAGAGTGCCTGGCGGCGGTGGATGAGTGCGGCGCTCCCATGGTTTCCATCTGCGGCGGCGAACCCATGATGTATCCGCAGATCGGCGAACTGGCGAAAGGAATTCTCGAGCGCAACCGCTATATTTTTCTCTGCACCAATGGGATGTTCATCCGCAAGCGTCTCAAGGAATTCTCGCCCGACAAGCGCTTCTACTTCAACGTGCACCTGGACGGTATGGAAAAGACGCACGACATCTGCGTGGAAAAAGAGGGCGTGTTCCGCGAAGCCATCGAAGGCCTCAAGGCGGCCAAGGCTGCGGGATTCCAGGTTTGCACCAACACCACGGTCTACAAAGAGACCGACATGCGCGAGGTCGAGGAGCTGTTCGAGTACCTGAAGCAGTTCCATGTGGACGGCCACCAGATCGCACCCGCTTACGGCTACTCCTCCGTGGACGATCGTGAAATCTTCATGACGCGGGACGATATCCACGAGAAGTTCAAGGACATCGATCGCCTGGCGAAGAAATATGCGGTGCGCCAGACGCCGCTCTACATGGACTTCCTGAAGGGGGACAAGGAGCTTCCCTGCACCGCGTGGGGCAATCCGACCTACAACGTGAAAGGGTGGAAGGGCCCCTGCTACCTGATCACCGATGGCCATTATAAGACCTTCGAGGAGCTGATGACGCAAACGCCCTGGGAGAGCTATGGCCAAGGCAACGATCCGCGCTGCGAGCACTGCATGGTGCACTGCGGATTCGAACCGTCGGCGGCGCTGAGCATCAACGCCGGTATGACCGACAACCTGAAGATGCTGGCGTGGATGCTGCGTTAGTACGCGACCCAAAAAGCCGGACACAGGCAGGAATGCCTGTGCTACGAAGAGTGGCACAGGCATTCCTGCCTGTGTCTGGTTTTCGCCGCCCATGAAACCCGCACTCGTCACCGGCGCCTCCGGTTTCCTGGGCTGGCACGTCACCCGTGCGCTGCTGACGCGCGGCTACTCCGTCCGGGCCCTGGTGCGCCCCGGCAGCAAAGTGCCCGAACTCGATGTCGAAACCGTCATTGGCGATCTGCGCAACCCGCCATCGCTGGCACGTGCCGTCGACGGATGCGGCCTGGTATTCCACGTGGCCGCCGACTATCGCCTGTGGGCGAAAAATCCGCAAGAACTCTACCAATCGAACGTGGAAGGCACCCGCAATCTTCTCGAAGCCGCGCGCCGCGCCGGAGTGGAGCGGCTGGTCTACACCAGCACGGTCGGCTGCATCGGTATCCCGCACGAGGGCATCGGCGACGAGGCCACCCCCGTATCGCTTCGAGACATGGCGGGTGGCTATAAGCGCTCGAAGTTCCTCGCCGAACAGGTGGTGCTGGAGTTCGCGCGCGCAGGCTTCCCGGCGATTATCGTGAACCCCACCGCGCCCGTGGGCGATCATGACGTGAAGCCCACACCCACCGGCCAGACGGTGCTGGATTTTCTCAACGGGAAGATGCCGGCCTTCATCGATACGGGCTTGAATATTGTGGATGCCCGCGACACGGCCGAGGGCCACTGGCTGGCCTGCGAGCACGGGCGCGTGGGCGAGCGCTACATTCTGGGCTCCGAAAATTTAACGCTGGCGCAGATCCTGCAACTGCTGGCCCGGATCACCGGCCGCAAGGCGCCCACCGTGAAGCTGCCTTACGCCGTGGCTTACTGCGCCGGCGTGTGCAGCACGGCATGGGCGGAAGTTACCGGCACGCCGCCGCGGGTGCCCATAGACGCCGTGCGCATGGCCCGAAAAAAGATGTGGGTGACGCACGAAAAGGCGCGGCAGGAACTGGGCTTCCATCCGGCGCCGGCCGAGACTGCGCTGCGGCGCGCGGTCGAGTGGTTCAACGGAGCGTGGCACGCGCCGGCTCGTGTGCCCGCGGCTTGATGAGGCTTATTTTTGTGGCTTCGGATCCCATGGAATTTCGCGGCATCGCCGCCACCGCCGGCGAGCGACGGAAATCTCGCATCGGAGTGGATTGGGCCCTCACCGCGAAATTGCGCGGAAACCAGGTCCTGCTGGCAGCCAATGGTGTGGGCTGGAAGCGGGCGGCCGCAGCCGTGGATGCGGCGCACAACGTGTTTCCGGCTGACGCCGTGATCAGCACGGGGTTCTGCGGCGCGCTCGATCCGCAGCTGGCAATCGGCGATACGGTGGTGGCGACCTGTGTAGTAGGGCCGGAGGGTCGATATGCGGCGCTTCCGATCCCAGGAGGCGGCCGCGCGACCAAAGGATTGGTCATCTCGACTGACCACGTGGTAGGCACCGCGGATGAGAAGCGAGCGCTCCGCGCGGAAGGCGGCAGCGTAGTGGAAATGGAGGCCGCCGGGGTAGCCTCTCGCGCGCAAGCTTTGGGTTTGCAATTCTTCTGCGTGCGCGCCGTCACCGACCTTGCCACCGAAGATATGGCGAACGATTTCAATGCGGTCCTGCGTCCCGACGGCCATTTCGATACAATCGGTATATTCAGGCATTTGTTGAAACGGCCGATCGCCCGACTGCCGGAGTTGATCCGGTTGCGCCAAAACTGTGAGCGGTCCGCCAAGAGTCTTGGGGAATTTTTTGCCGACTGCCGATTCTGAGGTGAGCGCCATACCGGTGACGATGCAGGCCGCAGTGTACCGCGGAGCGAGCGTGGTCAGCGTGGAAGAGATCCCCACGCCGGCCATCGGACCCGGGGAGATCCTCATCCGTGTGGAAGCCTGCGGTATCTGCCACACCGATCTGAAGAAAATAGAACACAACCTACTCGACCCTCCGCGCATCTATGGACATGAGACGGCTGGCGTAATCGCCGCCGTGGGGGCCGGGGTTATCCAGTACAAACCGGGGGATCGTGTGGTAGCCTTTCACCACATCCCCTGCTTGAATTGTTTTTATTGTGCGCGCAAGCTGTACGCGCAATGCCCGGTGTATAAGCGCGTGGGAATTACTGCGGGATTTGAGCCGGCAGGCGGCGGCTTCGCGCAATACGTGCGAGTGATGGACTGGATCGTGGAACGCGGCATCGAGAGAATTCCGGACGACGTTTCCTTCGAGCGGGCGACGCTGGTGGAACCGCTGAACACGTGCCTCAAAGCCATGGTGCAATGCGATCCGCAGCCGGAAGATTTTGTGGTGGTCATGGGACAGGGGCCGATCGGGCTGATGTTCACCATGCTGGCGCATCGCTCTGGCGCCCGCGTCGCCGCTACCGACACCATTCCCGAGCGCATCGAACTGGCCGGCCGCTGCGGCGCGGAATTCGCGTGGGACCCGCGGCAGGTCAACCTGGCTGCAGAAATCAAGAAACGCACGGAGGGTCGCGGTGCGGACCTGGTGATCGTCGCGGCCTCGGTGCCTGGAATCGTGACCCAGGCCATCGCTTGCTCCCGTCCGGGCGCGCGCATTCTGCTTTTTGCCCAGACTTCCGCTGCGGAACGTATCGAAGCATCCGGGGCGGACATCTGCGCGGGGGAGCGTACGCTGTTCGGCTGCTACAGCGCGTCGGTGGATCTGCAGAAAGAATCAGCAGCTTTGGTGTTTTCCAGCGATTTACCCTTGGACGCGCTGATTTCGCATAGGCTGCCTTTGGTTAAAATACGTTCAGGTTTCGATTTAGCATTGCATCCTGGACCTAAATCGTTGAAAATAATCGTTCAGCCACAGAGGTGGGTATAGTGAATAGCCAGATGATGGCTGCGGTGCTGTACGGCAAGGAGAACTTGCAGGTAGAGCCGGTAGCTATTCCTCAAATCGGTCGCGAAGACATCCTGGTACGAGTGAAAGTGGCGCTTACCTGCGGCACGGATGTGAAGGTCTTTCGCCGCGGCTATCACGCTCGCATGATTGTGCCCCCCGCGGTATTCGGGCACGAACTGGCGGGCGACGTGGTCGCCGTGGGTGAAGATGTCCGCAAGTTCCATCTGGGACAGCGCGTGGTGGCGGCCAATTCGGCTCCCTGCGACGAGTGTTTTTTCTGCGGCCGCGGTCTCGAGAACCTGTGTGAAGACCTGCTCTTCAATAACGGCGCGTACGCCGAATACATTCGCATTCCAGGGCGCATCGTCAAGCGCAACACCTATCTGATTCCTGCTCACGTCAGCTACCATGACGCCGCCCTGGTCGAGCCGCTGGCCTGTGTGCTGCGCGGCTTCGAGGAGACCAATCCGCAACCGGGCGATACCATTTCCATCATCGGCCTGGGTCCTATCGGGCTCATGTTCGTGAAGCTGGCCAAGCTGGCCGGCTGCCGCGTGATCGCGGTGGGGCGCCGCAAGCAGCAACTGGAGCGGGCCGCATCGCTAGGCGCCGATGAGCTGATCGAAGCTCCCGGCGATTCCGATCCCGTGCCCGCCATCCGCCGCATGACGCATGGCCGCGGCGTGGATATCGCCATGGAGGCCGTGGGCAAGCCCGAAACCTGGCATTGGGCCGTGGATATGGTACGGCGCGGCGGCACAGTGAACTTCTTCGGCGGCTGCCCCAACGAGAGCAAAGTGAGCCTCGATACGGCTCTGTTGCATTACTCCGAGATCACCTGCAAGGCCACCTTTCACCACACACCGGCCTACATCCGCAAAGCGCTCGATTTGATTTGCGCCGGACATGTGACCGCGTCGTTCTTCGTGAACCGCGAAGAACCGCTGGCCAATCTGCTCGAAGTGATGCGCCACCTGATGAGCCATAACGGACATCTCAAGACGGCGATTCTTCCGTAGCGTGCAAAGAACCGCTCCCTTTGGTCACGGCTCGGTAGCGTTACAGAGCCGTGACCAAAGGGAGCGGAGGCTCATGACGTTACTGCCTCCAGTCGAATTCGCGCGTTCCGCAGAGGCCTTGCGCCAATCGTATTCGCTCGATGAAGCGCGCGCATACACCCGCTGGCTGGCCACCCATCACTACGAGAATTTTCATGTGGTGAGTTTCCTGCTGCCCAAGCGCCTGCACCAGGATTTCTACAATGTTTATGCGTATTGCCGCTGGGCGGACGACCTGGGCGACGAAACCGGAGACCGCGCCGAGAGTCTGCGGCTGCTCGCATGGTGGCGCACCGAGCTCGACGCCATGTACGCCGGACGCGCCACCCATCCCGTTTTTGTGGCGCTCGCGCCCACCATCCATCAGTACAACATTCCGCGTCAGCCGTTCGCGGACCTGATCGAAGCATTCGTGCAGGACCAGACCGTCACGCGCTACCGCAACTTCGAGGAACTGTTCGGCTATTGCCGGTGTTCCGCCAATCCCGTAGGCCGGCTGGTGCTATACCTCTGCGGTTACAGCGATGCGGAGCGGCAAAGCCTGTCCGATGCCACATGCACTGCTTTGCAACTGGCGAATTTCTGGCAGGACGTGACCACCGATCTGCTCAAAGACCGTATCTATATTCCGCTGGACGTCATGGAGCGGCACGGATACGCTCTCGATGACCTGTTCGCCCACCGGTTTACGCCGGCCTTTGGCGGGGTCATGCAGGAGATCGTGGAAAAAGCGCGCGAACTGTTTCTGGCGGGCCTGCCGCTGACGCGCATGGTGGACCGGCGGCTGGCGCTCGATCTCGATTTGTTTAGCCGCGGCGGGTTGCGCGTGCTGGAGAAAATCGAAGCGCAGGGGTATGATGTTCTGCGCGCGCGTCCGGCCATTTCCAAAAGCGAGCGGGTGTGGCTGTTGCTCGGTTCGCTGGCGCGCGTGGTGTTTTCGCGGGCGGCCTGATGACCGAGCTCGATCAGTCCTATGACTACTGCCGGAAGGTAGCCCGGAAACGGGCCAAGAACTTCTACTACTCGTTCCTGCTTCTTTCGGCCGGGCAGCGCAAGGCCATGTGCGCCATCTATGCCTTCATGCGCTACTGCGACGATTTGAGCGACGAACCGGGCGCCAGCCGCGCCGCCATCGACCGCTGGCACGGCGAGATGGAAGATGCGCTAGAGGGCCGCTTCAGCCGGCATCCGGTGTGGCCCGCGTTTCATGACACGGTCGAGCGCTTCGCGATTCCCCATGAATATTTTCGACAGATGATTGAGGGCGTGGCTTCGGATCTGGAGCCGCGCCAAGTGGAGACTTTCGACGAACTCTACCGGTACTGCTACCAGGTTGCCTCAGTGGTGGGGCTGACCATCCTTCATATTTTTGGCTTCGAGACTCCCCGCGCTGTGCCGCTGGCCGAAAAGTGCGGCGTGGCGTTTCAGTTGACTAACATCCTGCGGGATATCCGCGAGGATGCCGGACTCGGCCGCGTCTATCTTCCAGCCGAAGACCTGCGCCGGTTTGGAGTGACCACCGAGGATCTGCACATGGGAAACCGCAGCGAATCTTTTCTGCGGATGATGCGTTTCGAGGCTGAGCGCGCGCGAGCTTACTATGACGAATCGATGCCGCTGCTCGACCTGGTCCATACGCGCAGCCGCCCGTCGCTGTGGGCATTGATCACGATATATTCGCGGCTGCTGGAGCGCATCGAGGCCGCCAACTACGATGTCTTCTCGCGGCGCGTGCGGCTATCGTCGCTGGAGAAATCCTGGATTCTGGTGCAAGCCGCTATTCGATAAGGCTCAACTGGCGCGGATCGACCGCCTCCACCGCCGGCTTGGGACGCCCCAGATCGTCATGCGCGGGATCGAACTTGCGGATGAGCTGATTGAGCCGGAGGGAAGTCTCCCAGATTTCCAGGAGCAGGCTGCAGCGGGCGCAGCCGCCGCGGATGCCGCCCTGCCCATCGACGGCGGGATTGTAGGCCTTATGCCGTCCGCAACGGCCCGCGAACTTGCGCGATCGAACCTTCAAACCATCTACACTAGCACCGAATTAGGTTACCGAGCCGCGACCGTTAGGGAGCGGAGGCTAGTGTACCAAGCCGATGCCCGCCCCTCGAACTTCCGCTCCCTCACGGTCGCGGCTCGGTAACGTTCAACTCGTGTGCCCGTTGCCGCCGGGGCTGAACCGTTCGAGGAAGAGGTCCATCTTGTGGAAAAGCGACCGCATTTCCGTCGCCGTAACACGCATTTGTTCCTCGGTCTCCTTCATTTTCTCCTCGGTAATCAGCTGCGCGGCGGCCAGTTGCGTAATCTTGTCGTCCAGTTCACGGCGCTTCCTTCGATCGTTGCGCGCCTCGCGCACGCTGTCGTGGAGGGCGCGCCGCAAAATACGGTCCATGTCGGCGATCATCCGGTCATGTTGCTCCAGCCACTGCTGGTGATCCATCGAGTCTTGCCCGGACCTTAGCCGCAGCATAACACGCCCCACCGGTAGGGCGGACCCCCGGTCCGCGCGGGACGCCCCCGTCCCGCCAGTCGTCCAGGGGACCGCCCGCGGTTCGAGCGCTGCATCTACTCGTAACCCCTACAAGCCCCGCCGAATCTAACTCTGTACCCATGCGTCGCCTCCTCCCTCTCTTCGCAGTCGCGGCCCTGATCGCTTCGGCCCAAGACTCCGCCGTCTTCCGCGCGCACGTCAGCCTGGTCCACGTCGATGCCGAAGTCGTTGCCCCGGACGGCCGCATTCTAACCGGCCTCTCGCGAAACGATTTCCTCATATTAGATGAAGGCAAAAATCAACCCATCGTCGATTTCTCCGCCGAGGAACAGCCTCTCGATCTAATCCTCCTCTTCGACATCAGCGGCAGCATGCGGCCAAATGTACAAGCCGTGGGTGCAGCCGCGCGCCAAGGTCTCGCCGAACTGCGCCCCGGCGATCGCGTTTCCGTGATGGTTTTCAACACCCGCAGCCGCGTGGTCGCGCCATTCAGCGAAGACCTGGACGCGATTGAGCGCACCATCCGCGAAGACGTGATGGCCCTGAACTTCGGAGGGGGCACCCTGATTCAAAAAGCGGTGGACGACGCCGCGCGCCGCTTTTTCGATGAGCCGCGGACCCAGCGCAGACGCGCGGTGCTCATCATTACCGACAATTACGGCCTGCGCACGCGGCGCGACGAATCGGTGGTGCGCGATTTCTGGGAAGCCGACGCACTGCTCAGCGGATTGATCATTCACAACCCAGCCGCGGCGGCCCTTCATACCGTCCAGACCGTGCTGGGGCCCGAGATGCTGCTGATGCAAGCCGGCATGAAAGGCATCGCGGAAAAAACCGGCGGCGACGCCATCCGCTCGGATGACCCGGGCCCGGCCTTCGTCGACATGATGCACCGGATTCGCAGCCGCTACAGCCTGTACTACGCCGCGCCCGCCGGCAATCCGGGCCAGTTGCGCACCATCCGCGTGGAACTGACGCCCGATGCCCAGAAGCGTTTTCCCAAGGCTCGCGTGCGCGCCCGCCACGGTTATCGGGCGCCCGAGAATTTATCCGCAAAGCCCTGAAACCTCTGTGAAGCGCGTCTCGCGCGATGGCGCCGCCTCCGCTGGCGTCACACTTCGATAGATTTGAAAAAGGCCTTCTCCGATCGAAGCGCGCTGTCTTCGCGAACAAAGAGCACGTCCACCTGGAACAGAGCATCGTCGCTCTGGCGGCGGAAGAACGAACACAAGTCGTACACCAGGAATCGCCGCTCGGCCATGAACGCTATGACATCGGCAAAGAGAGGCCCGCCAACGTTGTACGGGAGCGTTGAGACTTCCAGCAGGACGGCCTCTACCTCCCGCAAGGTCTCGCGCGCGCCGCGCAACACTTCCAGCTCAAAACCCTGCACGTCGGCCTTCAGCAGGATTGGGCCGCCCAATTTGTGCCTGGCAACCACGTTGTCTAGGGTGGTCATCGGGAGAGGTGTCGTGAGCGGAATTTTGTCCAGAATCTGCTCCAGAACCGATGAGCCTCCGCGATCGTCCATGAAAAATGGAACAGCTTGTGACGGAGCGGCGCCGAGTAGGACCGCTTCCAGGGAAACCGATTCGTCACACATGCCACGGAGCCGCTCCTGTTTATTGGGTTGCGGTTCGATCATCAGATATTTCGCTCCCGGCCAGATCCTCCGTGTTCGTTCGGTCCATTCGCCGATGAACGCGCCTACGTCGATAACGCTGGCCGGATGGAACCCGCATCGCTTCAGGTTCTCCAGGCTCCACCACATGGAGAGTCCCAGTGCGTAGCGGTGTCTAAGATCATCCGACACTCGCGCGGAGGAGAGGCGGAAGAGGTCGTCGTGCACTCTCTGAGGAATTAAGGAGCGAAGTATGTTTCCAAGTCTCATGTCATCTTTACACTGACCTTGCCTCGAACATCTTCACACACTATTTGATCCGTGCGCCCAGGTCTTACTTTACCGCCTCAACCCCATGTCATAATGATGAAAAACCTTGGCTCACATACTGAATCTCAAAGAAGCCATTCAGGAGGCGGTGCGTGACGGCGACACCATTGCTCTCGAAGGCTTCACCCATCTGATCCCCTTCGCCGCCGGTCATGAAATCATACGGCAAGGGCGCCGCAACCTCACGCTGATCCGCATGACTCCGGACCTGATCTACGATCAACTGATCGGCGCCGGCTGCGCATCCAAGCTGGTCTTCTCGTGGGGCGGCAACCCCGGCGTGGGTTCCCTTCACCGCCTGCGCGACGCCGTGGAGCAGGGCTGGCCCGTTCCCCTGGCAGTCGAAGAGCACGCCCACGCCGGCATGGCCGCCGCCTACGCCGCGGGAGCTGCGCATCTTCCCTTCGGCATCTTGCGCGGGTATCTGGGAACGGATCTGCCGAAGTACAACCAGAGCATCAAATTCATCGAGTGCCCGTTCACCGGAGAGCGCCTGGCCGCGGTGCCCGCGCATCGGCCCGATGTCACCGTGATCCACGCGCAGAAGGCCGACCGCAAGGGCAACGTGCTCATCTGGGGCGTGGTGGGCGTGCAGAAGGAAGCGGTCATGGCCGCCAAGCGATCCATCGTCACCGTTGAGGAAATCGTGGACAAACTCGACGCGCCGCCCAACGCGGTAGTCTTGCCCTCGTGGATCGTGGGCGCCATCGCCGAAGTGAAGGGCGGAGCGTTTCCCTCCTACGCGCAGGGATACTACCCGCGCAACAACGCCTTTTATAAACAGTGGGATCCGATATCGCGGGAGCGCGCCAGCTTCCAAGCCTGGATCGAGCAGCACGTGCTGGGCACCAAAGATTTCGGTGGGTTCAAGCGGAGTCTCGAGGAGGCAGCCACGCATGCCTGAAAAAAACGGCTACAGCTCCGACGAGATGATGACCATCGCCGCGGCGCGCATGATCCGCAATGGCGCCGTGTGCTTTGTGGGGATCGGACTGCCCAGCGCGGCCGCTAACCTGGCACGGCTGACGCATGCGCCCGAAACGGTGCTGATCTATGAGTCGGGCACCATCGGCACCAAGCCGCCGGTGCTGCCACTGTCCATCGGCGATGGCGAGTTGTTCGAAACCGCCGAAGCCACTGTGTCGATCCCTGAGATCTTCTCCTACTGGCTGCAAGGCGGCCGCATCGACCTGGGCTTTCTCGGCGCCGCGCAGATCGATCGCTTCGCCAACATCAATACCACGGTGATCGGCGATTACCACAAGCCTTCCACGCGGCTGCCCGGGGCCGGCGGCGCGCCTGAGATCGCGGCCTCGTCCAAAGAGGTGCTCATCACGCTCCGCCACAACAAGCGCGCCTTCGTGGACAAGCTGGATTTCGTCACCTCCGGCGGGCACATGGAAGGCGGTGACAGCCGCGAGAAGATGCGGCTTCCGGGCAAAGGCCCCACCGCGGTGATCACCGACCTCGGCATTCTCACTCCTGACCCAAAGACCAAGGAACTCACGCTGACGAGCCTGCACCCCGGCGTCCCAGTGGAAAAAGCCGTAGAAGCCACCGGCTGGAAGTTGAAGGTTGCGCCGCAGGTTGCCACCACCGAGCCGCCCACCGAAACCGAGCTTGCAGTGCTGCGCGATCTGCACGCACGTACAGCTCGCGCCCATGCCGGTAATGGCTGATGCTTTCCTTCGTCTACCAGAGCGCACCGTCCCGCGTGATTTTTGGCGCAGGGTGCCTGGATAAACTACCCGAAGAGATCCAGAAGCTGGGGGCGACGAAAGCCCTGGTATTATCCACGCCCGAGCAACGGCAAAGCGGGCTCGACATGGTGGCGCGATTGGGCCTGCGCGCCGCCGGCCTGTTCGACCGGGCCGTAATGCACGTGCCCATCGAAACCGCGCAGGCCGCCCGCGAAGAAGCGCAGCGCCTGGGCGCGGATTGTTGCGTGGCGGTGGGCGGCGGTTCCACCACGGGCCTGGCGAAAGCCATCGCGCTGGTCTCGACACTCCCCATCCTGGCCGTGCCCACCACCTATGCCGGCTCGGAGATGACGCCCATCTGGGGCATCACCGAAGGCGGCCGCAAGACTACCGGACGCGACATCCGCGTGCTGCCCAAAACGGTCCTCTACGACCCTTGTCTCACGGTCACCATGCCGGCCACGCTCTCCGCCACCAGCGGCATGAACTCCATCGCGCATTGCGTGGAAGCGTTGTATGCCGAGGAAGCCAATCCGATCGTGTCCCTGATGGCCGAAGAAGGCATCCGCGCCTTCGCCCAAAGCCTGCCCGTGGTGGTGAAGCAGCCGGGCAATCTGGAGGCTCGCTCGCAAGCGCTCTACGCGGCCTGGCTCGGCGGCATTGCGCTCGGCACCGTGGGGATGGCGCTGCATCACAAGCTCTGCCACACCTTGGGCGGCACTTTCAACCTGCCTCACGCCGAGACTCACACCGTGGTCCTGCCACACGCCGTGGCATACAACACTCCGGCCTCGCCGGAAGCCATGGCCCGCATCGCACGCGCATTGGGCGCACGCTCGGCGGCGGAGGGCCTTTACGATCTGGCGGCTTCGCTGGGCGCGCCGACATCCCTGGCCGCTCTCGGAATGCAGGCCGGCGACCTGGATCGGGCGGCGGATATCGCCGTCCAGAATCCTTACTACAACCCGCGCCCCATCACCCGCGATGGAATCCGCGCGTTACTGCAGAATGCCTGGGAAGGGCGCAGACCATGAAGAAGCTGACTCCCGATAATCTGACCGAAGAAGTGCTGGGCCGCCTGAGCGCGTGTTCCAGCCCGCGCAAAAAAGAAGTGCTCACCAGCCTCATCCAACACATGCACGCGTTTGCGCGCGAGGTGCAGTTGACTCCGGAGGAATGGATGGAGGGCATCCAGTTCCTCACCGACTGCGGCCACATTACCACCGACAAGCGGCAGGAGTTCATTCTGCTGTCAGACACGCACGGTTTGAGCGCGCTGGTCGACCTGATGGCCCACGCCAACGATCCCGCCAACGCCACCGAAGCCAGCCTGCTCGGGCCGTTTTATGTAGAAGGCGCCCCGGACCGCGAACTCGGCGACAGCATTGCCGCCGACGCTTCCGGCGGAATCCTCGTTCGGGGCCGTGTTTCGAGTCAGAACGGCAAGCCTATCGAAGAAGCACTCGTCGAAACCTGGCATTCCTCACCCACCGGTTTCTACGATATCCAAGACCCTACGCAGCCGGAGATGAACCTGCGCGGCCGCTTCCACACCAATGCCCAGGGATACTTCGAGTTTCGTACCACGCGGCCGCGCTACTACCCGATCCCGACCGACGGCCCGGTGGGAAAACTGGTGCTGAGCTCCGGCCGCCACCCCTATCGCCCCGCGCACGTGCACTTCATCGTTACCATGCCGGGATATGAACGGCTGGTCACCGCGCTTTATATCGAGGGCGACGAGTATCTAGATACGGACGTAGTCTTCGGCTCGCGCGAATCGCTGGTGGCGCGCTATAAAAAGAATGAGCGGCCGGGCGAGCCCGATTTGCTCGAATGGGATTTCGTGCTGGCCGCGGCGAAGGTGCCTCACTATGCCGTCCCGGCGTGATATATTCCGCCTTCCGATTGCTTTACCGTTTATGGCTCAAGCCCAACAGCCGCCGAAAGCGCGGCCTTTCCGCGTGGAAATTCCACAGGCCACCATCAAACGCATTCTGACCCGCGTGCGCGAAGCCCGCCTGCCCGACCGCATCGATGCGCCCGGCTGGAGCTTCGGCGTCAACTGGGACTACATGCGCTCGCTGGCCGAATACTGGGCCACCAAATTCGACTGGCGCAAAGCCGAAGCCAACCTGAACCGCTATCCGCAGTTCCTGGCGCGGGTGGAAGATTACGACATTCACTTCTACCATGTGCGCGGCCGCAGTCCGAACCCCATGCCGCTCATCCTCACTCACGGCTGGCCCGGCTCGGTGTTTGAGTTTCTCGAAGGCATCGGCCCGCTCAGCGCCAATTTCGACGTGGTGGTGCCTTCCCTGCCCGGCTTCGGCTTTTCTTCGAAACCCAAGGGCAAGCCGATCGGCCCGGTGACCACGGCGCGGCTGTGGCACCGCCTGATGACGGAGATCCTGGGCTACCGCAAGTTCGGCGCACAGGGCGGCGATTGGGGCATGCGGGTCACCATGGAACTGGCGGGGCAATTCCCGGACTCGGTAATTGGCATCCATCTCAACGCCGCCGGAGCAGCTCCGATTCCCGAGGCGGAGCAGACCGACGAGGAACGCGAATGGGTGCGCGCCGTCGTCGCCGCTCGTACCGCTGAGATTGACTACTTCAACGAGCAGCAGCACAAGCCGCAGACGGTGGCCTTCGCGCTGTACGATAACCCTATCGGCGCGGCCGCCTGGATCGCGGAGAAGATGAAAGGCTGGAGCGACGCCGGCTTCACGGAAGATCAAACCCTGACCAACGTGATGATCTACCTGGTGACCGACACCGTGGGGACCGGCGTCTGGTTCTACCGCGGCGCCGGCGACGAGCGCTCCCAGCTCCGCGGGAAGTTGATGACGCCCACCGGCTTTGCCGCGTTCCCCAAAGAGATGCCCTACCTGGCGCCGCCGCGTAGCGTTCTCGAACGCGGGTTCAACCTAGTGCACTACACCAAGATGCCGCATGGCGGCCACTTCGCCTGTCTCGAGCAGCCGGAGTTGCTGACGAACGATGTGCGCGAGTTCTTCGGCAAGCTGCCCGGTTAGTTACCGGCTTCTGAAAGTCTAAACCAGACACAGGCAGGAATGCCTGTGCTACTGCTTTCTTCGTAGCACAGGCATTCCTGCCTGTGCCTGGTTTTTTCTTCCAGCGCGATTACCTGTTGGGGCGGTAATTCTCGATAACTAGAACCGGGCGGTACTTTAGTGTATCGGGGAGACTACAGCCGCTCCGATTCTATATCATTGTGGCGATGGCCACACCAAGCGAGCCTGAGCCTCTGCCCGGCGAGGACGCCCGCTTGCGCGCCCGCATCGCCGAGTTGGAAGAACAAGTCGCCTCGCTTCAGCGATCGGCAGCGGAGGCCGGCAAGGCGATGGAGGTGGACAGCCATCAAGCTATAGCGGTGCTTCATCATCTGATGGACCACGCCCCCGTGGGGTTCGTTTTTTTCGATACCGATCTGCGCTTTCAGGCCGTCAACCAGAAGCTGGCCGAGATAAACGGTCTTCCCGCACAGGACCACATGGGACGCAGGGTTGAGGACGTCATTCCCGACCTGGCTTCAAGAGTACGACAGGCGTTCCAGTACGTCATGACAACGGGCAATCCCGTTCTGGATGGCCTGGCCAGCGGCAAAACACCGGGTGCACCCGGCCAGTTACGGCATTTTTCCGCGAGTTGGTATCCGATGTACGCCCCGGATCGGAGACTTCTGGGTGTGGGCGGCATCGTCACGGAAATCACCGAGCGCAGGGAGATTGAAGATGCGCTGAAGATCAGCCAACAAAGTCTTGAGCTCGGGCAGTCGGCCGCCGGGATCGGCACCTATGACTGGGATATTGCTAACGCTGAGGGTCGCTGCTCGGAGCAATTCTGCCGCTTGTATGGCCTCCCGTCCAGCGACTCTGGTCCCTCACAAGAGGAATGGGCCGCATTGATTCACCCCGAAGACCGCGCGCGAGTGCTCGAGGGAGCCAGGCTACAAATGGAGGAGGACGTGCCCTGTAACACCGAGTTCCGCGTAGTCTGGCCGGATGGCACTTTGCATTGGCTGTTCACCAAGGGATGCTTGATCCGCGATGCGCGGGGCAACCCTGTTCGAACGGTGGGCGTAACCATGGACATCACTGAGCGTAAGCTCGCCGAAGCTGCACTTTGCGAAAGCGAAGAGCGCTTCCGGAGTCTGGCGGATACCGCTCCGGTTATGATCTGGACCACCAGCCGGGATCTCCGCGGCGACTTTTCCAATAGGTACATGGTGAACTTTACCGGCCTGACCACGGAAGAACTGGCCGGGGATGGCTGGATGACCGTGGTGCATCCTGACGATATCGAGCGTTTGAGCAACCAATGGGCCGACCGCCGGACGAGCTTTGCGGATCTACATTCGGAGTTCCGGATACGCCGTGCCGACGGAGAATACCGATGGGTACTCGACACAGCCACGCCGCGCTTCCTGCCGAATGGCGACTTCATCGGCTACGTCGGGATCTCCGTCGATATCACCGAACACAAGTACGCCGAGCAGCGACTACGCGAGCTATCGACTGCGCTGATGCGAATGCAAGACGAGGAACGGCGGCGGATCGGGCGGGAGCTACACGACAGCACGGGCCAGAACCTGGCAGCACTGAAGCTGAATCTCTCGCGACTCAGACGGGTCGCCCTTCCGCCCGAACTCGAAAACATTGTCCCTGAGAGCCTGGCTCTCGCCGAGAGGATGCTGACCGAGATCCGTACGCTTTCTTGTTTGCTGCATCCGCCCTTGCTGGATGAATTGGGGTTGGCTTCCGCGCTGAAGACTTATATCGATGGCTTCAGCGGGCGCTCCGGAATTCCGGTTCATTTCGAAGCCCCGGCCGGTCTCGGCCGCCTCGCGCCGGAGTTGGAAACGGCCATCTTCCGCATCATTCAGGAAGGTCTGACCAATGTGCACCGTCATTCCGGGTCGAGTAAGTGTTGGGTCTCCATCCAGACGACTGCAGAAAGCGTTTCTCTGATGGTGCGCGACGACGGAAACGGCTTGCCCGCGACGGCGCTCCAGCCGTTGGGGGACACGCCCGGCCTGGTGGGAGTTGGGCTTTCCGGAATGCTGGAACGCGCCCGCCAACTGGGTGGGTCTCTGACCATCGAGTCCGATGGCGGCTGTGCAATACACGCGGTATTCCCTTTAGCCAGACCGTCCATGTAAAGGCTCGGGAAATAATTGCCCGAGGATCCGGGGTTGTTACTGGCGTCGAACGCAGTGTCGCCTACGCCATCGAACAACGCTGTCCCGCCAAACGGGTTGGGTGGCGACAATTCCGGATCGTTAAACGTCTCCGTAGAGGGGCCAGCCGGAACATCGGCGGTACCCGAGCCGGTTACGTATCCCTTATTGGCCGCTGGTCTCGGCCTTTCGATGCTCTTTTCCAGGAAGCGGCGCGCCCGGCAACGCGCATAGGTCGAGTAGCACAGGCATTCCTGCCTGTGTCTGGTTTTGGTCCGCTCGTTTTGGTGAGTGTTATTTTCCGTAGCTGACGCGCCAGATGACTTTAGTGCCGTCGTCGGTTACATACAGCGCGCCATCCTTGCCCACGGTCACACCGACCGGCCGGCCCCACGACTTACCCTCCGGGGTAACGAACCCGGTAAGGAAGTCTTCATACACGCCGCTGGCATGGCCTTTGTCTAACGGAATGCGAATCACTTCGTGGCCGGACTTAACCCCGCGGTTCCAGGAGCCGTGCTCGGCCGCAAACGCGTCGCCGCGGTATTCCGCCGGAAATTGATTGCCCGTATAGAACGTCACCCCCAGCGAGGCGCTGTGCGGCTGCACCAGAATATCGGGAACGATCGCTTTGTCCTTCAGCGCGGCGTCACGGTCCTTCACGCGTTCGTCCACGTTCCCGCCAATGTAATACCACGGCCAACCGTAGAAGCCGCCCTTCTGGACATGCGTCACATAATCGGGAACCAGATTGTCGCCGAGCATATCGCGCTCGTTGACCGAGCACCAGACTTCGCCCGTGGTCGGATTCACAGCCAGTCCGGCCGGATTGCGTATGCCGGATGCGTAGATGCCCACGAACTTTCCTTCGGGCGTGTATTCCAGAATGTTGGCGCGGTGTTCATTCTTGCCAGTGTCGTTGATATTGTCCGCCGAACCCACCGCCACGAACATGGACTTACCGTCGTTCGAAAAGACCACGTCGCGTGTCCAGTGATTGCCGTTGGCTGGCAGTTCCGGCACGATGGTCTCAGGCTCTCCCGTGGCCTTGAGATCGCCGCTCTTGTAGGCGTACCGCACCACCGAACCGGTGTTGCCCACATAAACCCACTGCGGATTCGCGCCGGCCGGGTAAAAGTTGATGCCGTAGGGCCGCGTCAAGCCGCTCGCGAAAACGGAGACTTCCTTACCGCGCACAACCTTGATTTCGCCCTTGCCGCTCTCCGCCACGAAGAAATCGCCGTTAGGCGCCGTGCGGATTTGCCGCGGTGTGTCGAAGCCGCTCAGGTAAAGCTCCACTTTGAAGCCGGCCGGAGCAACGGGCATGGCTCCTTCGGGCCGCGGGCTGGTTGGAAAGTTGGTGGACGACTTGGTCTCTAGTGGCTTGGGCAGGCTGTCGGCCGTGATTTTGTGAAAGGTGCCCGGTTTCAAGTCCTTTGAGTCCTCAAAGGTCACCAGGTCCTTAGGGTCGATCTTCACGGCAGCAGCATGCACCAGCCAGCCGGCCGTCAAAGTGCAGAGCCCGGCCGCAATAGTCCAACGAATCTTGTCCATGATCGCGAAGTATAGCATTCTTGCGGGGCTTGTCTGGCGGGGGCATAATAGGATGTCGGCGCCAAATGATAATGTCCTATTCGTGCCAAGTAGAAATGTCCTATTGACAGCGCTCAGGCTGGGGAGGTGCAAGAAGGACAACTACTGATGACGCAGGCCGAGCGGGACCGCTTGGT
>Ga0182024_10006105_pt1 | contig 26591 bp, 27 predicted proteins | sample P32metaG_FD_120480 | JGI IMG/M metagenome (GOLD analysis project Ga0182024, IMG submission 120480) | Permafrost microbial communities from Stordalen Mire, Sweden - P3-2 metaG (Illumina Assembly) | ecosystem: Environmental > Terrestrial > Soil > Wetlands > Permafrost | place: Sweden: Stordalen... | reverse complement strand
ACGCACAAATAGCGGTGAACAAAGTGCCGAGGAATAGGCCATGCGATACAATGACAACAAAGAGATCAGTTTCATTCTCGTATACACTGGCCTCTTGGAGGATCCAATGCCAAGCCGACATCGCACGCTCCTTCATTGCAATGCTAGATTCGCCGTTTCTTGATGCGGACCAGGTTGTTCGCCAAGGCTTTCCCTCAAGGTCACCGAAGTCTTGCTCGCGCAGCAGCTGGGTTTGGACGACAGCGACGTGCGTATGATGCTGAGCAAGTGCCTTTGCGGTTCGACGGGCCCGGATAAGGTCGGAGGAGTAGATATGAGTGACAGGCTCATTTTTGAGAGCCTCGCCGAGCGAGGTCGCTTGATTCATGCCATGCACGGTGAGTCTAAGGGTGAGAACGTCTTGAGGAGTCAAGCATACTCGGAATCCGTGATCCCAGCGTAAAGCTTGGCCACATTGTGGACTGTCTCACCATGCCGGACCAAAAGGACGGTCAGCATGTACAAGGCATGCGTGCATCGAGGAATCCGTTGACGTGGGCGGTCCTGCTGGCGGTGGATGCAGAAAATTTGGAAGCAGACAGTCCTGGCTGTGACTGGATATTTCATTTTGGGGCACCGAACCCTACGCCAAAACGCCTGCCCGACGGACTCGCGCGGGGACAGCAATGGCCCATACCTTTTCCCGAAAGCGACATAAACAGTCGGCACTATCGTTATGGTATCAAGCAAGGTTACGGAGAAGCCCTTTTCTGTTCTTCGGATTGCCTTTTCTGTCCATCATTGTCATCGGATCTTATGCGTTGTCCAGCTTCACAGCAATTCGATACGAGCGGCATGATGAGAAAGTGAAGATTGCGTCAGAGGAGGATCTGCTGAAGCTGGACAGAGACAGACGACGACCGGACATTCGTGAGGAGTATAATGTACCGTCCCTCCATTGTGTGGGTTGATTTTAGCGGCTCCTAGAGAAGGACTTGGATAACTGGGAGCAGAAGCGGGTTACTCGATTGAAAGGTAGAGCGCCGCACGAAAGGTGTGCTAATGGACAGGAGAGCCAGAGAATATAATGGAGCCAGACGCCAAATAGAAATATGGAAGACAGACCAAGCATGAGATACCCGACGGTTATATTGTCAAGTGGAAATGAACATAGAAGTCGCTGCGCTGCAGGAAGTAGATGAAACTTGAATGTATCTTAGTGAACACGCCAAAGCTACAGAATAGACTATTAATGCTGTCCTGAGACTGCCCAGCAAACCCGCTCAATATCAAAACCCAAACGTGTTCTCCCCGGCATATCTAGCCATTAGCTCAGAGTCACCGCGCACGGCCGTACGTGATATAAAGAAAGCCATCCTCGTCCTTGTGTTCCTCGTAGATGCTGCTCATGAGGGCGGCTGTGGGAGGCAGAACTTCGTTGACGAAGATAAAGATGGCCTTTTCGGGTGCAAGCTTGATGCGCTTGCGGATGACGTAGCAGAACTGGCCGACGGTCAGGTCGGAAGGCACGAGATATTTCTTCTTGTCTATGGCTGTGATGTCGGACTTCTCGACCTTCTCACAGATGACCTACCGTCAGTAAGACACAGAGTCTCCCGAGAGAAGTGGAAGCAATGCTAAGGCGGGTACCGGGATCCTGTCGGCATACTTCTGTCTGATGCGCTCAGCCTCGGCCTTGCGTTTTTCGAAGGTGTGTTCATCCTTGAACTTGGACCGCATTTTGCGTGGAGGGCTGCTGGCTGGCAGGAGGCGATGCACGGGCTCAGACGAAAGACGTGTTCTTTTCAAGGACCGAACGCGGAACGGTCAGCTGCAAGAACGATAACCGCTGCGAGGCTGGGCAGATCCACGCTAGGCGTCGCTAGCCGGGTCAAATGTCACGGTGACCAATCAACGAACATGGCACACTATTGGCTCGAGCTACGGCGCCGAAATACGGAGAACACAACCATCAACAAATAAATGCGCCCGTCGTCCCTTAATATCCAGCATCATCCAAAACAATCCAGTCCGTCTGTGTCCCAACATCGCAAACAACTTTCATGCAACCCTGCAATTCAACTTCACTGATGTCATCTGCTGATTCCATGGAGAATATTCCGGAACTCGCGGCGCTTTCAATTCTGCTTGAAGACCTAACGGAATTCCCGACGCGCGGTGTCATGAGATTATGTTTGAACGACTCCGGAGGAAGCTCATCCATGCAAATCTCCTGCACAGATTCAGATTTGGCGGAGTAATGCTTGTCCTCAAAGCTGTCTGTTGAGCTAGGCACGCGGATGGCCAGGGCAACGACATTTGGAAGGTTACCGACCGGGCGAGCTGTTGTCGTTGACTTGGACGGAAGATCGAACATGTCCTCGCCGTCCAGTTGACGATGGTCTGCTGCTTCAGGCCTACGATTGTTGTCTGGTGCGTATCTCTCATTCTCTCCCCTGGGCCTCCTAAGCAATTTGGGCAACGCAGGCTGCATAAATGATGGTTTTGCAACGCCGGCATCGATTCCCCGACGTGTGCTGTCAAGTTGTCCCGAGGAAATACAGGCGAGCACTTGATTTTCTTGCGGACGAAAAAGCTTTCCCACTGGGATGGCCGGTATTTCGAAACTTGCGACCCAACGTTTTTCGATGTACTTCTTCGAAATGTATTCGTCCCTAACTTAGCTTATTTTGGAAGGAATGATACTTGGACATTCGAGGACACCAAAATCCGTCTGACGACGTCTTCCAAAACTGGCTCCTGTTAGATCCACTGCTGAAGTATCTAGAAGCCCAGTATCTACTAGTTAATTTCATCTATAAGTCGATACCGTTGAGCACTGTAATTTCCCCATACAACGCACTTGACAATGTCTTCCTTAGTCCAACAGTGCATATCCCATTCTAGACAAAGGACTTGAATCGTTAAATAAACATAAAACTGCTGTACCTTGGGAGAGGTTGGCGGGTAAAATTTGCTGATGGATCTTAGCACAACTAACTATTAACTCGAACTTGTGCCTGAGTTTACTCAGAGCAAAGAAAGACGCCAAGTGCGACATTGGCCCAGCGATTGCGTTGACCGGTTTGCTGCTCTTCCCCGGGAGATGTGCTCCTGGGAAGCCATCCGTCCCCACAATCAAGGCAAATACTATTCGTCAGATAACGTGCATAAGGACAGGGGTAAAACCGATTAGTGGGGATTCGTCGAAGGAGCTAAATGTTAATACCTAACATACAAGGTTATACTTCAATCTGGCTGCGGACAAGTTTCTGGTAGTTTCGAAGGTCATCTGAATCTAAAAGTGGTTTCGCCTTCATCCTAGAAGGATCTAAGCGCCACAACCAGGGGACTTCAAGCAGGGAGGAGTGAAGAAAAGCCTTTGCGCCTTCCATGGCATGAGTGACCGACGATGTCGCCCTTTTCTCCCAGCGAAGGGGCCCAGGGGTGGTGGGAGTGGCCATACTGACTTGTGCAGCGATGGTGGTGTGTGTTCAGTCGAAATTTGATTTGGTGATCTTGGATCTGCGTCACGTCGTCAGATCGCTTCGAAAAGCTCATTCACATGGCAGACGCGATCAACTAAATTTCAGATACATAGCGATTCAACATTAGAGATCAAATAATGCCAATTCTCATCTCGAACAGCAATAACTCCTGGACATCAACATCTAATCTATTTCAAAGAAGCGAGTCATAATGAACCACAACACCATCCCCAATCGCTGCCATGGGATCAAATTGCCATACTGATTCTGAATCTCTATCCCATTCATCCCAACTAGTCAGTGTCGGTACATCTGATTGTGCAGGCGAGCCAATAGCCACAAGCGGCAACATATCATGATGGGTGGGAGGGGTGCGGACATTGGTATTATACTCTTTCTCCGCTGATCCGGTACCTGACTCGCTATTCCATTGTTCAGAATGAATCTGCCACTTCATTTGGAGAGAGATGGGCGTTTGTTCGGGAGTGGAAACAACGCTGAGACCGGTGGGAGCAAGCAGACTTTGCGGTCTCTCTCCGATGTCGGCAGTTTTGATAAAATCGAAGCCGCCGGAGAGTGCCCCTTTATTGATGTTCTTTCCCTTAATTCCAATTTTCCCATCGCCGTTATCAACGCTCAAAGATCCGACATCTGATTTGGTTTTCTCATTCTCGTGAATCTATATTAACAGTGATCCAATAGCGTAGTACCAAGCCGTCATTGCAATCAGTTGCAAAGTTTATCTCATCATCAGAGATCCATTCTTCATCTTGTACTGGCGGCAAAGTCGGAGATGGACGCAAGTCCGGGTCCGTCAATTCCCCACTTCCCACATAGTGTCTCACACGTTCAATGGCAGGATCAACCGCAAACGGATTCCCAGAGATGCAGAGCGGCCGTGGACCCAGAAGGAGGGGAGTGATGACCAATTTCCTATCGACTGCGTAGGGATCGTTGATGAGGGCTGGAGGTGTGAAGGAACGATTGAACTGCGAAAGGAAAGCCCGAGTCGACGGAGGCATGTCCACAAGCGGCACCTTTCGCTGAACAGGTTGATCATCCCACATTTTTGGGAAGGAAATGCTTCGTTCGAAACAATTGTGTTCAATCTGACAAGATGACGGTAAATACGGATGAGTGGAGCTGGAGATTGAGGAGAATCAAAGATCGACGCAATCTCCAACGCGCGCTCAGGCCTCGGTGATTTATAGACAAGTCACGCGAGAAGCGGGTTCTGTGGTAATGCTGTTGATATTAAGTTAAGTTAACAAATGATTATTGAATTTATTATTCAGGCGACAATAGATCCAGCTCGTCATCGAATTCATAGGCATCTTCAATGGCGATGTGATCCTTTCCGTCCTTGACAGCTGTCCTCTCTTCAACTGAAGCTCCTGTAGCTCCATTTGCTTCCTTTTGGATCGTCTCGGCGACCCGAACAGTCACAGCAGCCTTGCTGTCACCCAGCTGCTTCTGGACCAGGGTTTTTGGCGGCAAGCCTTTGCCCTGCTTTCCTTCAGCCAAACAATCCCACTCGACCTCTCCCTCTACACCATACTTGTTGCGCAACCATTCGTTTGACTTGATGAAGTGTTTGCACTCGAAAAAGCCTCTTGATGCACTCAGAGGGCTGGGATGGACGCTCCTCAATATGCAATGCTTTGTCTTGTCCACTCCGATTGAGTCTATACGCTTATGAGCGGGACTACCCCAAGCAAGGAAGACGATGCCACGTGTGGATTTGCAAACGGCACGCAGTACCTCAGACGTGAATTGCTCCCATCCTTGATTAGCGTGAGAGTTTGCATTATGTGCTCGGACAGTAAGACAGGCGTTTAGGAGTAGAACTCCGCGATCAGCCCACGGCGTTAGAAGTCTAGAATTACACAAGGTTGCGTGAGGAGATACCCAGTTTTGGGTTCAGTGAAGCCGGGATAGTCAATCTTCAGACATTTGAATATATTCTTCAAGCTAGGCGGTGCAGGAGTGGGTGGACGCACAGAGAAACAGAGACCGTGGGCCTGATTAACGTTGTGGTAAGGATCCTGCCCGAGAATGACGACCTTGACGCGGTCGAAGGGGGTATGTTGTGACCAAGAATAAATTTCGTTCTCTACATCCGTGAGCTTGAGGCGGTGAGGTTCAATACCTGGAGGATATATCGTTTGAGACGCTTTCTCTTTCCGTAGGAATTCCTTCAACTGCCATGGTTAGCAGCTTTCGCCAGCGCGGTTACTTTCAGGAAGTAGGGCTTAGTTAATTCATCCTTCAGTACGGCAAGCCAACTGTCGTGGAGTGTTTCAATTTCGAGCCTGCCAGTCAGACGCATTGTGTGACAGGGTCTACTTGAGCAATTCCTTTTGAGGGTCAGTTAACCCACTTATCCATGCCTTTTTGTCGAAACGCGGTTTTGCAGCAGTGTGCACGTCTCTGTTCACGGACGGTGCGCCAAAGAAAGACGTCAAAGAGCCTTGCTTGAGCTTCTTTGGAGCCGATGGAGAAGTGACGGCTGCGGAAAGAGACGACGTCGCCTTCCGTTTGGCGTTCATTCTACTGACAAAAGCCGTCGTGAGGACGACGCGTTGAACAAGCCTCCTGACTGACTGATTGGTGGATCAACCGGGTAATTTCCCCTGCACGGCAAATCATTAAGGGGCTGTGGGACTCTCACCCATATGCATGCCAATCCATCGTCTTTCACAAATTCTTAGAACTAATGATAACTTGAACAATATACATAAATTTATAGTAGACTGTAGTAGGATGCGTATTTTCTCCCAAACTCCTTTTCGCCAGGCAGATAAAGATACCTACCATATTGAAAACCCGTTAATATATGCATGAAGTTCAACTCTTTGCTATCACATAATATAGCTCGTTTCCCCGGTTCCCTCCGTTTGATCAAATTTCCTTTTCTTTCCCTCCGAAGAGACTACCTGTCCTCCAACGATAATGTTTTTGAACGGTATTACTGACGGCGGTGTCAATAGTAGAACAGGGCGCCCATCGCAGTGGCGGAGAATTATTCCCCCCCGAGGTTTATGCATATCCCACACACGTCGTCTCGTTCTGGTGTGGCTCTGGGACGACAGTTTGGGTAGCGGGCTTGAAAAACCACATAGTTCTCTGCGATTCAGCAAAGACGCTTCATTCGCCGGTGTACCATGGATTTGAAGGTTGGTGTGCACACACTCCTGATCCAAGCCCCCGCTTTCAGAGGATGCCTCCCACCAACTTTGACTCTGGGTTTCCCAGATTTCCTCACTTGCATCAATTATCATCTTGCGTGACGATCCCTCGCAGTAACTGTGATGACCAATGATCTCTGCTTTCTTCAGATTTGGCATTCCGACGCCCGAGGTTTTGCATGTATTTGGCGCTCGAAACAATTGATGGCAGACACTCGCGTGAGGGGCATCATGGAGACGGTCGGGAGGTGGAAATGATAAGGTAAGGTATTCGAGATTCTGACAATTATCTCGAATGGTCGCGCACAGGTGGACGTCTGTCGTGTTGAGATCGTCTGCAAAATGATAGGAAAAGTCAAGGTGAAGGGATGTTAACGTGTGTCCCATTTTCCCGATGATGATATGCATATCTTGAGTCAGCAAAATAGAGCTAAGAATAACCTTGCATCGACATTCGACGAGGAACACGACGTGACATTTCCAATTGAGATAAAGGGATTTCCATCGCCAGATTATACAGCATGATATCGTCCGCCATAGGACACCATTTCTCAAGAAATATCTTTCGTAGTCTGGGTGCGGGGAGATAAGGTTGCGAAGCGCCGGAAGCAGAAAATCCAATCAGCCGGTCCAATTTGTCCACACCTTCCGACTCACTCACAACGAGGTGCTGCAGGTTGGGAAATGCTGAAAGGCTAGAACGGACGGGCGCCAACCTTTTGATAGACTCGTAGCATTTGGAATTGTTAATGTCATCGTACAAACTCAGGTATCGAATCGAGCTCAGAGCATTGAGCGGCGCCACCTTGCCGGACGTGCTGATGGACGACATAAAAATCTGCGAATGAATACCTGGAAGGTGAATGTGGAGCGAAATCAAATTAGGCATTATTTTGAGCAGATTGTAGAATGTCCCCGTCTCGATCCACGACTTTGCCGATTCAGCCGTGTCCCACTTATAACTAGGGGCATTGTCAATGTGATAGCGTCCGGTCTTGTCGCCCAGGAACAGATGGCGCACAGCGGCGCCATGCAGGCGCAGATCTTGGGGGGCGTTGATCAACTCATCTGCGCGGCTTTGTGACGTGATGTGAATATATTTATGGGCGAGTCTGTTGACGATGCAGTCTACCAGCTTTGCTGTTGTCCTGAGAGCACGGAGTTGGCGGTTTCGCTCGTGCACACAGTCGATGCAGGCAGAGGCGGTGTTGAGATTTTCAATGAGCTCTGGACGGAAACCATCCCAGACAACCTCGCTGAAGATCAGCTCGCCGACCTCGAGGGGGAGCGTCGAGAGGCTCATCGGGCGAGGTCAGCGCGACGTTGCTGGACGACGTGGGGGGGGCCTGGGAAATGAGCTCGTTAAATAAATGTGGCCCCCTATTCGCCTCATTTAATATGCGCTTATTTATATTGTCTGGATTCCGCCCGTGATTTCTGCACAGCCTGCCGTTTACTCGTCCCGACTCTCTTCCCCCTTCCGCACACAGGAACCTAGATAAGCAGCTGTTACGCACTGCCCGATCCCATGCAAGGGAACGAACACGCGGCTGCTGCTACGTTTACCAGTTTCGGTTATCGATAATCAAGGTTCATCTATTCTGCAGAAATCGGTGGGGGTATTATTCGGTATACCATTTTCTGTACTTTACAGCAGGATTTCCCGTCGATAGATATTCACCAGTTGCTCTAAGCAAAACATGTATGCCCCTCAACGCCCCCATTAAAACTAGTCAAGTGCCTTCCGTAGTTCATTCCATTTCCGTGTCAAAGCTTCATGATTTTGATGCACCTACACCGGTAAACGAAATGTTCTGACGTATGGTATACCTGAGCAAACTGTAGTTTTGTTGCAACAAGGTCACGTTCCAACTCACCCACTTGCTCCTCCAATTCCCGATTCATGCTCATGACCTCCAAGTTCCGTTCCATGATTCGGTCCATTTCTTCGCGCAACTTTGCTTCTACTTCTGCTGGTTGTGCTTCGACAACTTGCTTCAGTTGCAACACCTCTTCCTTTAGAGCCTCATTTTCATCGGACAGTTTAGCGTTCTCCATTTTCCCTTGTACCATGGCGTTAGCAAGCTCAATATGCTCCCTATTCAATTCTGCCAGAGACTGTTCGAGTCGCTTAACTTGCAATGTTAATGAGCCGTTATTTGCTTTCAAGTTTTCCAGTTCTGATGTTCGCTCTGACTCAGCCCGAACGACCTCCATATGATCGGCAGCATACTTTTGTAACTGCGATGGAGTTAGCTTTATGCCGTACGCATCGTTGACGAAATCGTTTGCGCGATATGAGGGATCCGGTCCACGATTTAGTATTGATGGCGATGATGATCTTCCGTTACTCACCTCATATCAGTAATTTTCTTGCTTCCGTTACCTTGTACACATCGAATAAACCCGTTTGCAAAAAATCGAGACATTTCTCAAACTCCAACTCCAACACAGCTTCCGCATTCCTTTTCATCAAAGCAACACCGAATCGAAGGATGGCTTCTAAGCCTTCTGCAATGACAACGTCGAATATCCGTACCACCATGCTCATAGGAAATTTGTATCCAAAGAGTGTAAGGAACCACTGAGAGGCATACATATGACTCCGAACCCCTTGACGCGCTAGGTGGACATGGACTGCAGGCAGATGCTCTTCGATTAGACGATCATATTGATAGAGCCGCAGATGCAGTCCCGGCATATCTGGCGAGAAAAGTTGTCGAAGAGAGTAACCCTTCATTAGCCGTACAAGCAAACAAAATGCTTCCGCTTCGGGCATCTACTGTTAAACAAATCCAATTCGCGACGTACATTTAATAGCAAGGGCCCCACTATGAACGCCATGCCTTGCATGTAGTTGACCTCTGGGTCATAGAGACTGTATGCTTTGCATATGTTGAACAAGCCCTCCTGTCCATTCGGGCCCTCCCTCACTCGGAAATAGTCTTGTTTGGGGAATGTCCGCGTGATGTCCTTCCGGATGAGCTTTTCTTGCGGTGAAGAGGTAGCAAGTAATACATTTGTATATACTTGCTCGAGATCAGGATTCTTGGAAGCCGACAGAATCTGCCAGATAGTTCCCCGTAATGGCGATGGGATGCCAGAAAGTAGAGCTCGTTGAAGGTCGAGTGGGGATGTCGCAGCCAGAGTTTGAGGAGAGATCACCAGCTTATTCCAAAGGTCTGGACATTAGCGATATTCTGTGTGTCATTACCCCAATCAATATCATCCTCTTCGCCTTCAACAGGCTGGTGTTCCCTCTGTATCCTTTCGAACGATTTACGTAGTTCATCGTTTCCAACAGCATGTTCTTCTCTTACCTTTTCATCACCTTCCTTGATCATTTTCGACTGTTCCTCCAATCTCGCTATTAATAGGTCAACATTAGGTAAAGCTGCAGGTGCATAATTGACACTGGCTATGCTAGTCCTGGGTGGCAGTGATGGAGCAGGAGGAGACTTGGCTGATGTGGAGGCAGAGCGGAGCCACCCGAATGGTCCTCGACGAGGCGGCAAGGACGGCGGCGGAGCATGGATTGGAGGGGTGGAGACACCGGAAGAGGCTGACGAAACAGAGCCACGTTTGCGAGTAGGAAGCTCGGGAGGAACAGGGGTTTGTCCTCCGAGGCCAGCGGAAGTCGCGTCGGTAGCATCAGAAGACCGCCGTGAGAGGGTATCATGTGCGGTGTCGTCTAAGGAAACTTCCGTGAGAGGCTCACTTCCATCAGCGGAAATAAGGTGCTGGTATCTCAATGGCGATTTCTCGCGTTTGAGGGAGCCGTTTCCTTCTTTGAGAGTCTCGGTGCTTTTTGTTCGCTCGATAGGATCGGCGGGCTCTGAGGCGGGAGTGATGGTGTTTGACGTGGCATCGACAAAGTCGTCAGCATCCTGATTACGCGTCAGCAATATATCAAAGGAGAGAGATGCGTGCCTTGTGGGAAGAGGCGCGACTCGATGGCCGACTTTGGCTGTCTTTTTGGGGACTGTGATCCGTTACAAGAATTTCCTCGTCAGGTGTCGGGTCCTGTGACATTGAGGGCGACTACTACACTCGGTCCACTCCAGCGAGAACTCGAAATGGACGAAGCGCAAGGCGGGTTCTGGGGCAGCCACGAGCACAAGATCTCCGGGAATGCAGCCTGCGGATTTTTCGGTTTTCGTGGACGTTTTCGCTGATGCAGTGAACCTTCGAATGAACGATGAGGATTGTCCTTCGAAACCAACCAACCTCAATGAAGTAAGCCGGCGAAAGGGGGTGGTGGGATCGCTTTATTCGCTCAATTCCAACCGATCAATGCACTGTGGCTAAAATTGCCCCGAGGAAATTACGCTGGCGGTCGCAGGCCAATCATCAGACACCTGTCAGGAATTGGCAGCCAAAGACTGTGCGAACTTGGCGACAGACCTATCATCGGCGGCTTCCTCGTTTTCCTTGTCATTGCATCCACAACGTCCGTCCTACTAAGGCCATCATAACACTTACGACAAACCGTGTATCTGCTATCAGAGGTTTGGCTCTTGGCAAAGAGTTCGTCAATCGGTCCTTGCCTATAAGGAGTAGCCGGCCAGTTGATTGTTAGGGTAGCAGGGATACCGGATAGGCCTAACAATCAACTGGCCGACTACTCCTTATAGGCAAGGACCGATTGACGAACTCTTTGCGGGGATATAGAACAAAGTTGATGCGTTTCTCTGTCACCTCGAACCAGCTGCACCTCAACTGCAGTTGCATCATTGGATCTCCTAATTATTTCGGGTTCCTTATTGAATCAAACCGAGAATCAGACGATTGGATATGAGCCTCACAAGCATAGTCATAGAGACCCATGCCTTCTTTTCACTCTATCCTCGTTTCCTCTTGATTGCTGGCTTTTAGCTGCGCGGACAGGAGGTTTTGCAACCAACTTATTATCGACGTTGCAACCGATATAACTTGGTGGCAGAGCTCCACGAAGGGGCCAACTCTCGACGAGACCCCATAAGGATTGGCATACCGCGGCTCAGATACGTAGGAAACTCTTCATGAAACTCTGGTAACGAAACTCTGGTTCAGCACAGATTCTACTATCTGGCGCTAGAGAACATATTTTCGTCTCATTCGCGGCGCGAGGGAAGTCTGGCTTCTAAAATACAGTATACACAATGAGGATCGTACTCCAATTTGCCAAGTCCCTCCTTACTGAGTCCATCCGTGGGTCGTTGCTACCTCAGCCAACGTAAGGTCTTCTCCAAATTCCCCAGAACGATGCCGGCGTCGAAATAACACCGACGCTTCCTTGACGCGTATGTGGTCACTTTGAGTGTCACAGCCTTGCAATTGCAATGTCAAGGGATTCGGAGTACAGCGGACCATGGTGCTCTTCGTGGTGCCTCGAGTCCCGGTTGCTTTGATTGAGACGGACCTACTTTCGTGAGACCGTCTGAGGTCGTCTGTGGGACAATGGGGCAACTCTTGCAATGAGCGATTTATCGAACCTGAGCGATTTATCGAACAATTGTCATAGAGCTTTATGGCTCGTGCCAAAATTCATGAATACGCAAACCCATTGAATGTGGTCTAGAGACAACATGCATGTATTTGGTTCGGTGAAACTTGAAGCCGAGAGTTATCACTCCCATCTCTGACAGCGGCTGTTTCCGTTCACATTACTGGCCACAGTTGCAGCACGCGCGCTGCCGAGACAGTGCCGAGACAGCCAAGAGACTAATTAGTACCTCATATCCGGAGACTACAGTGGGCGTGCCCGCATGCATATAATAGTCTGTAGAACAATTCAATGATTGACGAATTTATACATACCAACCAATAAGCATTTTGCTGATTTTCGCCATTTGCACCGCCCACGCCCTGAATTCCAAAGCTATTGTCATATGACCTTCTTAAGATTGCTAATTTCGCATCTGGGTTGTGTCTATTGTTCCTCGTGGCTTTGCTTTGTTTGCCATCCGATCCGCCTGCCAATCAGCACGGAGCGGCACGTGCCGTCCCGAATTAAGGTTGCGCGTGGCGTACTTCCTGACACCAGAAGCATCACCATGAATGCCTGGGCCTGACCCTGAGGGGTGGGGCTATTGTTCCTCAATCATCAAGCGAGCAGAAGGCTAGCAGCGCTGTTTTAGCTGCCTATAATGCATTGTTCAGCATTGTTGCTCACCGAGGCCCCTTTTCCAACGCCTATATAATGCGCGTCCGACGCTCTGTCCCTTCCCCATTCCAAACATCTCCTCAAGCCTACAACACAACAGCTCTTTCGAGACCATACCAAACAAACAAATCAAAATGCAAGACATCGTCGCTATCACCATCGGCTCCGCCGTCGAAGACAAGTCCACCCCCGTTGGACATGCCGACATTCCCACCTACTCTCCTTGTACGTTTCCTCTGCTGACTTGCTAACGATCGTAGGCAGTATCATGTAAATGTCCGCAGGCATCCTTGCTCCTTGGGCATCGCGACGGGGGAATTATTTGAGCGACTAGACGCCATGACAATCGTCTCATTGGAAGTCAGGTTATTTTGAAGGATTCATCTGCACGGTGCAGAGGGGGTTTGAGGATTCTGTGATGTTCATTGCTGTATTGTAAAGAGAAGGGACTTTCTACGGATAATAAGGATTTATTTTCGCTGCTGTTATATTAGAATAGACAAGCTAGGGCTGTGATAGTAACTGCCAAAAGCATTTCTCAAAAATCCTGTTGATCCTGCAATTGCAAAAATGCTCCTTCCAAGTGAATTCGAAGTGATTCCCAATTGTCGAATTGATTTTCATTACGCTGACTGCATCTACCGGATATGACCTTATATTCCTGTAACATTCGGGTCCAGCAAGCGGTTTCGCTGTGAGTAGCCCGACATAGAGGCGCCCGAAGTACATAACGCAAATACCAATACGGTCCCAAGCTAAATCCAAATTAAACCCAATCTAGAATGTACTTAAAATTCCCCGCTCAATCCATCCCCACCCTTATACTTCGTCACCTGTCCCTAGTGTTGTTCCATCACTTGAATGCAAAGACTTCTCATCCAGATCCGAATCAAACCAATGTTTTGGGGGGCTACCTCGAGTCATACTACTGATCAGAGATTGAGAGGAATAGGGAGGTACGGTTCCGTGCTGATGGTAGGCCGATCTTCTCGAATAGCGAATAAGTGTTCCTTTCTCCGTTCCTTTGATTGCTCGGCAATCTTCGACATGAGCGACAACTTTGGTTGAAGCTTCTTTGGTGCATGATCATAAACAAACTCGACAGATCGCTCAAGATACGGCTTTGCGGTTCTGGGAATGCCAAAGAGCAAGAAGGAAGCGACCGCCAAACCGAAATACGACATCCACAAACTCCAGTCCGCTTTTGGTACACTTATCTTGACAATGAGACCCCAAAATGGCCCATGGATGTCGGAGAATGAGTACGAGGAAAACGTGCCGGCTTGGAGATACGACACAAATCGAAGGAGGGAAAGCGGAAGGTATAAGAGAACGAGAGTCAAGACAGTAAAGATAAGACGGAAAAAGTCGGCGGGAGATATGCCTGTACGCATTCCTGCAGCCCAGTTGTTATTATGGCGTTGACGGCGTTGGTGCCAGTGCCAGATAAAGATGCCTACTAATCAGCAAGGAAGAAAAATGGTGATGATACATGCATAAATTGCAGCGATTAGAGTCATTATAGGTACCCAGAGGAAGTAAATGGGAATTGCGGGCCATGTAGTCCTGGTAATGCTTGTGCAGCCGTTAACACCCATGATATAGTATCTCGAGGGTTCAACAAGGTATCGCAATGCTGCATTGATGACTGGGAGCACAACGCCGAGGATAATGTCGATAATATTTCGTTTAGTTCGATTGTAGCGCATATCCGTTTGTTTGGGGTTGGGATCGGTTGCTTCCGCCAAAAATCGACTGATACCGATCGCAGCACCACACACGCCGATTGGGAATTCGGTTTTGATTCTAGAAACAACATCGCAGTAGCCTTTGCCGTCCCACCAGCCAGTCGGGTCTTCAGAACGCCATATCACAGAATCCGTAAACGAAAAGAAGTTGGCGAGGAGGATCCATGTGATCAAGATGTATGTTGCCCATGGTCGACCAGGGTTCTTCGAGATGCAGAGCAGGCACTCGATCGCGAGGAGAAATCCAAGGAAGGAGAAGACGGTGAACGGAATATCTGCCATGACGAACGCGTAGGTGTCGAGGTTTGGAGTGAGAGTGCTCGTCCGTCTGCGGTATATAAGAGGGCAGCGCAAGATAAGACAAAGAAACCTCGGTGATTAGGAAGGGGAGGGCCCTTCTTTTGATACTCTGACACTCCAGGGGGGGATCGACGCGGCCATGCGCTACTCGCTTTGGCATTCTTGCAGCGGAAGCCTGGTATCCTACATTAGCCGGGACTACTTTTGGCGATCAATACAACGCTTGGTTCGCGTGCTCGTCCGAGAATATGGCGGGCGGCTGGTTGGACCGTCGAGGCGTCGCAGAATCGAAAGCAATTTCGACTCTTTGTTACTGCTTTTGGCGATCAATAACTGCACACGGACCTCTTTCTGCGAGATTCACTGTGGATCGCCAATTAATACCGATAGCAAACCTCGCACCTCGCGTGGTTTGCCACGCGTATCCGGGAAAAGCCGAAATCTTTGAATCGCGGAGAAACGTGTTTTGCCTCCACAGCCCGAAAGATCCATCGTTTATTGAATCTCTGGTACTCTTTGACCGCAACGGAACGGAAGACTCAATTAATTAATCACGGGTCGACCTGTCCGACCTGTCCTCCGCCAATCAGATCAAGGATAGACCGCCCATGCCAAACAACGCCGCCTATATCGAGTCGTCTTGAAAAACTGAAGTAATGGTGTGGTTTTGGAGTGAATTTGGCCCAACGCTCGTGCTCATAGTAATTGGGGACTTCAGTTCCGGTCGGGCCCGTTCAGATACGTCGTGTGACGATCTTCAAAACTACTACTAGTACTACTACTAGTAGTGAATACGGGACACCCCAATCTCTCAATCTTCTGCTATTACTAGTACAAGTTCTACTACTAATCCGAGCCATGAAATTACTGTCACTTACTAGGCTTGCAATGCATTCAAGTTGTATTGGCTTCGATTTCAGCTGGAATGTGCTAACTTCAAGTTGAATAAGTGGAAACTTTACTCCATTGCAAGTTATTACTAGTAGTAGTACTCAGGCTGGTAGGGGCTAGGTACTTCAAGACACCTTCAAACTCCCCATTCTCAAGTCCACGGTAACTTGGACGCTTCCATTGCGACTTGGCAGTCCATACTAGTAGTAGCGGAAGGCTGCTTTTTGGTTCAACTTGAAGTTTCGTTTCTAACTGAAGTAAACCTCAACTTCCACAGAATTTTGCCACAAGTGAGGTGGCCCAACCTGAAACTTCAACTCAGTGAACTTGTTCATGGCCCCCGCCTGCCACTGGCAGTGATAAAGATTTGTATCAATGTGAACTTGAACAGTACTACTAGTACTAGTAGTGCTACTATTGTACTGGTTCAACTTGAAGTTGTCTATTGGCGGGTACTATAGTGTTCCTCTTGGAAACAATTACTCCTTGTATAAGTGGTAGTAATGAGGAGACTTTAACGGGAACTGAGGTTTATTAACGCATCCTTCAGCGCCGGTATTCAAGTTATTGATTTGCGGAGAAGTGATCAGCGCCACTCTGGCACCTGAAACGATTGAACTGATCGTCTGCCGGTGTGCCACTGGCAGGCAAGGTTCGCTGTCGATATTCAGCAACTAAATTTAATATTTTCGCGTTGAAATTGTATTTCAGTGTGTTGCTAATTGTCTTCGGCTGAAGCCGTACTACATAGTATGATTTCCAGAAATTTAAGCTGCGACACGAGTGGACAAAAGTGCCGGTGCAAAATTCGGAGATCACGTCATCCAAAGGGTTCCGAGGTCACAAGTCAATCTTGTACTACAAGGACATACTCTCGGATTAGCGAACAAGCGCTCAGCGCAGCAAAACCGCAACAGAGTGTACTTGCGCATCCAATAAGTAAGGGGCGGAACTTTGTTCTGTGAAGGCATATATTAATTATCTACATAGAAGCATCTGCAGAAATTATTTCCGCCGCGCAATCGATCTTGACAATTTGACGGCCAGTGCGGCGACAATCTGCGCGCAGGAATCAATAGTTAGTAGTACTACTACTACTAGTAAATGGATAGCCACCTCCGCAGAGTTATTGGATCCTTGTAACACAGCTACGTTATACAGTGTTGGACTTTGACTGCCTTCGTATCGCATGTAGATACTGGCAACAGAGGTTCACGGCCGCAATATCGTAAAAAATCGCTCCGTTCAGCCTAAGAAAGGAAAGGGGGTTCTGAGGCTCTGTAAGCCGAGTTAACATTCCTCTGTAAAGTTGAATTAGCTCACCCAAGGTAACCCAGCGCCAATCGATACCTTAAATTACTTTAACGGTCGGCCGGAATTGCGTCAGATGTCCGGGCTCATGAAATTTTCGCATCGGTTCCGTGGGATACAGGAAAAGTACAAAGCCATGCGTGCACAACTCTAGGCCTCGATCGGAGGCCTGGGCGTGGCTGGAAGCCGAACACTCCCTAATCCTTCTCGAAAGCACCATGATCGTAAAGTACTGTTCAACGTATTGAGTCGGGACCCTTTTCGTGTCGACGGCTCTTTAATTCTTCCGGACCAATCAAGCAACAAAGCAGACAAATAACTCCCGGTTCTGCATCCTTGAGTTCGGTTGTCATAAGACGAACCTTCTTATCCCGAAAAGCCATTAAGCCTACTTGCGCAGAGCGCTTCAGCAGTGGCTCTCTAGTTTCGCAGTTTGATTTGCGAGCGAAAATTATAACTTTGGTCTTTTAACAAAATTCTTTTAGCCTATCAAAGTCTAATTCTAAGCGGCTATATCGGTCGTAGCGAAACCTTGTTTCGGGTCGCCTAGGTTTATGTGGCCGGCCTTTGCAGATCAGTGGCCCCAGCTTCTCTCCCGATGATTCGACCTTCGCCGATCTCTCCTCGTTAAACGCAACTGAGGAGGAGGCTGAACACTGGTCAAGGCGTCCCTAGCACAGCCTCCATAATAGCTATAGCGAAGTGCAACGCCTCGCGTGACCGTTAGAGCCGCAGAACACCGCAACCGCTAGATCCAATTCAGCTGTAGGTGGATATCTGTACTGGAAAATCGAGCCATAGGAAGAATACTTTGTTTGGACAGAAAGAGCTAAATGATCACGGAAATAATGGAAATAGCCTAAATCTTGATGGAGAATGTCCTGGGAACACAAGAAAGTCAGCCACAGTCGCAAGTGAGTCACAGTATAGAACGAACGTCCGAAAATACACCTTGATTTTAATTGCGCAGTAAGGGGTGCGTATACTTTGATCAAGTTTGTATATTGAGCTTCCTGTTGCGCGCACAAGATAAACCACTGCGTCCGAGAGCTTAGAGGGCTTAAGCGTTCCGAGCGCTATAGAGCCTTCGCTGTATATAAGCTCCGACCAGAAACCGTTATTTCAACAAACCTCAAAGCTCCGAGCAAGACATCCTCGAACGCCCAATTGTTATTGACAAACCCAGACAACTTCTAATCAACCCAGATCAAAATGTCCAACTACCCAAACGGCGGTTACTACTACGCTGGTGTGTATCAACAGCCTACTACCAATCAATCTCGTAATACTAGTACCGAAGGATATCAAACTGACCTTATAGAGCCCGCTAGTGGAACATCTCAACCTGCCGCAAACCAAGCTGGCTCGGCCACAACCCAAACCTCCGGAACGTACCAAGTTTCGAATTCCACCTACAATTATGCGGGCACCTCTACAGGTCAAGCCATGCCCACATATCCTGGTGCCGCTAATGGGCCTCAAGGATATCCGGCCGCCTCAAATCAAACACCTCAATACGCGCCTCCTGCCACTCAGCCTACAGGCGCCGGCGCCACGTATCCAGCGACTCAACAGCAGCCGGCAGCTGGTTCACCGTATTACCCGGCCGGATATTATCAGCAGAACTACAACCCTTACGGAAGACAGTGAAGTTGTTGTCTCGGAGAGGTCGGGAGAGTAGTACTGGACGTTATTTTCTTTATTTTGCACGGCTGTTGTTCTCGGATCGTAGTAACTGTTCGCTGAGGTAGTAAGTGGACTTTTTTCTTGCCCAAAATGTCTTATCGCTCTGTTGACTGTTGTTCGTGCATGTTTGAGACGCAGAGGGTGGAGATTATTGGGTCGCAAAAGCAGAGGCTGTGGTCGGTTCCGAACCCTCATTCGTCGGCTAGCACGTTTCGGTCAACTTTAAATCCACCAGGCTATCCAATGAGAATAAACCTTTAGCTTCATCCCACGCACTATTAACTGGGACCACAGAAGAACTGCGTTGTGACTGTCCAGAATGTACAGTAGTCCTCGAGAACAGATAAATGCATAGAGGAAACTCTATCACTAGGCATGTATCAACCTTCTTTCCGAAACAGGATTTCTATAAGAGAAAAAGAAGGTTCACAGTATATGGAGTAGTAGTATTCATGCGGCGCGGGTGCACGGGGCCATCGATTTTATGATGTGATTTATTACAGTTACAAAGAACCTATACATAGTCGCATAAAAACCTATTCAATTAGGGAAATTCAGTGAACCGGAATGCCTCACAATGTTATGCTTCCAGCGCCAAGGCTCCACATCGCACACGCCGCTACAGCTCTTGCTGTTTTGAGTCAGCCCAATTGTTTGTGCTTCTGTCGGGCTAAAGAAACACTTACGAGATATTATAAGTCATAGCGACTGCAGACGGTAATACAACGGAAATAGGGACTAATGAACAAATAAGCGAGAACCTCGCGTTTAAACTATTGCTCCACTGAAGCCGGCGGTCTCAGATTGGAATATTCTGACTCAATATATAAGTGGGCTTCCGTTCCCCCTAACGCCAGTGGTCAGCCTGCCCACTTTCCTATCGACCCTTCCGCGTTACCATTCCAACGCCTAAAACGAGACCAGATGCAACAAAGTCCTTCCAACAGCGGGGTCACTGATCCTAAGACTCTGCAACCCACCTTGAGCAGCCAGTCAAGCTCACAAGGTCCAAATGCTGCGCTTTCGGTTCAACCTGTAACTACTACGGCAGGCGTCGGTGCTTATGGACCCAGACTTCCCTCCGTTCCTGTTCAGTCAGCTCCGACACAGACTGCTAGACCTGCAAGTGGTATGACGCTAGTATCAAAGGAATACGCTGACATAGAAGATTCTTCAGGCGGACAGTTCAATCAACAACAGCCTGTTCCTTATCAGCGTTACCACTCCAATAGCTCAAGCCCAATCCCGAGCCTCCCTCGTCCACCAAGAGCCCCTGGGGCAGCGCCTTCCAATGCAGGCCCTCCCTACTCTCAATGGGCTACCGATACTGCCGCTTCGCCAGTCAACTATGGTGGAACTCATCCCACGTTCAACAAAGCGTCCGGCCCTAACGACAGCTCTATGTAGGCGAGGACATAAATACTCCTTGGCTCAGAAGATCCCACAGGTGGTTTTCATAGTATTGGATTGAGCAGAGAGCGTACTAGTGTACTAGAGGTGTAATGATCATCTCATTCTTAGCTTACTCGTTGTTATGTATGTCTTCGTCAATGTAGCTATCAGTCACTTCTGATTAACTGAGTGAATGTTTATTAACTGAGTGAAGTTTATGTAGCGCTGACGAACACCAGTTAAGTCACACAACACACCGATCGCGAGATGTAAAGGAGTTACGGCACACTTTGAAGACTAATCTGACTAGGAGAGCGCACGGGCTCAACCTGAGCTTCTCTGTTGCTTGCCCGGCAAGTGCAACTGGATTGTTCAGTTCTCATGTCAGCAACCACTACTATTTAGCCGTTAGCCGTCGTTATTCTGCGCTATCTGCCATGAAAACTATGTTGGTGTGACTAGAAATAAAGTTCCGATATTGACGCCTCATTGCCACTCATTGGGTAGGAGCGCACGGACCGTGGCTGCGGCGCATTACGGGGTTTTAATGAACTTTCTTATTTATGGTAATGCGTCTGTTGCCCGGTATTTCTGCTTACTGAAGAGCCAAATGCCCCCTTAAGTATCATTAGACTAGCGAACCGAAAGCTCGGATAAAGTCTTAGTCCCCAAAGGGTGTGACGATTCGCCAGAGGATAATACAACCGGCAACAGGTACTGTGTAACGCGGGACCGCAAAGAAACCGCAGAACACCGGGCCGGCTGAATGTGAGCATTCTTGAAACAAAGGGAGAACTGCCCCTGAAACTTGAAATTAGATTCCTCGAGACCCGAGCGTATTGTTATAGCCGAGCGTATTGTTATAGTCATGAGAGCACACGGAGATGGGACTGACGCCTACGCTCAGACAGCAAATCTTATGCCGAGCTCGCTTCGTTATAATTAAAACGTCTGGAGAAAGTCCGCGGCCGTGAGTGAAGGAGATAAGCGGACGACGTTGCTTAGCTATTTTCGGCTGTGTCTTTGGCTACGCTTACTGTGTTAGCTATAGTGCGAGATGCTACTTACCAACGGTAACCGTCCGATCGCGCGATTAGGTTTCGCTAAAAAATAATTCGCTATAATTTTCTCACTAGGCGCTAGCCCGAATGGTCTATTATCGCAACCGGGAACTAGTATTTTGGGGCCGCAGACATATAGCGCAGCAGTGCCACCCGAGCGCCATTAGCGCGGCAAGACGCGATTCCACGCCACCACCCAAAGCAACGGAGATATAAGGACCCTCCCACAGACCTCGGTCGAACTCACCAGCCAACATGAACAACAATCCATACCCAAATCAAACTCCATATCCTCAGCAGACCCAAGCATTCACTCCATACCCCTCGAATATGGCCTACCATCCAGCCGCATCGCAGACATATCCTACGCAGTCATATGTCCCGCCAAATATGCCATATCAAGCCGGTTATCCGCAGGCACAACAAATGCCAACGTATCCAAACTCACCGTACCAGTGTGCAGCAAACTATCAGGGAACACCACAACCGTCGCTTCCGATGCCACCTAGTCAACAAATGCCAAGACAACAGTTGCCGCCTGTTCAGGCACCGCCGGCCTCCTGTACACTCTTTGTTCTTCAACGTGACTGACTGTTAGACCCACCGGGCAGCGGGATGTATGGCGGCGTCCGACAAACCTATGCTCCTCCTCAGCTACAATATCCCAACACAAATCAAGGCTACTATGGCTCGTAGAGGGAAAATAATGCCAGATTGAAGTGTGTCGATTAGTGTGAAGGCATGAGTTTGCGGGAATGTTAGCTTTTTGCAATAGATAGCGTTGAGGGCTAGTATATGCATTCATGATAGAAAGTAAGTAGAAAGTAAGTAGAAAATATTATAATCTAATAATACTACTTCTGTAAGATAGAGCGTGGATTGATACAATCAATGAAAACCGGTACGGAATTAGATCTTGCTCGGATAGGCCAATGATTACTGCATGACAACCGCCACGCGCCTCCATCAAGTCGATGTTGGGATCGAGGGTCCACATCCTCATGATCACTTTGGCGGGATCAATGCTTTGTCCTATGCAATTTGTTCCGAACATATTTAATCAACGAACGAAATGTAATTGCAGCTCGGTTTGCTTTCATTTTGATTAATATTAGCCACTGGAGGCGCCGGAGAGCGCTTTTGATAAGCTCGGCCCAAACTCCGGCCCGTAATTTAGCAGCGCAATCATAGCCTGTTTCACATGCGATTGTTAGACCTTTTGGGATGCGACCTGAGCGTACATTATCAGTTATAAAAAAAGGACAAGGTTATGGGAACTCTGCCGCTATAACCACATGGCAGACCCGAAATATAATTTAAGTGTCCGAGCGTCGACAAAAACGGTATAACTATCTCTTGTTTTCGGCTCCATGGCCACCTTGAAGTATTTCGGGCCGAAGAAATTACTCGGCATGGGATCCAAAACCTGCTGATACCGCTATAACCGCTATAAAGTTGCATCTTAAGAGAGAAAACAGTTCGCTCGAACCTGCCTGGCACTACCACAGCCAGGCCCTTGGGCGTCTGAAGCGGAAGGGAAACTGAACTGTCGGATAATGAGATCGATATCACAAGGTAATCCAGCACAAATATACGAGTTGCTCCGTAAATTACATGTCCAAATCAGTTACAGCCGTGGTTTGCCGGATATACTACGCACCATGGTTCACCGTTCCGCACCCCACGTCTGCAGGTTCCTCCAACGTCTGCAGTCCAGTTCCCTGAGATTTGGGCCGTAAAGATAAGTAAGTGGCTATCTAGTTTGACAGCGCACGTTTGTAATCGGATAGCTGAGGGCAAGATCGCCTCTCTTCCATTAACACTTCTCGCTGGATAAGGCGATTACATACATCGATATCAATTTGTCGAAATGATCTCGCCACGCCACCTCACTGATAAGACCTTCTGACCCTCCCTACTAGTACCAGACGCCGGGATTCACGAATGCGACCCAGAGGACTGGAAGAGCGGGTGCCGAGCGAATTCGTTCTTCAATGGAAGAGCGGGAATGATCCAAGCGTAAGAGGACATGGTAGGGGGTGAAACAACCTGACCGCTTTCGCGATTTCGGGATTAGTAAGAGTAAGCAGATTAGACCTTAAGATATCCAGATATGCTCATGTGTAAGATTATGATTGGCGGTCGGTAAGCGGGGGCCCTTAAAGGATATTCCGGCTCCTGACAGGGGACAAAACTTGTTTCGTCATCTGCGCGTTATCAGGGATTGCGGACGGGATGATTGGCTTGTGACGGAAAGAATTAGGCGGAGACCGCACCGTTTCGAATTGCCTTCAGGCGGAGGGTCTGTGTGTAAGCCCGGTTTAATTCAGATGGCCAATGTAAGTGAGCGGATTGGATGCTCTGCAGTATCTTAAATCATTAGAGTTCCAGTTTGAAACGTTGGAGTCAGGTGGCTGCGGGCACGGGAGCTAGTTGTGCATAATGCTGCATATGCATCCGTCCACTTCATGCCGTCGCCCCAGCGTGTTTCATTTCGGCAGGTATTCCGTTGAGTCCGATGCGCTCGCGCAACTGTAACAAGAATCCTTTAGCGCCGCCCGTCAAGGAACTGGAAGAATGGAGGCTACCATAGTGTCCCACGGGGTGCAAGTGCCGCTGCAGTTCCAAGGCCATTAAAAAACGCTGCGTATAGTCTTCGGATATATTTGGGTGAAGCAAGCCTATGGGATGCCAATAGAGTTGCATTGGGCTGGCTTAACCTTAGTTGGCTCGGATAATAGATTGATTAATTGGCTACCATAAATTCCCGCGTAAGCAACTAGCGCCGAGACTGGAGTTACGTAAAACAGTGTGGCGAGAACTGTGGCCGTGCAAATGTTATTTCAGTTTTGTGTGCGGCCTTGTCGTCGGGATGTGATGGGATGTGATAGGCGGGATGTAATAGAGTTGCACCGCGCGCGGATAACAGAGTGATTGGCTAATCACCGTACAGGTGTAATGAGATCCAACCGTCACACAAGAAGCCGGGGCCCCAATTGCACAAATACAGTGTCTGAAACGTTTAGCTGGCTTTTCGTAGGCAGGCAGGATATAAAAAGGGGTCGCTGGGCCCTCGTGTCTCTTCCCACTATCCTTCCCCGCCACATCATCTGCGGTAGACCAGAATCTCCACTACTCTCCAGTCTTACCACCACAAGAATTCCCCCATGGCTTTTCCTGCTGAATCCCATATGCATCTTTCGGATGCCTATCGTCACACAACTGAAACACCGCCAACGGCTGCGAGTGGGGAAATGAACCTGTTGGTATCATAACCAATAAGAGTCAATGCTGACACTCAGAACGCTCCCAGCTTGCCGCCGACGCCCGCTCTGCAATGGCCCGGACTCGTCATTTCGGATCCTCAGTCCTCGCTGGGACCGGTGTACCCATACCCCCCTCCACAAAGTCGTGCGAGTCCCTATCGCGCCGCGCTAATTGCAAGAATATCCAACGTATGCGACCACTGGACAGGGGTCTTTTGCCATGTCTCATGAGGTCCAACTGGGCTTGACTCTGTTTCCGACATCCCATGGCCTTGATGACAGTCAAACTTTTGGTCCCAGTGGGGAGTTTCGAGGGTCACCATACGTCCCCACAGTGCAGAGTGGTGAGATCCGGTGTCATGCATGAGGTGCTGATTGTAAGTTTATCCCTGCAGCAGCAGCGCTGGATTTCCTTCGATTCCGGCGCCGGCTATTCAGCAAGGATGGGCTGAGTTGCCGCGCATGCCATCTCTCGGAGCGGGGCCGCGCTTGACGTCCGGGGCTGCAACTCTCGGATACGGATATCCACCGATGCAAGAAGGTAGTTCCCCAATGGTCTGTGACATGGCTAATTGCCAGAATTCCATTGCAGGCCGAGCGGATATGGTTCTGGAGACAATGGCGCCGAGGTTGTGCCTTCGTCTGTCGACTTGTATGGCATCCCACGTCTGATCGGCATACCCAATTTGGGGAATTATCCAACCCCGATTCTTGATGGCAATCAACCATCGCTCCAAGCAACGCCGTCCACAGACGTCTTCCATCTCGGCGGAGGGACCGGGTACCCTACAACGGCTCCCCCTGAATATGACATGACATCTGGTGCTGCAACGGCGCCGGATGGGCTGGAGGGATTTCCCTCAATTGGGACCATGGGGGGTTATACAGCGGTGTCATCCGTCCCCGGGGGAGAGGTATTCGGAGCCATGGTGATGGGTTCTTATGCCTGTCCGTCGATTTAGGTCACGCTGGGGAAGGAGCCCTGTCTCCCGTTGGCGGGATAGAACTGCGGGTCGTTGACGGTTATTTCTGATTTCTGATTTGCTGGGAAATGTTATTGCGATCGGGAATAAATATTAAATAATCCGGGCGTAATTGCCATCGGTTAAGATCTCCTTAGTTAATCCGTCTCACCTCGTCCCAAGGACAAGTGTCCTGAAATCTGTGTCTTGATGAGTATCCGCGAGCTGTTGTATCTGTATTCGACATATGTATTACGGGGCCAGTCTGGGTATAAACGCAGGGCCGAAGTGGACTGCTGGCGAGCCCCACATGAGTGCGATACCTTCCTTATTGGGAATATTTAGCCCCGCTTTGATTTGCACTGGATCGCCCAGACGCGGCAGCCTCGGAAAGGGACGCCACCTCAGCCGGGACGAGGTGCCCACCACGTCCGCAGCGCCATGCCATCGCTGATCAATCCGGTGTCGCTGCTCGGGAGCGTCGTTCGGTGTCCATATAATAAACACATCTGCACACCGTCCCCCGGCATATATCCTTTCAGTCCCCTTTCTTGAGCACAGAGTACCGCAGACATGGTGCAGACAAACGGCGACACAACCTCGCAGTCCCATTTCATCCGCGACGCAAAGGTATCTATCTATCTGTCTTTCTCTTCTGAGCGCTGGGGATGAGCCGTCCCTGACTAACCGCTAGCTCACGGACCCGTCGCTGTTCATCCAGAAGGGCTTCATTGGAGGGGAGTGGGTCGATGCACACAATGGAAAGACGTTCCCTGTGTACGAGCCTTCCTCGGCAGAAGTGCTGGGACAAGTCGCCGATCTGTCGCGGGACGATTTCATCAAGGCGATCAAGATTGCCGACAAGGGGTTCCGCAAGTACTCGACGTCGACCACCTTTGCCGAACGAGGCGTCCAACTGCGCAAATGGAATGATTTGATCCTTGCAAATGTGGATGACTGTACAATTCCCTGTGGGTCTCTGGGTTTAACCGGTAGTGGCCAAGATCTTGTCGCTTGAGAACGGAAAGACAGTCGCTGAGGCAAAGGGTGAAGTTGTCTATGCCGCATCCTTCATTCAGTGGTTCAGCGAGGAAGCACCCCGTGTCTACGGCGACGTGATCCCCTCGTCCCTGCCCAACACCACCGTCTTCACGCTCAAACAACCCGTCGGGGT
>Ga0182024_10006104_pt1 | contig 26594 bp, 22 predicted proteins | sample P32metaG_FD_120480 | JGI IMG/M metagenome (GOLD analysis project Ga0182024, IMG submission 120480) | Permafrost microbial communities from Stordalen Mire, Sweden - P3-2 metaG (Illumina Assembly) | ecosystem: Environmental > Terrestrial > Soil > Wetlands > Permafrost | place: Sweden: Stordalen... | reverse complement strand
ATTGTCGATCACTGCTGCGAGGCGTGGAACAAACTAACCGATCAGCCCTGGCGCATCATGTCCATCGGCATGCGCGATTGGGCCCATGGGTCATGAGCAGTGAGTCCTGGTATCAGTCGCTGAATGGACGCGGTCGGGTCGCGAAAAAGGGCTTCGATTTCCTCAATCGAAACGCCGTGTTTCTGACACTTGTCCCGATTGCCTTCGTCCCATTCGACGCCGACCACTTCGGGAGTCATGTTCGCTTCCTATGCCATCTGTATATACAACAGTCAATCATTTCGAAACTTTCTCCAGCCTCACCGTTAGCGTTGCTCCCTCACTGAAAATTCCGCCCGCCCGGCATCGCCCGAATAAGTTCGCGCTCCTCCAATTCGATCGTCTGCGCGGCCGGCGCCGCGGCCTCCGCCAAAAGCGGCTCTCGCCGCGTTCTGCTCCCCCGCCGGTCGCCGCCGGCGGGCGGCGGGCGGCGCACTTCGTCGGCGGGACCGGTTCCGTCGATCTGCGGGCCGCGCTCGGACAGGAGCCCGAGCATAGGCGTCAGATCCTCCATCCGCTCGGCGATGAGGTGAAGGACGCCGGATTCGCTTTGCAGCTTGCCGGTCACGGCGACAAAACGCGCGCCGATGACGATCGGGCGCAGCCGTTCGAACACTTTCGGCCAGACGATGATATTGGCGATGCCCGTCTCATCCTCGATCGTCATGAAGATGACGCCGCTAGCCGTGCCCGGACGCTGGCGCACCAGCACGAGGCCGGCGGCGGTGACGCGCTTGCCCGAGGCGACGCCCTCCAGCGCCTCGCTGCGCAATATTCCGCGCGCCTCCAGGCGCCGGCGCATGAAGGCGACGGGATGGGCCTTGAGGGACAGCGACAGGCGGCGATAATCCTCCACCACATGCGCGCCCAGCGGCATCGGCGGCAGCCTTGCGTCGGGCTCTTGTTCGCGCGTCGGGCGGCTCGCCGAAAACAGCGGCAGATCGTCCTGATCGCCGACCCGGTCCAGCCCCCGCACCGCCCATAAAGCCATGCGCCGGTCGAGGCCCAGCGAGCGAAAAGCGTCGGCGTCGGCGAGCCGCTCCAGCACCGCGGCGTTGAGCCCCGTGCGCAGCCACAGATCCCGGATGGAATCATAGCCCGAGCCCCGCCGATCGACGAGAACGCGCATGTCCGCTTCTCTCATGCCGAGAATCTGGCGCAGGCCGAGGCGCACGGCATGGGTCGCGCATATATCGGACGCCATCGCGGCGTGGCGGCGATGCAACGCCTTCTCCTTAGCTTTGCTTCCTTCTTCCAGCGTGCAATCCCAATCCGACAGGTTCACATCCACCTCCCGCACCTCCACGCCGTGCTCCCTGGCGTCGCGCACGATTTGCGCTGGCGCGTAAAAGCCCATCGGTTGCGCATTGAGGAGGCTCGCGCAGAAAGCGTCGGGATAGCGGCATTTCATCCAGGCCGAGGCATAGACCAGCAGCGCGAAGCTCGCCGCATGGCTCTCGGGAAATCCATAATCGCCAAAGCCCTCGATCTGCTTGAAGCAGCGCGCGGCGAACTCGCGATCATAGCCCTTGGCCGCCATGCCCTCGATCATCTTTGTCTCGAAAGAGCCGATTGTGCCGACGCGCCGGAACGTCGCCATCGCGCGGCGCAATCGATCGGCTTCCGAGGGCGTGAAGCCCGCCGCGACAATGGCGATTTTCATCGCCTGTTCCTGGAACAGCGGCACGCCGAGCGTCTTGCCGAGCACGGCTTCGAGTTCTTTCGAGGGATAGATGACCTCATCGATCCCCTGGCGCCGGCGCAAATAGGGATGCACCATGTCGCCCTGGATCGGGCCGGGACGCACGATGGCCACTTCAATGACGAGATCGTAGAAATTTGCCGGCTTGAGGCGCGGCAGCATCGACATTTGCGCGCGGCTCTCGATCTGAAAAACGCCGATCGTGTCGGCGCGCTGGATCATCGCATAGACGCAGGCCTCTTCGGCGGGAAGTTTGGCCAGCGTCGGGCAATGACCGTAATGCTTGTCGATGAGATCAAAGCCTTTGCGCAAGGCGGTCAGCATGCCGAGCGCCAGCACGTCGATCTTCAAAATGCCCAGCGCGTCGAGATCGTCCTTGGCCCATTCGATCGTCGTGCGATCCTCCATCGCCGCGTTCATGATGGGAACGACTTCATCGAGCCGATCGCGCGTGATGACGAAGCCGCCGCTATGTTGCGACAGATGGCGCGGAAAGCCGGAAAGCTCGGCGGCAAGCCGAATCGCGCTCGCCAAGGTCGGATCGCCGGGGTCGAGCCCGACGCGGCGCGCCTCCTTGTCCTCGATCGACCCCGAGCCATGGCCCCATGTCGTGCTCGTCAAAGCGGTGATGAGATCGTCTGAGAGCCCGAAAGTCTTGGCGACTTCGCGGATCGCCGAGCGGGTGCGATAGGTGATGACGGCGGCGGCAAGGCCCGCCCGCTCGCGCCCGAAACGCCGGTAGATATATTGCATCACCTCCTCGCGCCGCTCATGCTCGAAATCGACGTCGATGTCGGGCGGCTCGCCTCGGTCGGCGGAGATGAAACGTTCGAAGAGAAGGTCGATCTGCGAGGGATCGACCTCGGTGATCCACAGGCAATAGCAGACTGCGGAATTGGCGGCCGAACCGCGCCCTTGCGTCAGAATTTCTTGCGAACGCGCATAGCGGACGATGTCATGCACGGTCAGGAAATAGGGCGCGTATTTGAGCTGCGCGATGAGAGCAAGTTCGTCCGCGAGAGCCTTGGCGACCTTGGGCGGGATGCCGCCGGGATATCTGGCGCGCGCGCCGTCCCAGGTGAAGGCCTCGAGCGCCTCTTGCTGCGTGGCATAGCCTTCGCGCAATTCGTCGGGATATTGATAGGCGAGTTCGTCGAGACCGAAGGCGAGGCCATCAAGAAAACGGATCGTCTCTTCGAGCGCTTGCGGCGCCTCGCGAAACAGCCGCGCCATTTCCTCGGCGCCTTTCAAATGGCGCTCCGCATTGGCGGCGAGCAGGCGCCCGGCATTGTCGATCCGGACGCCTTCGCGAATGCAGGCGACGACATCAGCCAATTCGCGCCGTTCGGGGACGTGCATGACGACGTCGTTGGTCGCCAGCAGCGGGATTTTCGTCTCGCGCGATAAAGCAACGCGCCTAGCGAGGCCCCCGCGCATATCCGCGCCATAAGTCATGGCGGCGGCGAGCCAAAGGCGATCGGGAAAGGCTTCGCGCAGGCGAAGGCGCTGCTCTTTTCTGCCGCCCGCCGCAGAAGGGGCGCCCGCCTCTTCCATCAGGACGATCTGCAGGCCCTGCCCATATTCGAGGAGGTCGTCGAAGGTCAGATGGCATTGGCCTTTGGGCGCGCGCAAATTTCCTTGCGTCAACAGCCGGCACAGCCGGCCGTAAGCGGCGCGGTCCCTGGGATAGGCGAGAAGGTCGGGCGTCCCGTCGGTAAAGACGAGCCGCGCTCCCGTGACGACGCGCAAGGGGCCGATCGAGGCTTTATTCTCGCGCGCGAAGACATGGGCGCGCACCACGCCGGCGAGCGAATTGCGATCGGCGATGCCAATCCCGGCCAACCCAAGCCGCGCCGCCTCGGCGACGAGTTCTTCGGGATGCGAAGCGCCGCGCAAAAACGAAAAATTCGTCATCGCCGCGAGTTCGGCAAAGCGGGGCTCGGGGCGGATCATGGGCGCGCCTCGAACAGCCCCCTCTCCCGCTTGCGGGAGAGGGCCGGGGTGAGGGCGCGCGGCGCGTTCATGCGAACAACCCGTGCAGGAACCATTTGGCGCGCGCGGTTTCGCGTCCGTACAGTCCCTCTCGATAGAGCCAGAAGCGGCGGCCTTGCGTGTCCTCGGCGCGGAAATAATCGCGGGTCAGCGCGTCTTTACGCCGCCACCATTCGGCGCCGATGCGCTCGGGGCCTTCGATGGCGGCGATCTCATGCAGCACGCGGCGCCATTTGAAGCGCAGCGGCGGCCCGTCGGGAACTTCGGCGATCGCCTCGATCCATTCCGGCCGCTCGAACAGCCGAAGCGGCCGGCTTGGCGGCAGCGCGCCTGGCTCGCTCTCCGCCTGCGGCGGAAAAAGGGCCGGCCGGGCCTCGCGCGCCGATCTCGCGCGGCCTTGCGAGGCGGGGAGGGCGGCGACGGCAAATTCCGGGATATGCGTATCGACAAGCTCCAGCCGCGTCACGCGGCGCGCGCCAAGCCGCGCGCCGAGCCGGTCCAGGAGATCGGCAAGATGGCGTTCCCGCTCGCCTTCATGAGCCTGCTCAAGCTCCCTTTGCGAGGGCGCGAGCGGCTCGGCGACGAGGCAGGAGAGGCGCACGATGTCGATGCCATAGCCCGCGTCGAATTCGTCTTCGCCCGGCGCCTCGAGACGCTCGCGAAACAGCCGCGCGATCGTCCCGGCCTCGTTGAGCGGCCGGCTCGCCCCCATGGCGATGCGGCGCACGGCGCCATCGACGCGGAACAGGCGCACTTCGAGCTGTCTTGCGCCCTTGGCCTGGCGCTCGAGCAGAACCACGAGATCGCGCGCGAGCCTGGCGATTGTCCCCTCGACATCCTCGCGCCGCGAGATCGGGCTGGCGAAGCGCCGTTCGGCGGAAAAATCGGGCGCGGCAAAGCGCGGCGAAATGGCGCCGCGCTCCAGCCCGCAAAGCGCGTCGAGGCGGCTGAGGACCTCGGCGCCAAAACGCGCGGCGATCGGCGCGCGCGGACGCAGCGCGACATCGCCGATGCGGCGCAGGCCCGCGCGGGCCAAATCGGCGACCGTCTTTTCGTCGAGCCCGAGGGCCGCCAGCGGCAGGCCATGGAAGATTTTGGCGAATAGAGCGTCCGCGACGCCCGCCGGCGCGATGCGCCGATCGGAAAACCGCGCCAGCGCCCAGGCCGCGCGCGGCGTGTCGGCCAGACCCAAAGCGACGTCAAAGCCCCGCGCGGCAAGCCGCGTCTCGATCGCCTCGGCCATTTTTTCTTCGCCGCCGAACAGATGGGCGACGCCGGCAATGTCGAGTGTAATGCCGTCCGCGCCGTCGAGCGCGACAAGCGGCGTGAATCTCGAGCACCAATCGGCGACGCGCGAAAGCAGCCGCGCCTCTTCCTCGGGGGCCGCTTCCACCGCGATGAGATTGGGGCGGCGCGCGCGCGCGTCGGCGAGCGACAGGCCCGGTGCCAGGCCGAGGCTCGCGGCCAAGCGATCGACGTAGACGAGCTTCTGCGCGCCCTTGATTTTGGCGATGACGGCGAGCGGCGCGCTTTTTTCGCCTCGTCGCGACGCTTGATTCGTCTGCCGCGGCGCTTGGTTCATCGGTCGCGACGCTTGATTCATCTGCCGCGGCGCTTGATTCATCTGTCGCGACGCTTGGCCTTTTTCAGCCTCGAGCAAAGCTCGCGCCCGGTCCGTCGGCAGACGCGCGAACCATAGGCAAAGAAATCGTCGGGTCACGAAAGCACCTTTCAACGCCGTCCCATTCGAGGCGGATAATTCTCGCCTCATCGAGGCCGCGCGCCGGCGGCCCCTGCGCGCAGGGACGCAGCCGCGCCTTCAATAACCGCGCCGCGAAGGCGGGCGCGCCCGGCAGGCCAAGCCGGCCGCCGGCCGGCTCCAGGCGCCGGCTCGCCGCCGCCGCGATCTCGAAACGCGTTTCGGCGGCGCTGGAAATGGCGTCCGCCCGCCCAAAGGCGCCGCCATGAACGAGGAGGGCCGGCGTGCGCCCGGCCCTTGCCGCCAGCAGCAGCCGGCGCGAGGCGGCAAGGCCGTAATGCCTCGTCAGGCTCCACATTTCGCCGACCACCGCCGCCAGCGCGCCGCTTTTGAGCGCTTCCTCCATCGCCCACATCAAAGCCAGCGCGTCGGGCGCTCGCACGAATACAAGCTGGCGGAGGCCAAACCCATAAGCGGCAAGCCCCGGCCCATAAGGCGCGCCCGTCTCGCTTGCGCAAAAATCCTCGCTGACGAGCAAAACCGTGGCGGCGCGCGGCGCCGCCGCGGCAAAACGCGCCGCCAAGGCCAAGGCGAAGCCCATCGCCGCCGCCCCGTCGCCCGCTTGCGCGGGCGCGATCTCGTGCAGGGCGTCGCCCGACAGGCCGCCGCCAAGCGCCGGGTCGAGCCCGCGCGCCAGCGAGAGTTTCGGCGGCGCGCGCGCGGGCGCCGGCCCGCCATGAGCCTCGATCCCGGCGATGGCGCTGCGCAAATGCGCCATCCTTTCCGCTTTGCCGCCCGGCGACATAAGTTTCTATTCCGTACGTTCGTGGTTTGTTCTAGTTTTGGCCGAATATCGGGCGGAGTCAAGGGGGAGGGCGCAGGGTCGCGTCTTCATCGCTATTTAATGAAACTATCCAGCACCCTCAATCTTTGCGTCCAACTTCCCGAATTGTACACCGCGTCCGCGTGCACGCCGGTGTCGTGTTGTTCGGCCTGGATGACGTGATTATCCGCGCACAGCAAGGCGATGTGACCGTGCCCCTTCAATATTATATCCCCGGCAACGGGGGCTTCGGTCACGGCAATGGAGGTGACGAATTTCGCCGGCTCCGCCGCATATTGTAAGATATCAAAGCCCCACGACGTCTTCGTCGTCGCTGAAAGGACGTAATTGACGAAGCTGACGCAGTCGAAATGCCGTTTTCCTCGACAATCCTCGCCCCAGGCAATACGGCCATCATTGACCCCTATATTGGCGCCATGCATCACCCGGGGCGAATAAATCAGGTGAAAAGGCTCCCAAATCGATGGGTAAAGATTCTTCAGGTCAGTCAGATAGCCCTGTAAGTCGGGATCGATAGACGTCGCATACCTGCCGCCATAGATTTTTTCAAATCGACCGGCGCAAACATAGAACCCGCTCCGCTTGCATTGCGCGGCAAATATCGCGGGAGTGTTGGGGTCGGTCGAAGCGGGGGCGATGGCCACGCTCGATGTTTCATACCAGGCGCCATTGTCGCGTTCCGGCGTGTCGCCGGTCGATCCCCACAAATAGTGGCTCCCGACCAGCGTGCTTGCGAAATCGATAATTGCCTGACGCGACATGTCGGAAGTCTCCCGTAAGTCGAAGGAAAGTCGAAGGCTCGAACTTTCGCGAGGAAACGAGGGTTGGCGGCTCCAATGCCAATGGCTGCCCGCGCGCCGCCGACTTTACACAGGCCCCGGCGGCGGCCCGGTCCAGGCGATCTCGCCGTCCACCATAAGCGCCGGCTGTATGACCGTCGGCCCGGTGATCGCGATGGCGGCCGATTCGACCGAAAAACTGGCGTCGGCCAGAAAGGACATTTCCGGCGCCATGGCGCTGAGAGTCGCCGTCGCATTGAAGGTGATCGACGGCGAACTGAGGGTGATGCTGGCCGGCGTGATCGTCAGCGAACTCATGCCGACCGTCAGCACGATCTCTTGCGCGGCGGTGAGCGAATAAGTCGCCCCGACCTTGATCGTTTCGTTATTGCCGACGCTCTTGGTCACGTCATTGCCGATGTTGCGGGTCTCATCGTTGAGGATGTTGACGAGCAAATCCTTTTGCGCCCGGACAAACATGAGTTCGCTGCCGGCGGTGTCGTCGAACGCGATTTTATGATAGCCGCTGTGGCCCTTCGTCGAATCCGAGATAATGGCGGACACGTTCTTCTCGGAGGGCATCGGCACCCCGATCTTGTTGTTGCTGTTGTAAACCGAACCCACGACGACGGGTCGATCCGGATCGCCCTCGATATACTGGACCAGCACTTCGTCGCCGATGCGCGGAATAAACACAAAGCCCCGGCTGTGGCCGCCGGCCCATTGCTGCGACACGCGAATGCGGCGCGAGGCCGTCTTCTTGCGGTCCCAATAGAACACGACGGCGATGCGGCCCTGATCGTCGACGTCGATCTCTTCGCCCTGTTTGCCGACCACCAAGGCCGACTGGACGCCGTGAACGACAGCCTTGGGCGTGATCAGCGGCGCGCGGAACTTGCGGTCGCTCGGCGTCAACTCGTATTTGCCGGCATAGGGGCGCCCGCCTCCCGCGGAGGTCCCCGAGCCCGACGAGCGGTACTCTTGATTGCCGAAAATATGCGAACAGCGCACCATCAGATATTCGCGATTTTCGGCGCCCGTTGGATGTTGCTCCAACGTCATTAGCGCGCCGGCAAACAGCGATGGCGCCGCGCCCCCCGCGGTGAACCGTTTGTCGACCGACTGATCGGCCTGGACCTGGACCTTGGCCAACGTCTCGCCGACGCTCTTATCCTCGTAGCCGCCGGGAAAGTCGTACATTTCCATCTTGTCATGCGCATAGCCGCCGGGATCGTCGGCCTCCGCAAGCATGCTCGCGCCCGCTTTGCAGTAGTAATAGTCGTTCAGGACATAGCGGCCGGTTTGCACGTTGCGCACCGCCGTCCATTCCTCGATGAGCTGCTTGTCGCGGCGCACGCCCTGGACGTTCGGCAAGAACGGCACGGAGGCGAGACCGTCGACCGGTTTGTGGCTCGCCGAGCCATCCGCGAGCACGAGCGTATGCTTGCTCTGTTCATGCTCGAAAAAGTAATAGATGCCGTATTCCTCCATCAGGCGGCATACGAAATCCAAATCGGTCTCGCGATATTGAACGCAATATTCGAGGGTCGGATAGCTGCCTGTCAGCGCCTTGCGGAAATCCGAAAATCCGCGGTCCTGAAACACTTTTACGATAATGTCGGGGACTTGCATCGAGGAGAAAATGCGGCAATCGGATGTCAGGGACAGCAGCCACAGCCAAGGTTTGAACACCAGCCGATAGGTGTAGAGATCATAGCGCTCGCCCGTCCACAGCGCGTCGACCAGGACCCCGTTGAAATAACGGGTGAGTTGATCGACGGTGGTCAGCGAGACGCAGACATTGCGCCCCAGAAGCGCATTGAAATCGATATTGGCCTGCTCGCTCATCGCCTCGGCGTGAAACTCGAACAGCTTGCTGAGACCCTCGACGCCGTCGAAACGGTTCAGCACGAGCACGTTATCGCCCGCGGGCGTCGTCAATTTCCCCAATTGTCCGTCCTGCGAGAGACCGGCCATTGATTTCTCCATGCAAACAAGGAGGATATATTTCGTCGACGAAAACCAGCGACCGGCCCGGTCAAGACAAATTACTTTAAGCCGATGAAGGCCGGTCTCAGACCATCCGCCTCGCCTCTGCTTACGGGACGAAGGCGATACTGGTTCAGTTTGAATGCCGGTGCAAGACGGGTCTTTGCGCCGCAAAGAGGGCGCCCGAGGCCGCCGGCGGTCGGTTGGCGCTTGCAAGACACGGGGACGAATGTCTCCTTTCCACCCTTGCTTTCATTCAAATCTCGCAAATCTCGGCGCCCCGGGCGGGCAGCAAGAACTTGGTTAGGAATTTGCGCCATTAATGATGAACGAGGCTGGCCGCCTTCGGAGTCTTGTTCATGCGTATCCTGTTCCTGCGTAACTCTGCCCTGTCTTTGCTCACCCTTGCTGTTTTCGGCCTCGCGCCGCCGGCGCTCGCCGCCGACCCCGCCTACCGCACCAATACCGGGCCCAACGGCGCGGATTTTTCCGGCGTCAGCCTTGGCGCCGACGCGGGCGTCGCGCTGGGCTCGGCGGGCGGCGCCAATTCGTCGGGGCCGGCGGGGGGCGCGCATCTCGGCTATAATTTCCAGTCGAATGGCCTGGTCGGCGGCGCGGAAATCGACGGCATGTTCGGCTCCATCCGCACGGGAAGCCTCGGCGTCGCCTCGTTCAACCAGAATTTCCTGTCGTCGGCGCGCGTCAAGGCCGGCTACGCCTTCGGCGATATTCTGGGCTATGGCACGGTCGGCATGGCTTATTCGACCGCGACCTATGAAGACCCGACCGGCTCGCAGAACAAGACGATCAAAGGCTATGTGCTTGGCGTCGGCGCGGAATATGCGCTGACCCGCATCGTCTCGATCCGCCTCGAATATCTGCGCTATGATTTTGGCAACGCGACCTACAACACGCCTTTCGCCTCCAAGCCGATCTACACCGACACCAATCTGCTGCGAGTCGGCGCCAGCGTGCATTTCTGATCAAACGGCGGGCAACGCGCCGACGATCTCCGCCGTCGTCCGCACGCGCGCGATGCGCGGCAGAACCTTGTCGATGGCGAATTTGTGCAAGTCTTCGCCGACGCTCGTCACCGCGTCCTCGGCGACGACGACCGCATAATTGTGCTGCCAGGCCTCGCGCGCCGTCGACTCGACGCCAAAATTAGTCGCGACGCCGGCCAGCACAATCGTGTTGATTCCGCGCCGGCGCAATTGCAGATCGAGTTCGGTGCCGTGAAAGGCGCCCCACTGGCGTTTGGTGATGATTATATCGGCATGCAGCGAGCCGATCTCGGGCGCAAAATCGGCCCAGTCCGCCGGCAGGCCGCCCGGCGACGGCGGCGCATCGACGGGCTGGCTCAGCCGGTCGACGACGTTTGCGGAAAACGCGACATGGACCAGCGCCACGACAGCCCCGACCTCATCGAAATGGAGGCCGAGGCGCGCCGCGTTCTGGACGACTTGCGCGGCCCCATGAGGCGCCAGCGGCATCGCCAGCACGCCTTTCTGCAGATCGATCAAGACCAGAGCCGTGGTGCGGGGATCGAGCGCCAGCATCGGGATTTCTCCTTAAATTGGATCAAGGGGATGATGGACGAGAAGGATCCCGCGCCGATCGTGTCGAATCTTTTTTCGCGCGCTTGCGGCTTCCGCCGGCGTCGCCGATATAGCCGCAGGATCGATCGTTTTGTCCAGCGCGCGGGCTTGGCGTTATAAGGCGACGACACCTTAACGGTTTGCGTCAGCCAAATTGAAAGATCGGCGCTGTTTCTCCTTCCCCACAAGGGGGGCGGGAACGCGCCGCAGACGATCTATTTGGCTGACGCAGGCTAGTCGCCTTTCAACTGCATCTCGCACCGGAAATGTCATGCGCACCGCCGATCTCGATCTTCTGTTTGTCGCCGGCCTTAACGGCTCGGGTCCCGACCATTGGCAGACGCGCTGGCGCAGCCGGCTGCCGACGGCAAGGCTCGTCGAGCAGGCGGAATGGGATCGCCCGCAATTGGCCGATTGGGTCGGCGCGCTCGTCAGGGCTTGCGAGGCCGCGCAGCGGCCGGTCGTGCTGGTCGCCCATTCGCTGGGCGTCACCACATTGGCGCATGCCGCCGCGTTGCTGCCGCAAGGCCGCGTCAAGGGCGCCTTTCTTGTCGCCGCGCCCGGCGATGAGAGGTTGATCGCGGTGGGCGCGGGCGAATTTGCGCCAACGCCCGAGGCGCCGCTGCCTTTCCCCTCCCTGCTGGTCGCGAGCCGCAACGATCCCTATGGCGCCTATGAACTGGCGGAAGCGCGGGCGGCGCAATGGGGCTCCCGTCTGGTGGCGGCCGGCGAGGCCGGGCACATCAACGCCGACAGCGGCCACGGCCCCTGGCCCGAAGGGCTGGTGCAGTTTGCAGGATTCATAAGGGACCTGTGACCCGACACGAAAAAGCCGCCCGGAGGCGGCTCTTCTTTCTTGCGCAACAAACCGCGGCGATCAGCGCGAATAGAATTCGATCACCAGATTCGGCTCCATATGGGTCGGATAGGGTACTTCGGAAAGGCCCGGCACGCGCGTCATCTTGGCCGTCATCTTGGAATGATCGACTTCGAGGAAATCGGGCACGTCGCGCTCGGCGAGCGACACCGCTTCGAGCACGAAGGCCAATTGCTTGGACGCTTCCTTGACCTCGACGAGGTCGCCGACCTTCACCTGATAGGAGGGAATGTTGACGCGGCGCCCGTTGACGCGGACATGGCCGTGATTGACGAACTGGCGCGCTGCGAACACGGTCGCCACGAATTTCGCGCGATAGACGAGCGCGTCGAGTCGGCGCTCGAGCAGGCCGATCAGATTGGCGCTGGAATCGCCCTTCAGGCGAAGCGCTTCCTGGTAATATTTATGGAACTGCCGCTCGGAAATATTGCCGTAATAGCCCTTGACCTTCTGCTTGGCCTTGAGCTGCGTGCCAAAATCGGTGGCCTTGCCCTTGCGGCGCTGGCCATGCTGGCCGGGGCCATATTCACGCTTGTTGACGGGGCTCTTGGGACGGCCCCAGATATTCTCGCCCATGCGGCGATCGATCTTATATTTGGCTTCTGCGCGCTTCGTCATCGCGGTTCCTCTTGGGTGCGAAATTGGTGGAAGTGAGGAACGCGCCCTCCTGTGCATTGGAACCTCCCATTGGGGAAATCCCGATGCCGACAGGCCGCCGGCCAGCTAGGCGACGACCACGGGTGCGTCAAACGACAAACGCGCCCTTGTGAAGAGGGCGCGCCCGACCGCTCTCCTCTATGGGTTCGCGTCCGCACTGTCAAATCTCCGCGCTGCCAAATCGCGATAGGCGCGGGACTATTTCTTGATGAGGCGGTCGAGGGGGATCCATGCGAACGATGGCTCGATGACGTCAATCCGTCCTCGTGGCGCTCGCGCAAACCTGCCGTTCCGCGGTCAGGCGAATCATCGACTAGAAAATCGCGCTCAAGCTCATCGCCGCCGTGAGAGCCGCCATGCACAATTTGCATGCACATGACAGAATTTACGGCAAAAACTCATCATTTCATCGATATTTCTGGCTATATCATGCATAGGCCATAGTTTTGCCATCGGTTTTTCATGCAAAATTCACATGACTTACCGCATTGCACTCTTGACTTGTGCGCCGCACCATATTATTTAACTGCAGTCGTGGAGAAGGAACGTCCGGGAAGATTAAGCGGTCATCGCGCGTCTCAAGCGCAATGGCCGGAGAACAGCGAGAAGGAGACCTAGCATGAAGCTCTCATTCATCACGCGATTCCTGGAAGAGCGTCGTCGTTACTGGAATGTCCTGCACGAACTCTCGACCTATACCGATCGCGAGTTGCAGGATATCGGCATCGATCGCGCCGACATCTATCACATCGCGCGCCAGGCGGCGCGCGGCTGAGCGACGTCCGTCAGCGTTATTGACCTTTCAGCGCAGGCCTTTTGCCGCCGCAAACGGCCGGAAGAGACCAAAAGCCGCCGCCCCAAGACCGGGGCGGCGGCTTCTTTTTTCCAATCCGTCTCGGCGCTCAGTCTCGGTTGTAAACATCCTCGATGCGGATGATGTCGTCCTCGCCGAGATACGAGCCGGTCTGCACTTCGATCAACTCCAGATTGATCTTGCCCGGATTGGCGAGGCGATGTTCGCAGCCGATAGGCAGAAAAATCGATTCGTTCTCGTGAACGTTGAGCACCTGGCCGTCGCGGGTGACCTCGGCGGTTCCGCGCACGACGATCCAATGTTCCGCGCGATGAAAGTGCTTTTGCAGCGACAGCCGGCCGCCTGGTTTTACGACAATGCGCTTGACCTGATAGCGGGCGCCCTCGTCGACGCTCTGATAATAGCCCCATGGGCGATAGGCGCGCTTGTGCTGGCTGGCCTCCGGCCGCTTTTCGGCTTTGAGCCGGTCGACCAATTGCTTGATCTTCTCCGACTGGCTGGCATCGGCGACCAGCACCGCGTCCGGGGTCGTCACCACGATCACATTGTCGAGGCCGACCACGGCGGTGAGCTGGTCGTCGGCGCGAATGAGAACATTGTGCGAATCGATCGCCACCGCCTTGCCGCGCAGGCTGTTGCCGTCGGCATCGCGCTCGCTCAAGCGCCAGACCGTCGACCACAGCCCGACATCCGACCAGCCGACATCGGCGCCGATCACCGCCGCCTTTTGCGTGCGCTCCATCACGGCGTAATCGATCGATTTCTTGGGCGCCGCGGCAAAGCTCTCCGCGTCGAGCAGCAAAAAGCCAAGATCGGATCGCGCCTTTTCGACGGCGCCCGCCGCAGCCTTGGCCATTTCCGGTTCGAAGCGATTGAGCTCCTCCAGCATCACATCGGCGCGGAAAATGAAATTGCCGGAATTCCAGAGATAGCCCTCCTCGACAAAGCTTTGCGCTTTGACCACATCCGGCTTTTCCACGAAAGCTTCGACCTTGCGCACCTTGCCGGCGGCGTCGATCGCCTCGCCCGCGCGGATATAGCCATAGCCGGTGGCGGGATGATCGGGCTTGACGCCGAAAGTGACGATCGAGCCGGCGGCGGCGGCCTCGCCAGCCTCCTGGCAGAGCCTGGTGAACAGGCGCCCATCGCGAAACACATGATCGGCGGCGAGCACCGCGACGATCGCGCTGGGATCGGACTTTGCCGCCAATGTCGCGGCGATCGCGACGGCGGGCCCGCTGTCCCGGCGCGTCGGCTCCAGCACGATCGTCGCCTTGGCGCCGATCTCGTCCAATTGTTCGGCGACGAGAAAGCGATAGTCGACATTGGTGATGACGATGGCTTCAGCGAAAATCTCCGCATCGCCCAAGAGATCGACGATCATCTGAAAGGTCGAGCGGTCGCCGATCAGCGAAATGAACTGTTTAGGACGGCTCTCGCGCGATTCTGGCCAGACGCGCGTGCCCGATCCGCCGCACATGATCACCGGAAGAATTTTCGCCATTGTCCCCTCGAAGCCGATCCGCTCGCAATAACGGACGAGCGATTCAATCATAAGCCATCCTGCTCTAGAGGCGCGCGCCGAACGAATCAAATGCGCCGGTCGCCTATCCCCGCATGCGCAGGCCCTGCGGATCGAATATCGGCGCGTCGAGCCTTTTGGCGGGGCGGCGCTCGCCGATGATCTCGATCTCGAAGCCATCGCTCGCGCCGGCCAGTTCCTTCTCGATATAGCCCAAAGCCAGCGATTTGCCGACGCTATGGCCGTAGCCGCCCGAGGTCACCCAGCCGACCACTCTATTGTCATGCCAGATCGGCTCGTCGCCGATCGCATCGGCGTCGAGCGCCTCGACCGCAAAGCCCTGCAGGCGAAGCTTGCCGCCGCTCTCCTTCTCGCGCGCCGCCGCCTCGCGCCCAATGAAGTCGTTCTTCTTGAGATCGACGAAACGGCCAAGGCCCGCCTCGTAAGGCCCGTAGATCGGCCGATATTCGCGAAACCAGGTGCCGAAACTCTTCTCCAGCCGCATGCACAGCAGCGCCCGCATGCCAAATTGCGTGAGGCCGAAACGCAGCCCCTCCTTCAGCAGGAGATCATAGAGCGCACGCTGATATTCCGGTCGCACCCAGATTTCATAGCCAAGATCGCCGGTGAAGCTGACGCGCCCGACCAAGGCCGGGATCATGCCGATATCCATGCGGCGGAACGAGAGAAACGGGAATTTCTCGTTCGAGACGTCGTCATGGGTCAGCGCTTGCAACAGGTCGCGCGACTTGGGACCGGCGATCGACAGGCCGGGATAATCCATCGAGGCCGCGCGCACGGTGATGCCGCTCGGCGGCATATGGCGCTCGAACCATCTGATATAGCAACCCTCCGCCGCATAGGAGCAGACGAGCAGGAACTTGTCCGGCGCATAGCGCCCGATCGTGAAATCGCCAATCAGCTTGCCATGTTCGTTCAACATCGGCGTCAGCGAGAGGCTCCCGACGGCCGGCAGTTTGTTGGCCATCACGTGCGAGAGAAATTCGGCGGCGCGCGGCCCCTCGACCTCGATCTTTCCGTAATTGGCGATTTCCGTCATGCCGACGCCGGAACGGACGGCTCGGCATTCCACGCCGATCGGCTCATGGGCGTTCGAGCGGCGGAAAGTGACGTCCTCGATCGGCGCCATGCCCTTGGGCGCGAACCAGAGCGGATTTTCAAGCGAGCAATATTCGCCGAACACCGCGTTTTCCGCGACCAGCCGGTCGTAGATCGGCGTCGTTCGCAAAGGCCTTGCCGCCGGCAGCTCCTCGTTGGGGAAGCGAATGCGGAAGCGGCGCGAATAATTCTCGCGCACTTTGGCGTTGGTGTAGGCGAGCGTCGCCCAATCGCCGAAACGCGCGACATCCATGCCCCAGATGTCATGGCCCGGATCGCCGTCGATCATCCAATTGGCGAGCGCAAGGCCAACGCCGCCGCCCTGGCTGAATCCCGCCATCACGCCGCACGCCACCCAGAAGTTTTTCAGGCCCTTGACGGGGCCGACCAAAGGATTGCCATCGGGCGCGAAAGTGAAGGGGCCGTTGACGACCTTGCGAATGCCGACCGTGCCGAGCTGCGGGAAATGTTCGAACGCCGTCTCGAGGCTAGGGGCGATGCGGTCGAGGTCGTTAGGCAGCAGGTTCTGCCCGAAATCCCAGGGCGTTTCGCGCTCGGACCACGGCTGGCAGGCCTGTTCGTAGGTGCCGATCAGCATGCCACCGCCTTCCTGGCGCATATAGATCTCGCCCTCGAAATCGATGACGTGGAGCTTGTCGACCTTCGGGTCGATCACGCCGGGAATATTCTCGGTGATGAGGTAATGATGCTCCATCGCGAGCACGGGCAGCTCGATGCCGACCATGCGCCCGACCTCGCGCGCCCACAGGCCGCCGCAATTGACGACATGTTCGGCGACGACGGTCCCCTTGTCGGTGACGACGTCCCAGGCGCCGTCGGGGCGCGGTTGGAGATCGACGACGCGCGTGAAGCGATTGATCTCGGCGCCGGCCATCGTTGCGCATTTGGCATAGGCGTTGGTGACGCCCCAGGGATCGAGATGGCCCTCGATCGGATCGAACATGGCGCCGACGAAATGTTTCTTCTCGATGAAAGGATACATTCTGGCGGCTTCGTCGATCGAGATAATCTCGAGATTCATGCCGAGATAACGGCCGCGCGCCTTGGCCATTTTGAGCCAGTCGAGCCGCTCCTTGGTGCCGGCGAGGTTGAGGCCGCCCGTCACATGCATGCCGCAGGACTGGCCGGAGATCGCCTCGATCTCCTTGTAGAGGTTGATCGTATATTGCTGCAGTTTGGCGACGTTGGGATCGCCGTTCAGCGTATGCATGCCCCCCGCCGCATGCCAGGTCGAGCCCGAGGTCAGCTCGGCGCGCTCGATCAGCATCACGTCGCTCCAACCGCCTTTCGTGAGATGATAGAGCACGCTCGCGCCGACGACGCCGCCGCCGATCACCACGACCTGTGTATGCGATTTCATCGGGTGAGCCTCTGCCTCTGAATTATACGTCGTCGCGCACAAAAATATGCGCGGCGGCCACCGCCAGCGCCAGAACAATCGCGAACAGGCCGAACGCGCCGGCGAGCGAGAAATAATCGGCGATCGCCCCCATCGCGAGGGGCGCGGGAAGCCGCGCCAGCGAGCCGAACAGCGCGACCGTCGACAGCGCCGCGGCGGCCGAGAATCCGCGGTGCGAGACCGCGAGCGCAAAACCGCAAGGCACGACGGCGCCCGTGCCAAGCCCGATGATCGCAAAGCCGATCACGCTGACGGCAATGCCGGCGTTGAGCGCGACGGCCAGAAAGCCGCATGCCGCCACGCCAAGCGAGACGACGATCAACCGCCGGTCGCTGACGACGCGGCGGACGCGGTCGGCATTGAGGCGGAGCATCGCCTGGCAGGCGGAAAAGAATGCCGCGCCCAGTCCCGCAATGGCGGCCAGACGCGGCGCCTCCTGCTGCAACAGAAGCGACGACCACAAAAGCGCGGCGCTCTCGCTGGCCATCGAGACGCCGATCACCACGCCAAGGACAATGAGCGATCGCGTCAGCAAGGCCCGGCGGCCTGAGGGGCCGGCGTGAGCGGCGTCGAGGCCTCGCGCGGGGGTGGCTGCGAACATCAAGCCGGTCACGCCGGCAAAGGCGCATCCCGCTATGAGGGCGGACAGCCAGGCGCCGACGTCGACCGCAATGAGGCTGCCGAGAATCGCCCCCACGGCGATGCCGCTGGAGGCGCCGCCGTGCAGTCCGGCAAGAATGGGACGCCTGAGATCCTGCTCGACCCGCGCGCCCTCGGCGTTCATCGTCAGATCGACGAGGCCGGCGAAAACGGCGAACGCGAGCAGGCAGGCGAACAGCGCGCCCTGGGACTGGGCGATCAGCAGCAAGACCGTGCTGAGCCCCTGCAACGGCGCGCCGACCAGCAACACTATGCGCAGACCGAAGCGGGCGCCGAGGAAGCCGCCGCTCGACATCGCCGCCAGATAGGCTGTGATGTAGAAGGTCAAAGCGACGCCGAACGCCGGCGCGCTGACGCCCGCCTTTGCCAGGATGGTCGCCGAGGCGCCCGACCACAGCCCGATGCCGATGCCGAAAACAAAGAACATCGTCGCCGCCGCGCCATGCGGCGTCATCAGGAACGTCTGCGGCGTGTCGTTGGCGACGGCGGCGAGCGGCAGCGGAATCATGCGCACGTCATGGGGGTCAAAAGTCCGTCGGCACGCCGCCCTCGGCCTTGCGGCGGGCGACGAAGGCTTCGAGCGCCTCGCGCCGCTCGGGCTCGATGGGCGGGGCGGCGAAATGTTCCAGCCGCTCCTTATAGAGCCGGTTGGCGGCGTCATAGGCGGTCGGCGATCCCGCCTCGCGCCAGGTCTCGTAATTGCGCCAGTCCGAAATCATCGGCGCGAAAAAGGCGGTGCGATAGCGCGCCTGGGTATGGGGGGTGCCGAAGAAATGGCCGCCCGGCCCGACGTCGCGCATCGCCTCGATCGCCAGTTCGCCCTCGTCGACCGCGAGGGGCCGCAGGAAATCGGCGACCATGCCGAGGAGATCGGCGTCGAGCGCCATTTTCTCGAAAGACGCCTGCAGGCCGCCCTCCATCCAGCCCGCGCCATGCATCAGCATATTGGCGCCGCCCATGATCGCGCCCCATAGCGAGAACACGCTCTCGTAGGCCGCCTGCGCATCCAGCGAATTGGCGGCATTGGTGTTGGACGAGCGATAGGGCAGACTGTGCCGGCGCGCGAGCTGGCCGCCGATGATCGCGGTCTTCATATATTCGGGCGTGCCGAAGGCCGGCGCGCCCGACTTCATATCGACATTCGAGGTAAAGCCGCCATAGACGAAGGGCGAGCCCGGCCGCACGGTCTGGGCGAGCACCAGCCCCGCCAGGGCTTCGGCGTTCTGCTGGACGAGCGCGCCCGCCAGGGTCACCGGCGCCATGGCGCCCGCCAGCGTGAACGGCGTCAGCACGACGACCTGGTTGCGGGCCGCCATCTGGATGATCCCCTCCAGCATCGGCGTGTCGAGGCGCAAAGGCGAGGACGAATTGATGATGGTGAAGAGCGAGGGTTCGCGCTCCAGCGTCGCATCGTCGATGCCGCGGGCGATCTTCACCATTTCGATCGCGTCGAGATTGCGCTCGCGCCCGAGGCTATAGGCGTGGATCGGCTTGTCCGAGAGCGTCAGCATGTCGAACAAAGCATCGAGATGGCGCACCGAAGCGTGAATGTCGACCGGCTCGACGGGATAGCCGCCCCATAAATGCACCTGCTCGAAACTTTGCCCGAGGCGGATGAAATTCTGGAAATCGTGGTGATTGCCCGGCCGCCGGCCGCCGTCGCGATCGAAGGAATTGGGCGCGCTGGCGACCGAGCAGAACGCGGTATGATTGCCGCCGATGACCAGCGCGCGTTCGGGATTGCGCGAATGCAGCGTGAACTGTTTGGGCGCAAGGCCGATATGCGCCTCGACCAAAGCGGGATCGAAACGCACGCGATCGGAAGAAGGATCGACGTCGGCGCCGATTTCGCGCAGCATCGCCTTGGCTTTCTCGTGGAGAAAGTCGATGCCGATTTCTTTGAGAACGGTCAGCGAGGCCTGGTGGATCGCTTCGACCTCGTCGGCCGAGATCAGCGCGACGGGCTGGAAGGGAAAGCGGGGCTGCGGCTGTTTTGGCGCCGGCGCGTTAGGCGCGGGGCGGTCGGCGCCGCGCCTGCGGCGGCGCGGGGCTTCTTCGCTCTGCGGGGCGTCATCGGTCATTGCATCCTCAATCCATCGAGCGAAAGCAGCCCAAACTAACCGCCGGCCCGCGTGACGGCTCCCGTTATTTTAGCATTGCCGCATGCCAAATGGCGCTGGCGCCTGCGTCAGTCAAAGGCTCGCGCCACTTCTCCCTCCCCCCTTGTGGGGGAGGGGTGGGGAGGTGTCCAGACCGGATTGATAGGTAACAGATTGGACCGGATAGATGGGTGACAGTTCTGTATCGGCTGGGGGCCGGCCGATGCCTTGGCAAACGAGCTGTGCGATGGATGGACGGATGGTTCATCGGCGATCATCTGTCGGAGTTGTGGACGATGACGGAGCTTTGCGAGCGCTACGAGATCAACCGGAAGACGGGATACAAAGGGTTGGATCGCTGTCGTTCGGGCAGTGCGGCGTGATGAATAGAATTCTTGCTATAAATCACAATTTTGGCTCTTAGTGATCGATAGAAGGACGGTTTATCGATCATGCGATGGAACTGGCAACAACTCGACTGGCCAGATTTTTCGTGGAATCACGCCCGCCTCCTAAAAACGGAGGCGCAATTCCTCGTCGGCGGCGGTGTGTTCGTCGGCGCTGTCCGGCATCTCGACGCAAGGGATAAGGATCAGCTCACTGTCGAGTCCATGAGTATCGAGGCGCTGACCACCTCGGAAATCGAGGGAGAGATTCTGGACCGCGCGAGTGTGCAATCCTCGATTCGCCGGCAACTTGGCCTCAGCGCCGATCTGCGGCGCGTCAAACCGGCGGAACAGGGGATCGCCGAGATGATGGTCGATCTCCATCGGTCATTCGCCGAACCGCTCTCAGACGAGATGTTATTCGCTTGGCATCGGATGCTGGCCGGCGATCGGCGCGACCTCAAGGATATGGGCCGCTACCGCCGCCATGAAGACCCGATGCAGATTGTCTCCGGCGCCATCTATGCTCCACGGGTGCATTTCGAGGCGCCCCCCTCGGTCGATGTGCCGAACGAGATGAAGCGGTTCGTCGATTGGTTCAATCGCACGGGGCCGGGCGGGACCGAATCGCTGCCAGCGCTTACACGATCCGGCATCGCGCATTTCTATTTCGTGTGCATCCATCCCTTCGAGGACGGCAATGGCCGGATCGGCCGTGCGATCGCGGAGAAGGCGTTGGCTCAAAGCCTCGGTCGTCCGACGCTGACGGCGCTCGCGGCAACCATCCTTGCCAAGCGCAAGGGCTATTACGAAGCGCTGGAGCGCAGCAATACGGAGACCGAGATTACCGATTGGCTTTCATGGTTTGCGGCGACTGTAATCGAGGCCCAGCGGCGCACCATGGCTTTGGTCGAATTTTTGATCGACAAGACCCGTCTGCTCGATCGTCTCAGCGGTTTGTTGAACGAGCGCCAACAGAAGGCGCTTCTTCGGATGTTGCGGGAGGGACCCGAAGGATTCGCAGGCGGATTGAGCGCGGGTAACTATATCAGCATCACGGGAGCGACGACCGCGACGGCAACGCGCGACTTGGCCGATATGGTCACGAAGGGGGCCCTGGTTCGCGAGGGCGAACGACGCCACGCCCGCTATCGCGTCAATATTCCACTGAGGCCCGTCGTGCCGATTACGATCGACGAACAGGGCCAGTTAGGTGAAAAGCGATAGCGCGGACCCGCGTTTCCGTCTGCGCTTAAGAGTGGAGGGAACGCGCGCAACCGCTCCGCGTCCTATTTGGCCGCGCGCAGCTTGGGGGGGTCGGCCTCTTGGGCCTCCAGCGGATCGGGGTCGATAGCGGAGCCCGCCGAGAATCGCGCGATGAGCCAGGAGCGAAACAGCGCGACCGCCTCGTTGCTCAAGTCCTCGGGATGGGTCGTCAGATAATAGCCGTAGCCCTCGTCCAGCGAGATGTCGAAGGGGCGCACCAGCCGGCCGGCCTTCACTTCGTCCTGGAAGAGCTCGGGATCGGCGAGAGCGAGCCCCTCGCCGGACAAGGCGTATTGGACGGCCAGTTGCGCGGTGTCGAAGACGAGGCCGCGATCGACCGACAGGTCCGGCCGGCCCAAGGCGCGGGCCATCATCTCCCAAAAGAAATGCCTTGGGCGATCCTCGATCTTCACATGCAGAAGGTCGCACGAAGCAATGAGGCGCGCGGGATCCGGCCGATCGATGCTTTGCAGCAGTTTGGGGCTGCACAGAATGGTGCTGCGAACCATCCATAGGAGATCGTGGATCGCATCGGTGACGCGCGGCTCGGAATAGACGATGGCGATGTCGATATCGCCGTCCATCTCCGCGCCGCTCACGGGCTTCGACACGATTTCGAGGGCAATGCCGGGATGTTCGGCGCGAAAATCATGGAGGATCGGGATCGCCAGCCGGTAGGCGAAGGTGGTCGGCAGCGCCACTTTGAGGACGCGCTTCGGCCGTCCCTTCTCCTTGATGACCTCGCGCAAGGCCTGGTCGATGCGGTCGAACGATTTGGAGACCGCCGGCAGAATATGCCGGCCCGCCTCCGTCAGCACGAGCTGCTGCGGACGCCGCTCGAACAAAGTCACGCCGAGAAAATTCTCGAGCACGATGACATGCCAGCTGACCGCGCTTTGCGCGACGGTGAGGCTATTGGCGGCGGCGGTGAAGCTCAGATGCTGACCCGCCGCCTCGAAGGCGCGCAGGGCGTTAAGCGGCAACCATTTTCGATCCATCGTCGCCTCCTCCGGACGACGCGCGAAAGAATCATCCGGTGCGCGTTTTGGCGAGCACGTCTTCGGCGAGTTCGAAGCCCATGCCCGGCCGATCAGTCAGCACGATATTGCCAGCGCTGTCTACCTTCAAGGGCTCCGCCATCATGTAATCGCGTCGATCCACATCCCACTGCGGCGGGTCATAGGGGAATTCGAGGAAGGGCGCGTCGGCGATGCCGGCGGTCAAATGGGCGTTGGCGACGACGCCGATGCCGTTGGTCCAGGTATGCGGGGTGAAGACGAGATTGTGCTCCTGCGCCATCAGGCAGACGCGGCGCAGGCCCGTGATGCCGCCGACCAGCGCCGCGTCCGGCTGCAGAATATCGAGGCAGCCCTCGGTGATGAGATCGCGAAATTCGTAGAGTTCGCGGGTCATTTCGCCGCCCGCCACGCGCACGTCGACCCTGTCGCGCAGGCGCCGCATGCCGGCCCGGTCGCCCCGATGCAGCGGCTCCTCCATCCAGTAAACATTTAGCCGTTCCAGTTCGCGCGCGACCTGGACCGCGTCTTTCAGCGACCATGGCGCATAGACGTCCCACGACATGCGCCAGCCCTGATTGCAATCGACCATCAGTTCGAGCCGGTCGCCGACCCGCGCGCGCACCGCCTCCAACGCCTTGATGTCGGCGCGCCAGTCGCCGCGGTGAAAGCGGATTTTGAGCGCCGTGAAACCCTTGGCGAGATAGGCCTCGGCCGCGTCGGCAAGCTCGGCCGGGCCCCGCAGCGTCCCCGACGAGGCATAGGCGCGGACCTTGTTGGAGAGCCCGCCGATCAGTTTCCAGCACGGCTGGCCGGTAATCTTGCCCGCCAGATCCCACAGCGCGATGTCGAGCGGCCAGCAGCGGCCCCAATGGAAGCTGATATTGTTGAGGATGCGCCAGTGCCGCTCGATCGCCAGCGCGTCCTGGCCGACGAACAGAGGCTCGTGCCCCTCGAAGCCCAGCATCATGTCGCCCGAGCCGATGCCGGTAACGCCCAAATCCGTGTGGACGCGCACGATCGCCGCGTCCCAGAACGTGCGAGGCTTGGAATCCCAGCTTGCTTGGAACGGGGGATCGAAATGATGGCGATGGCGGGTGATCTCGATGCCCGTGATGATGGCCTTGGGCGCAAGGGCGAGCGGCTTGAAGGGATCGGTCATCATGGGCTCCTTGCGTTCAGCGATAGGCCGTCCAGATCGTCTTGAAGTCCATATATTTGTCGACGGCGTGCGGCGAGCGGTCGCGCCCGAACCCCGATTGCTTGAAGCCGCCGAACGGCGTCGTCAGCGAGGAGCGGTCGAAAGTGTTGACCCAGACCGTGCCGGCCTTGATGGCGCGCGACAGGCGATGGGCGACATTCATGTCGGCGGTCCAGACCGCGGCGCCGAGGCCATAGATGGTCGCATTGGCCAGAAGCGTCGCCTCGGCCTCGTCCTCGAACGGGATCACCACGACGACGGGACCGAAAATCTCCTCCTGCGCGATGCGCATGTCGTTGCGCGCGCCGTCGAGAATGGTCGGCTCGATATAGAAGCCGCCGGTGTCGGCCATCGCCTGCCTGCCGCCGAGCGCGACATGAGCGCCTTCGCGCGCGCCAAGCTCGATGTAGAAGAGCACGCGCTCCATATGATGCTTTTCGATCAGCGCGCCCATTTGCGAGGCCGCCTCGAAGGGATGGCCGAGCGGGATCTGCGTGCGCGCGACCTCGGCGATCGCCTCGACGAGCTTGGCGCGCACGCTGGAATGGACGAGCACGCGCGAGCCGGCCTGGCAGGTCTCGCCCTGATTGTAATAGATGCCCCAGGCGATCGCCTCGGCCGCCGCTTTGAGGTCCGCGTCGGCCATCACGACATGCGGGCTCTTGCCGCCGCATTCCAGCGAGACGCGCTTCATATTGCTCTCGCCGGAATAGCGCAGCATCAACTTACCGACTTCCGTCGAGCCGGTGAAGCTGACCATGTCGACGTTGGGATGCAGGGCCAGCGGCTTGCCGGCGCGCTCGCCAAAGCCCGGCACGACATTGAGGACGCCGTCCGGGAGGCCGGCTTGGGTCGCGAGCCCGGCCAGCAGAATGGCGCCGAGCGGCGATTGCTCGGCGGGCTTCAGCACAATCGAATTGCCGGCGACCAAAGCCGGGCCGATCTTCCAGGCGGCGATGATGAGCGGATAGTTCCACGGCACGATGGCGCCGACGACGCCCAGCGGCTCGCGGCGGATCATCGCGACGTCGTTGGCGCCGACGGGGGCGATTTCGTCGATCAGCTTGTCGGCAAACTCGGCGTAATATTGGATGCAATCGGCGCAGAACGGCACGTCGACGGCCAGCGAATTGCCGATCACCTTGCCGACATCGAGCGATTCCAGCAGCGCCAGTTCGTCGCCATGTTCGCGGATGAGTTCGGCAAAGCGCAGCAGCACGCGCTTTTTGTGAACGGGGGCCGCATCGCGCCATTCGCCCTTCTCGAAAGCGCGCCGCGCGGCGGCCACCGCAAGGTCGATGTCGGCGGCCTCGCAATCGGCGACTTCAGCAAAAACCCGCCCGTCGATCGGCGAAATTCTCGAACCGGCGTTTCGAGCGCGCCTCGACATAGGCGCCGTCGATGAAGGCGCGGGTCTCGATCTTGAGGGCGGCGGCGCGGGCGAGCCAGCCGGCTTTGGTATTGGGACGGTCGAGCATTTCTTCAGCCTCGTGAGACGGTGGGATTTCGGTGGTTCGCCGGGTCCAAGGCGCCATAGGCCGCCAACGAGCGTCAGGGAATATGATTTTGCAGATGCGTCAATGACTTGTCGTCATGCGCGGGCGGCGGCGCCCGGCTTTTGGGCCGGCGGCGCGTTTTTTCAGCCTTGACGGATAATTTACGGCATTGGCGAGGGGCGCTTACGGTTTCTTAATCTCGGCCCGACAAGGTAAGATTCACCGATTGAAATCGATAAACTGATATTGCGTTTTATTGATCTGTGCACGACGAATAGGTTCCCAAAAAAGAACTTATAGGCATCACGCCGCTTCGTCGTCTCGGTGCAAGTCCGAATGTCCCCGGTAGAGTCATTTCGCGGCGCGCGGCCATTTTCGCCCCGGCTTCGGACGATGGGATTTCTCGGATGCTCGAGCAGGCATTGCGTCAACGCCGCGGCCGCCCTCTTCCTCGTCGGGAGGAGCGCGTCGAAGAGCCGCTTTTGGGCGAACGCGCGGAAGAATCGTTTCCGGCCAGCGGCGAACTTTGGCGTCGGATCGAGAGCGCAAACCTCAATGTCGAGCATCGGTCCGCGGCCGCTTCGCTCAAAGCGCAGGGGCTGCGCTTCGAGATGGCTTTCGACAAGATCGCGCAGGGCGTTTGCGTTTTCGACGCCAAGCAGCGGCTGAGGCTGTGCAACCGCCGCTACCCGGAAATCTATGGCCTTGCGCCCGAGGACGTGGCGGCCGGCAGGACCTTGCGGGAGATTTCGGAGCGCCGCTCCGCTGTCGGGACAAGCCCGGCGGGGACGGTGGAAGAATATCTTTCCTGGTGCAATGGCGTCAATCTGGCCGCCGTCCCCAAGACCTGGACGGCGAGACTGAGGGATGGCCGCACGATCCTCATTTGCCATCAGCCGCTGCCCGACGGCGGCTGGGTGGCGACGCATGATGACGTCACGGAGCGGGAACTCGCCAAGACGCTGCGCGAGGCGCAGGCGCAAATCCTTGAATTGATCGCGGCCAGCGCGCCGCTGGAAAATGTGCTCGATCATCTGGCGCGCCTTATCGAGGCGCAATTGTCGGGAATATTCGCCGCCATCCTGGTGGCGGATAAGGACGCGGCCTGCCTGCGGCTTGGCGCCGCCCCGAGCCTCGCCAAAGCCTTTACGGACGCTGTCGACGGGGCGCCGATCGGTCCCGACGCCGGCCCCTGGGGCGCGGCCGCCTATCGGCGCGAAGCGATTTTCGTCACCGATATCCGAAAAGACCCGCTATGGGACGACTATCGCCAATTGGCGGCCGAGCACGGGCTCCGTGAAGTGGACCCCATTCGCGGGACCACGGGGGCTTGGACTTAAGGTGTAATCGCGCCTGCTCTTGTCCTTCAAAAAAAGATTAAGCCGCTTCCTGCTGCTTCTGCTTTTGCTGTGGGTATGT
>Ga0182024_10006103_pt1 | contig 26596 bp, 25 predicted proteins | sample P32metaG_FD_120480 | JGI IMG/M metagenome (GOLD analysis project Ga0182024, IMG submission 120480) | Permafrost microbial communities from Stordalen Mire, Sweden - P3-2 metaG (Illumina Assembly) | ecosystem: Environmental > Terrestrial > Soil > Wetlands > Permafrost | place: Sweden: Stordalen... | reverse complement strand
TCCTCGAACGCCCGGCCCCGCACCGCCACCGAGACCACCGCGCCGCCCGGGAACTGACGAACGGTCCGGATCGCACCCTCGAGGCGAGGGGGCGATCGAAAGGCGGGAACCTCGAGTCCCGCGGCACGAGCTGCCGCGCCGAGCTCCCGCGCCGCCCGTGTGAACAACACGGCCGGTGACACGCTGTCGAGGGGTCCAGGAGCTCCGCCCACGTCACCACCCTCGCACCGGGGTGTGACGGTTGAGTCGCCGGTCAGGGACGGCTGCGGATGCCCAGCGCGGCGCGGCGGCGAGGACACCCGCCCGGCCACCCACCACGCGGTGACGACTCCCCGGCTGTGCTGACCCGCGACCCGACCGTGGCCCTGAGCCGGGCTACCAGGTCCCCGAGTGGCGGCGCGACCAGATCGCGGACCCGATCGCCAACGCCATCACCCCAAGCAGCGCACCCCCAGTCCAGGTGGTCTGACCGGCACCGTTCAACGCCAGGGTCACGGACCACCCGGTCACCCCCGCGAGGAACAGGCACGTCGCGGCCAGAAAAAGCCACGGCGGCGTGTCGTCCCCGGCGGCCCCCAGTGCGCCGCGGGCGGCCGTTTCGGGAACGACCGCCCCGTCCGTGGCCAGCGCTCGGGCGTCCCGCACCGCTTCGAGTCCGACGCGGTCCTCAAATTCGGCGACGCGCGCCGCGATCTCAGCATCGTCGGCGAGCGGATACCTCGCCCGGGCCCGGGCGCAGCGGTCCTCGAAGCTCAGCCGATCGCGCAACGCCTCGACGCTCGCCGCTCGCAACTCGGGGCGCTCCTCAAGCAGGTAGCGGAGCTGGCCGGCAAGCCGGCTCGTCGACAGCGATGGTAACGACATCAAGCGCTTCGAACTCTACGACCGTCCGACGACGACACCGGCGCGGGTACGCGCCCGACCCGGACACCGGGTGCGCCCGAGTCCGAGGGTGTGACTCGCGATCCCATAGCTGGCGAGTCACGGCGACACGACTCGAGCGACCACCGTCGCCCCGCCACCGACCGCCGGGCTGGCTACATTGGGCTGGGGAGGGCGCATGAGCAGCGTTTCAGCGTTGGTCGTCTCGGTCACGGTGATACTCGGCGTCTGGGGTGGGGTACCAGCGGGCGCGACGTCCCCAAAGGACCAGCGCGCCGCCCAAGCGGGCCTGTTGACGCTCCAAGACTTTCCCGCAGGCTGGACCGCGTCGCCCAACAGTTCCAACGACAACAGCGCGACGAAAAAGGCGATCGACACGATCGCCGCGTGCAAGCCGTTCCGGCCGTTGCTGGGAAACGCCAAGGCCGGCAGCCGGGCTGATGCGAAGTCCACCTTCGGTCTCAGTGGACTCAGTGTCTCGAACAACATCGTCGTGTTCCCGACCCTCGCCGGAGCCAACCGCACGGTCCGAGCGTCCAAGAGCGGCGCGTTCAGTGCCTGTACCCAGCGCTTGCTCCAGCAGGGGATCACGCAACAGCTGAACGACACTGGTCAAGCGGCCGAGGTGCAGCACCTCGCGGTGGCTGTCCAGCTCCTCAGCGCCGGCGTCAGCGTCGGCGACGACCAGTCGGCAGTCGGGGCGACCGTCACGCTGAGCGTGGGCGGCACCACGACGAGCCTCCACGTTGAGGACATCTTCATCCGAGCAGGGCGGGCGATCGACTCCTTCTCCTACGAGGACGACACCAACCCGATCACCGACACCGTGCCCAGCGCGATCAGCGCCTCGGTCACGCGCCTCGCCGGGGCGCTCAGCAGCTGAACGCAGGCTCGAATCGGATCCCGGCTTTCCGAACGCGCCCGTCTGGGTTCTGAGCGGCGGCCCGTCCAGCATGCGGCAACGCTCCGGATATGCTCCGCGAATTCTTGCGGGCTCAGACAACGCACATCGGCGGCACCACGCTGCAGCGCGGGCTGGACGTTCGAGCATAACGGTGCTCCGAGCGGTTGCCTTCGTCGCCGTGGCACTGCTGGCTACCACCGTCGTCATTCCGGAAGCTGGCGCCGAGGTGCACACGTTCAGCACGGCAGCAACCTCGGGGATCCCGTTCACAGTCTTCAAATGCACTTTCGAGGTGCCGGCGACGCCGGCGAGCTTCACGTCCCAATCGATCTTCCCGTGGTGCGGCATCCAGCAATCGAGCGGCGTGACGCCGTCGGGCGACTCATCCTTCGGCGTACTCCAGCCGGTGTTGATGTTCGGGGACGACTGCGTCTCGGGGCAGCCAGGATTCGGTCTCGGACCCGCAGGTGACCCGCACTATCAGCAGGACCCTTACTGGTACTACTCAGCGCAGTATGTCTATCCGGACCCGGTCGGATCGACCAGCCACACGTGCACCACCGCACAGGGCTTCAAGGCCGAACCGGGCGACATCCTCGTTTCGACGATGACCTACGACCCCACCAGCGACACGATGACCGTCGCGGTGTCCCAACAGGATGGATCGGGCCTAAGCACGGACGTCGTCGCGCATCCGTGGCTCGATCCCACGAAGAGCTGGTCGCCGCTCATCGGGCAGACCGTCCTTGAGGTGTCGATCGAGGCATGGAACTACACCGGTCCGGCGAGCTGGCCGGCCGCGCCCTCGTCGTGGCCGGTGACCATGACCTACGAAGGCGCCTTCCCGCTGCAGTTCGCCCCCAAACCCCGCCAGGCCGGTCTTCCCCCGGTCCAGTGCACCGACCCGTCGGTGTCGGAGTCGACCGCAACCGTGACCTGTACCTACGACCTCGCCGCTACCCAATCGGGCGGCGCGAACCCGACCGCCGCCGTTCCGACCCCCATCGCGATCACACCGCAATTTACGGGGTGATGAGACGCTCGTCACGATTTCCGCCAACACCGTGCAGCTCGATCCCGCGAGGCGTCTAGGCCCCGACAATCCCACCAATCCCACCTCTGACCAGCCACGTCGCCCGGTCGCCCCGGGTCCGTTGCCCGTTCAAGTGCCGTGCGACTTGGGTCCAATACCTATATCCCCGCCCCAGGTTGCCGAGCACACCGGTCGACGGGTTCACTGGCACGGTGGCTAGCGACGGCGTCGAGCAGGCGCTCGGAGCCCAGAGCATTCTGAACGGTGCGGAACCGCCCTCCGGCGAGCTCGTGCCGGTCCCTCGCGCGGCCCCCTCCCGGGTCGACGACAGCGAGATCCGCGCCGGCGACGTCGACGGCTGGGGTCGGAGCGAGCGCATGCGGGCGCTCGCCCGTTTCCTCTACGAGCCGATGTACCGACGATGGTTCCGAGTCGAATGGGAAGGGCTCGAGCACGTGCCGACCGAGGGTGGCGCCCTGTTGGTCGGGAACCATGGGGGGGCGATCCCGTCGGACGCACCGGTCGTCATGCACGGGATCGAGACCGAGCTCGGTCGCCCGGTGTACGGGATGGCCGACAACCTGTTCCGATGCTTGCCGGTGCTCGGGACGCTGTGGTCCCGCACGGGTGGTGTGCCCGCGCATCCCGACAACGCGTATCGGCTCCTCCACGACGAGCAGCAACTGACCCTCGTGTTCCCAGAGGGTACGAAGGCGACGGGCAAGCTGGCCCGCGACCGCTACCAGCTGCGGCGCTTCGGACGGGGCGGGTTCGTGGAGATCGCGATGCGGGCGGGCGTGCCGATCGTGCCGCTAGCGATCGTGGGGAACGAGGAGGCGATGCCGATCGTGTTCAAGAGCGGTCGCCTGGCCAAGCTCCTGAACATCCCGTACTTCCCGGTAACGGCGAACCAGTTCGTCTTCGGCCCCGTGCTGGGTCTGATGGTCCCATTTCCGGCCAAGTTCCGCATCCGGGTGCTGCCGCCGGTGTACTTCGACGCCGCCCCGAACCAGGAGCGCTACAACCGCAGCGTCGTGATGGACCACTCGGAGCGGATCCGCGCCCAGATGCAGGCGGCGATCTTCGACTTGCTCCGCGGTCGGCACAGCGTGTGGCGGGGCTGATGCGGATCCTCGTCACCGGCCTCGGAACGTTTTGGGGTAGCAAGCTCGCCCAACGTCTCGAAACCGATCCCAGCGTCGAGCTCGTGGTCGGCGTCGACACCCGCGAGCCGGTCGTGCCCCTCGAACACACCGAGTTCGTGCGCGCGGATGCGTCGTTCTCGATCCTCGAGCGCATGGTGCGTGCCACGCAGGTGGACACGATCCTCCACACCCATCTGGTGGTCGACTCGACCCAGGAGAGCGGCCGGGCCCTCCACGAGGTCAACGTGATCGGCACGATGAACCTGCTGGCCGCCGCCGGCGCAACTGGGAGCACGGTACGCAAGGTGATCGTCAAGAGCGCAACGCTCGGCTACGGGTCGAACTACACCGACCCGTACTACTTCCGGGAGACGATGTCCCGGACCCGTCCGGCGAAGACCCAGGTGGAACGGTCGCTGCTCGAGGTCGGCGGTGTCATCGGCGACTTCGCCGAAGACAACCCGCACGTCTCGGTGACGATGTTGCAGTTCGCGAATGTGCTCGGCGAGCACATCGAGGCGCCGATCGCCCGCATGCTGCGCCTGCCGGTCGTGCCCGAGATCTTGGGCTTCGATCCGCGACTCCAGTTCGTCCACGAGGACGACGTCATCGGCGCGCTGGCTCACGCCACGCTGCGCGACGTTTCGGGGGTGTTCAACGTGGCCGGCGAGGGCACGATGCCGTGGAGCGAGGTCTGCACGATCGTCGGGAAGCGCCGGGTCGCGATGCCGCCGGTCCTCACCGCGCTGGCCGCCGAGCCGCTTCGGCTGGCCCGGCTGGTGGACATCTCGCCGGAGGTCCTGAGCTTGCTGCGCTACGGCCGCGGCGTGGACACCTCGGCGTACCGGCAGGCCGGCTACCGCTGCCAGTACACGACGGCCGGCGCGGTCGACGCGTTCGCGCGGGGGCTGCGGCTCCAGACCACGGTGGGCCAGCCCGCGTACCACTACGAGCGCGACGTCGAGGACTTCTTTCGCCACTCGCGGGCGATCGTGCGGGACGGCGTGTGATGGCCTTGCGAACCGAGCAGCGGGGGCCGGTCGCGGTGTTGACCCTCGATGATCCCGAGCGGCGCAACGCGCTGAGCGCAGCGATGGTCGACGACATCGTGGCCGCGGTCAGCCGCGCCGAAGCGGACGAGGCGACGAGCGCGCTGGTGATCACGGGTGCGGGGCCCGCGTTCTGCTCGGGGGCCGACACGTCGAACCTGGCGGCGCTCGGCGGAGGCGGTGAGCAGGCCGAGACCAGGTCGGTGCGGTCGTTGTACGACGGGTTTCTCGCGGTGCGCGACGCCAGCCTGCCGACGGTGGCGGCCGTGAACGGCCCCGCGGTCGGCGCAGGTTTCAACCTTGCGCTCTGCTGCGACGTCCGGATCGCCGCCGAGTCGGCCCGCTTCGACTCGCGTTTCGCACGCATCGGGCTGCATCCCGGCGGGGGTCACACCTGGATGCTCGAACGGGCGGTCGGACCGCAGGCCGCGGCTGCCCTGGCGCTGTTCGGGGTGGCGGTCGAGGGGCCGCGCGCCGCCGAGCTCGGCCTGGCGTGGTCGTGCGTCTCGGACGCCGAGGTGCTCGACACCGCGGTGGCGCTCGCCGCCCGCGCGGCCGAGACGCCTCGCGACCTGCTGCGGTCGGTGAAGGCATCGCTGCGGGAGGCGCCGTGGACGCCGGACTTCGCGACCGCGGTCGCGGTTGAACTGGAACGCCAGTCGGAGTCGTTCGAGCGGGGCTGGGTCGCGGAGCGGCTCGCGGCGCGGCGGCGCTGACCCTCAGCGGCGGGCGAGAACGGCGGCCTCGAGTTCGTCGCGTCGCGCGGCCCACTCCTCGGCGGTGATGGCGTAGCGGACGTGGTCCTCCCACACCCCGCGGATCTGCAGGAACCGCGCCGCGGTGCCCTCGTCGCGCAGGCCGAGCTTCTCGGCAACCCGTCGGCTGGCGAGGTTGCGCGGCACGATCGCCGCCTCCACGCGGTGCAGGCGCAGCTCCTCGAACGCGAAGCGCAGGATGACGGCGACCGCCTCGGGCATGTAGCCCTGGCCGGCGTGCGCGGCGCCGATCCAGTAGCCGACGTTGGCAGATTGGAACGGCCCGCGCTGCACGCTCCCGAGACTCACCTCGCCGACAAACACATCGCCTTTCCGCACGAAGATCCCGAAGCCGTACGCGGCGTCGAAGTGGCGCTGACGCTCCCAGGCGCCGCAGCGGGCTTTGAACGCCTCCGGGTCGGTCACCGGGTCGGGAGTGCCCGGCTCGCCCAGCGGCTCCCAGGGCTCGAGCCAGTCACGGCTGGCGATCCGCACCTCGCGCCACGTCTCCCAGTCGGGATTCTTCAGCGGGCGGAGCGAGACCCGTGACCCGCTCATGGTGTCCCCTCGGCGCATCGGCGGAAGATTACCGATGCGTCCGCACCGCCGTGCCAGGCTGGCGGCGTGGCACCGCCTGGCGACGCTCAGCTGGTCTGGCTGGATCTGGAGATGACCGGGCTCGACGTCGGGCGTCACGTCATCGTCGAGGTCGCGGTGCTCGTCACCGACCCCTCGCTCGAGCCGCTCGACGAGGGCCTCGACGTCGTCGTGCACCAGCCCCCCGCCGCGCTCGGCGAGATGGACGGCTTCGTGCGGGGCATGCACACCAAGTCGGGGCTCCTGCCCGCCATCGAGGCCTCCTCGGTCTCGCTGGCCGAAGCCGGCGAGCAGGCCCTCGCCTACGTGCGCGGCCACGTTCCCGAGCCGGGGACCGCGCCGCTCTGTGGCAACTCGATCGGGGTGGACCGGCGCTTCCTCGACCGTCAGCTCCCCGCGCTCGACCAGTATCTGCACTACCGCAGCATCGACGTGTCGTCGCTCAAGGAGCTGTGCCGGCGCTGGTATCCCGCCGTGTACAAGAAGCGGCCCGCCAAGCGGGAGACGCACCGGGCCCTCGACGACGTCCGCGAGTCGATCGCCGAGCTGCGCTACTACCGGGACACAATGCTGCGACCGATCGAGCCGAGCGGCGCCTAGCCGAACTGGTCGCGCAGCACCCCGAGCAGCGCGGTGACGTTGCGGTCGCGTGCCGAGTGGCCGAGGAGGCCGATGCGCCAGGCCCGGCCGGCGAACTCGCCGAGGCCGCCTCCCACCTCGATCCCGGAGGTTTCGAGCAGCTCCTTGCGGAGGGTCGCGTCGTCGGCGCCATCGGGCAGCCGCGCCGAGGTGAGCTGGGGTAGCCGGTGGCGTTCCTCGGCGATAAGCCGGAAGCCGAGGCGGGGCAGCTCGTGCTGGAGGCGGGCCCCGACCCGACGGTGGCGGGCCCAGCCGGCGTCGAGGCCTTCGTCGAGGATCGCGCCGAGCCCGGCGTGCAACGACATGATCATGGCGACCGGCGCGGTGTGGTGATACGCGCGCTGCGCGCCGGCCACGTACCGTTCGAGCAGGCCGAGGTCGAGGTACCAGGACTGGGGTGGCGTTCCGCGGCTGCGCACCCGTTCCCGGGCGCGTTCGGAGAGCGTCACCGGGGCGAGTCCGGGCGCCACGCCGAGGCATTTCTGGGTCGCCGAGTAGCAGGCGTCGATCCGCCAGCCGTCGACCTCGACCGGGATCCCGCCCAGGCTGGTGACGGCGTCGACGACGAGCAGGGTGTCGGTGTCGTGCAGCGCGCCGAGTGGCGCGACGTCGTTCTCCACCCCGGTCGACGTCTCGGCGTGGACGACGGCGAGCAGCCGGGCGTGGGGATGGGCGCGTTGGACCGCGAGGAGCTGCTCGGGGTCCAGGGCGCGACCCCACGGAGCCTCGACGCGCACCACCTCGGCGCCGCAGCGGCTCGCCACGTCGCACATCCGCTCGCCGAAGAGGCCGTTGACGCCGACGATGGCGAGGTCGCCGGGCTCGAGGAGGTTGACGAAGCACGCCTCCATCCCCGCCGAGCCGGTGCCGCTGACCGGGAAGGTGAGCGCATGGTCGGTGCGGAACACCTGGCGCAGGCGCGCCATCGTCTCGTCGAGGAGGGAGAGGAACTCGGGGTCGAGGTGACCGAGCATGGGTCGGGTGAAGGCGCTCGTCGCCTCGGGGTACGGGTTGGAAGGTCCGGGCCCGAGCAGGAGCCGGTCGGTCATCGCCACGAACGCCGATCCTATGGGCGGTCCCGGCGGGCCGGGGTCGGGCCCGGGCTCACGCTGGGGTGACGATGTCCGCCCAGTGCTCGAGCAGGATGCCGACGACGGGGCGAGCCGGGGAGCCCGCCGCGAGACCGCGGGCCACTTCCGCCGCGGCGCGCGCGACGCGCGTCACGTCGGCGTCGGGCAGGGGGATCCCGGCCCGGCCGGCCGCCTCCTGGACCGCGTGCGCGGCGCCGTTCGCGGCCCACGCGGCCCAGCGGGTGCACCGGGTGCGGCGCAGGACCTTGTCGATGGCGATGGTGGCTCGCCACCAGTCGACCTCGTCGCAGATCTGCTCGGCGTCGAGCGAGGCGGACACCCGGTGGAGGTCGTCGCCGGTCATGGCGCGCAGCGCCGCGACGAACCGTTCCGACGTCGCGGCTTCAGGCATCTGGGCATTGTCCGGCCAGATGGGGCCGAAGTGGTGGATTTCGGGCGGGGTCAGGCGAGGCTGCGGGCGAGGCCGTCGAGGAGGTCGTCTTCGGAGACGAGGATCGCGTCGAGGTCGAAGGCGCGCAGGATGCCGACGAGGACGATGCTGCCCCCGACGATCGTGTCGACCCGTCCCGGCTCGAGGCCGGGGTTCTCGCGCCGGACGGCGGCGGGCTCCAGGGCGAGGGTCCGGAACACGTCCTCGGCGGCTGAGCGGTGGAGGCGGAACCGGTGGATCCGCTCTCGGGAGTAGGGGACGCCCTGCTCGACCGCGGCCACGGTGGTGACGGTGCCCGCAAGCCCGACCACGGTTCCGGCGTGGTGGAGTCCGGGGAGCTGACGTTCGACGTCGCCGAGCTCGTCGCGCACCACCGACACCGCTTGGGAGAGCTCCTCGGGCTCGGGCGGGTCCGAGTGCAGGTACTGCTCGGTGATCCGCACGCAGCCGACGTCGATCGACACGGCCGCCTCGGGCTCGGTGGTGCCGAGGCTGAACTCGGTCGATCCGCCGCCGATGTCGATCACCAGGTAGGGGGACGGCTCTTCGACGAGGCCGGCGGTCGCCCCGGCGAAGGAGAGCTGGGCTTCCGCGTGGCCCGAGAGCAGCTCGGGTTCGACGCCGAGCGCGTCGGCGGCGGCGTGGAAGAACTCGTCGCGGTTGGTGGCGTCGCGCGCCGCGCTCGTCGCCGCGGCCCGCACCCGGGTCGCGCCGAGCTCGGCGATGGCAGTGCCGTACTCTCGGAGCACCGCGGTGGTGCGCTCGATGGCTGGGGGGGCGAGGCGTTGCGTCGCGTCGACACCCTCGCCGAGGCGGGTGATCTGCATGCGCCGGTCGATCGGCACGAGGGTGGCCAGCCCGTCCGACCCGGTCAGGTCGGCGACGAGGAGCCGCACCGAGTTGGTGCCGATGTCGACCGCCGCGACTCGGGTCACCCGAGCTGCTCCGCCACCCAGGCGCCGACCGGGTCGTCCCCACCGGCGAGGTACCAGGCGTAATGCGCGTGGAGGCATTTGACCCCGACGCGGGTGCCGCCCACCCCACCGCGGGGCCGGGGTCCGGTGTGGGTGGCGGGCACGACGGCGTCCCGTTCCGCGGCGTACGTCGCGTGCGCGTGGGCCAGCACCGTCGGATCGACTGCCGCGTCGGCGGCGCGGACCCCGCCGGCGGCTTCCAGGCGCGCCACGCGCCGGACCAGGTCGCGGTCGACGAGCCAGTAGCGGGTCGGCATCGGGGTCGCGTCCCGGGTGAACGGCGCGTTCTGGACGACGACGGGGAGCCCGTGGGCGTCGCGGACCACGACCGCGAAGTCAGCGGTCGGCTCGCGGCCGAGCGCGGCGCGCACCGCGTCCACGTCGGCCACGGTGGTCATCGTCCGAAGTCTACGGACCGCCCCCCGAGGGACTCGTGGTCGTCGGCGTCGCTGCCGCCGGGGTGGTCGGGGTCGACGCTTCCGGCACGAGCACATACGGCGTCTCGCCCGGGCGGACCAGCCCGTATTCCTGGCGAGCGATGCGCTCGACCGCGGCGTCGCCCTGGAGCTGGCGCGACTGGGCGTCGACCTGGTCCGTGGCCCGCTCGAGCTGGGCGAGGTGGGACTGCGCGGCCGAGATCTGGCCCCGCTGGGCGAGGTACGTGCGGATCGGATAGACGAAGGCGAACAGCAAGCCGACGAGGGCGAGACCCCCGATCGTCACCGCCATGACCGCGCGGCGGCGGCGCACCCGGACCGACGGCCGGCGCGGGCGCGGTCGGCCCGGCCGGCGGCGGGGCGGGGGCGTGGCCGATGCACGGCGGCGTGACTCAGCCACGTTGCTCATGCCCCCGTCCCGCGCCGGCGAGCGCGGTGCCGCCCAGGTAGGCGGCGACCGGTCCGAGCTGCTCCTCGATGCGGAGCAGCTGGTTGAACTTGGCAACCCGGTCGGTGCGGGCCGGTGCGCCGGCCTTGATCATCCCGCAGTTCGTCGCCACGGCCAGGTCGGCGATCGTGGTGTCCTCGGTCTCGCCGCTGCGGTGTGACACGACGCAGGGGTAGCCGTGCCGCGAGCCGAGCCCGATCGTGTCGAGCGTCTCGGTGAGCGTGCCGATCTGGTTCACCTTCACGAGGATCGAGTTCGCGACGCCACGGTCGATCCCGGTTTGGAACCGTTCCTGGTTGGTGACGAACACGTCGTCGCCGACCAGCTGCAGGTGGGGGAGGCGGGCGGTGAGCGCCACCCAGCCGTCCCAGTCATCTTCGGCCATGCCGTCTTCGATCGAGACGATCGGGTAGCGGTCGCAGAGCCCGGCCAGGTACTCGATCCATTCGTCGGAGCTGAAGTCGCGCCCCTCGCCGGCGAGGCGGTAGCGTCCGTCGCGGTACACCTCGCTCGCCGCGGCGTCGAGGGCCAAGGCGAGGTCCTCGCCGGGCCGGTAGCCGGCCGCTTCGATGGCCTCGAGCAGCAGACCCAACGCCTGCTCGTTGGAGTCGAGGTCGGGTGCGAAGCCACCCTCGTCACCGAGCGCGGTGGAGAGGCCCCGTTCGTGCAGGAGGCCGCGCAGCGCGTGGTAGGTCTCGACCCCCCAGCGCAGTGCCTCGGTGAAGCTCGCCGCGCCGACCGGGGCGAGCATGAACTCCTGGAGATCCACGTTGGTCTCGGCGTGCGCGCCGCCGTTCACGACGTTGAGGAGCGGCATGGGCAGCACGTGGGCGTCGACCCCGCCCACGTACCGGTACAGGGGCAGGCCCGATTCCTCCGCCGCGGCGTGCGCGACGGCGAGCGACACCGCGAGGATGGCGTTGGCGCCCAGCCGTGCCTTGTTCGGGGTGCCGTCGAGCACGGCGAGCTCGTCGTCGACGAGGCGCTGGTCGGCGGCCTCGAGGCCGGTGACGGCGTCCGCGATCTCGACGTTCACGTGCCCGACCGCGTCGCGGACCCCCTTGCCCGCGTAGCGTTCGCCGCCGTCGCGGCGCTCGACCGCCTCGTGGGCGCCGGTGCTGGCCCCGCTCGGCACGTCGGCCCGCCCGGTGGCGCCCGAGGCCAGCTCGACCTCGGCCTCCACGGTCGGATTCCCCCGGGAATCGAGGATCTCGCGGCCGATCACCTCGACGATCTCGCTCATACCCGGCGCCTTCGCCCGACCACGCAGTGTGGCCGGTGTGGTTGTTGTGACAGGAGCAACGAATGTAGTCGTCGGGGCCGCTGGGGGGAAGGTCCTCGCCGGCGCCGCCTCGGGCCCTGGAACCGCCAGGGCGGCGAGGGGGCGGGGCCGGCCGGGGGCCCCGGTGGGGGGTCAGCCGGTGGCGTCGGTGATCGCGGTGGCGACGAGCGTGGGCGGGCACAGCGGAGCGGGCACGGCAGCGGTCTCCCCGTCGACCCAGAGGCAGTCTCGCCCGGCGTCCTTGGCGTCGAAGAGGGCCTGGTCGGCGCGGGCGACGACCTCGTCGAGGTCGGCGTAGCTGCTCGAGAGGGCGATCCCGAAGCTGGCCGTGAACGTCGGGGCGTTGCCGGCCGAGATGGCGCTGCGCACCCCGACGCGGACCCGTTCCAGCACGTCGATCGCGTCGGTGACGGTGGCGTGGGGCAGCACGATCGCGAACTCCTCGCCGCCGTAGCGGCACGCGAGGTCATCTCGGCGCACCGACCGCCGCAGCGTCTCGGCGAAGAGGCGCAGCGCCCGGTCGCCGGTCTCGTGCCCGAAGGTGTCGTTGAGGTCCTTGAAGTGGTCGAGGTCCACCATCACGAGGGCGAACTCGTTGCCGTCGTTGCGGAGGGTGGCGGTGCGGTTCTCGAACGTGCGCCGGTTCACGAGACCGGTGAGGCCGTCGGTGGACGCCTGCAGCTGGGTCTCGGCCATGATCCGGATCATGCCGATGCGGTTGCCGGCCAGGCTGGCGAGCGTCTGGAGGTCCTGGACTCGGGTCTCGTCGACGGGGTGTCCCGCCGCGCCGGTGGCGTGGATCACGCCCACGGTGCGGCCCATGATCGAGACGGGAACGCACACCGCCGAACAGCGGCCCTGCTGACGGCCCCGCAGCTTCGGGCACGCGTCGAGATCGTCGCTGTCCCCGAACCGTTGGACCTGGGCCCGCCGCGCGGCGGGGCAGCGCGCCGGCGAGTCGACGTCGCACCCGGGCGGTTCGCCAGTGGGTGACGCGACCACCATCCGCGACAGGTGCGCGTGGCTGTTGTCGGCGAGCAGCATCTCCGCCGGTGCCTCCGGCAACGTGTTGCCGAGGGCGCGCTCGATCGCGTCGAGGACTTCGGGCTCACCGTCGGCCATCTCGAGGGCGTTGGCGAGGCGGGTCTCGAAGTCGCGTCGGCGGGCCTGCTTGGCCATCTCGCGCTCGTGATCCGCGCCGGCCTCGCTGATCTTCAGGTTCTGTTGCAGCGAGATGCGGTAGATCAAGACCGCGAACGGCGCCGAGCCCGCCACGGCGATGCCACCGGCGGCAAAGTCGTGCGCCAGGCTGCCGAGGTGCGGGAACAGGAGGCGCGCGGCAACGCTGCCGGCCACGACGAGGATGCCCATGAGGGGCAGCGCGGCCAGGACCGACACCCGCCCGATGCGCTCCAGGCGCCCCCGCTCCGCGTCGCGGTCCGCGTCGCTGCGGAACTGGAAACCGTGACTGCTCATCTGCCTCTTGTCTCTCGTCGCTGATCACACCCGTACGGGAGGGTCCCAGCCCCACGACCGGCGTCCGGACCCCGGCGTTCACCAGGTTCCGAGTTTCTTTGCGGGAGTTGTTCGACCGATCCGGAGCCCAACTGAAGCGCCGGCACCGCCCCGTGGGGGGCGGAGGAACCGGCGGGGCGGGCGGGGTCCGGAGGCCGTCGGGGGAAGGGCACCGCGACCGGTCCGTACACTGCGGTGGTGAGCGAGGTGACCGACGCCGCCGCACCGGGCGAGGTGGGGCTGAACCCCTTCGCCCCCGGCTACTTCGAGGATCCCTACGCCCAGTACCGGGACCTGCGGGAGCGGGCGCCGGTGCACCACAGCCCCCTGGGGCCCTGGACCGCGACCCGCTACGAGGACTGCGCCCGGATCCTGCGGGAGCCCAGCGTCTCGGTCGAATACCGCAACGCCGGGTTCGACCCCCGAACCGCGATGGTCGAGGCGGCCGGCTACGAGCGCAGCGAGCGGGGCCGGCGCGGCATCTTGAACCTCGACCCGCCGGACCACACCCGGATCCGTCGCCTCGCCCAGCAGGCCTTCTCGCCCCGCCGGATCGAGGCGCTCACGGACCGGATCCAAGCGCTCGTCGACGAGCTGCTCGACGTCGTCGAGCCGCGCGGGCAGCTCGACGTCATCGCCAATCTGGCCTTCCCGTTGCCGTTCGCGGTGATCTCCGAGCTGCTCGGCATGCCCGACACCGACCGTGACGAGATGCGCGAGTGGTCGCACACGCTCGTGAAGTCCCTCGAACCGATCGTGATGCCCGACGACTTCCCAGCCATCCTCGACGCCGGCGACCATCTGGTCGCCCACGTGCACGCGGCGATCGAGGCGAAGCGGCGCGAGCCGGCCGACGACCTACTGAGCGCGCTGATCGCCGCGGAGGAGGCCGGCGACCGCCTGTCCCCTGCCGAGCTCCAGGATCAGGTCGTGCTCCTCTACCTCGCGGGGCACGAGACGACCGTGAACCTGATCGGCAATGCCACGTACGCGCTGCTGCGCCATCCCGACCAGTTGGCGCTGCTGCAATCCGAGCCTGCTCTCATCGCCAACGCGGTGGACGAGCTGTTGCGGTACGACAGCCCGGTGCAGTTCTCGCGTCGGATCACGTTGTGCGACCTCGAGCTGGGCGGCCAGGAGATCCCGGCCCGGTCGTTCGTGTTCACCTGCCTCGGCGCCGCGAACCGCGACCCCGCCCATTTCGGGCCGACCGCCGAGCGTCTGGACCTGCGCCGCCGCGACGCGCCGCACCATCTCTCGTTCGGTGGCGGCATTCATCACTGCCTCGGCGCGGTGCTGGCCCGGGCAGAGGCCCGGGCCGCGATCGGTTCGCTGGTGTGGCGCTTCCCCGACCTCGAGCTCGCGGACCCGCACCCGCCCTGGAACGGGCGCGTCGTGCTGCGCGGCTTGGACGCGCTCCCCGTCCGCCTCTGACCGGCCGACCCAGCTGGCCCGGCGACCCGGCTGACCCGGACGCCGAGGGGCCGGGCGGCACCGGCCCGGGTGAGCTCAGGTGGGTCCGGAGTGGGGGGCGGGGGCCGGGTCGCCCGACGCGTCCCAGCGGGCGGCGACGGCACCCGGGTCGAGGGCGCGCAGGTCCACGCCGTCCGCGGCGGCTTGGCGTTCGAGCTGCTCGAAGCGGGCCCGGAAGCGGGTCGACCAGCCCCGCAGCGCGGATTCGGTGTCGACGCCCCGGGCGCGGGCGAGCGCGACCGTGGCGGCGAGGAGCTCGCCGAGCGCAGCCTCGTCGTCGTGGCCGTCGCGGAGCTGGGCTGACGCGGCGTCGACGCGGTCGAGCGACGCGGTCACGTCGCCGGGGTCGACACCCACCGACGCCGCTTTGCGGAGCAGCTTGTGCGCGTACAGGAGGGACGGCAGGCCGGGGGTGATGGAGTCCATGATCGAGTCGCTGCCCCGTTCGCCTTGCTTGATCTGCTCCCAGTTGCGCCGAACGTCGGCGCTGGTGTCGGCGTCGACGTCGCCGAAGACGTGGGGATGGCGGCGCACCAGCTTGTCGTGGACACCCCGGGCAACGTCGCCGAGGCCGAACGCGCCGGCTTCCTCGGCGAGGATCACGTGGAAGACGACCTGGTACAAGAGGTCGCCGAGCTCGTCGACGAGCCCCGCGTACGCCGGGTTGTCCGCGTCGGTCGCGTCCGGCGCGGCAGCGGGGAGCAGCTCGACCGCGTCGACGACCTCGTAGGACTCCTCGAGGAGGTAGCGGGTCAGGGAATGGTGGGTCTGTTCGGCGTCCCAGGGACAGCCCCCGGGCCGACGCAGCACCCGGGACAGCTCGAGGAGACGGGCCAGCTCGGCGCCGGGCGCAGGGTCGGGCAGCGTCAGCGCGAACGTCGTGAGGTGGTCGGGTTCGACATGATCGAGCGCGCCGAGGGCGACGTCGTGCACGGTCTCGTCGGGCAACCCGAGATGGTGGAGCACCGTGACGGGCGTGTCGGGGTCGGCGTGGTCGAGGAGCGCGAGCTTGGCGTCGCCGAGCACGAGGCGGTCGTCGCACTGGGCGACGACCAGGACACCGCCCAGATCCAGCGCGGCCGACTCGAGCGCCCGACCGTCGACCACCCGGGCGAGCATGGTGGTCGGGTCGACGCCGAGGCGGGCCCAGGCCAGGTCGGCGAAGGAGAGGCCGGGCACGACGCGCAGATGGAGCTGTCCGGCCGCCGCCGCGGCGTGCAGCAGCACGACAGACCGTTCGGCGACGCCGGGGTTGCCCGGGACGGCGTAGGCGACCTCGCCGTGGACGGCGGCCTCGTCGACGAGCGTCGCCACGATGGAGCGGTAGACCTCCTCGAGGTCGTCGGCAGTGTCGTAGCGCCCGTCGAACGACTCGAAAAGCACCCCGGCCGCCGCGAGGTCGGCCACGGCGGGGTGGTGCGCGGTGCGGACGAAGCGGCGGGGTGCCGTGTCGAGCGCGGCGCGCGCCGCGGGCACGAGCAGGTCGGCGCCGCCCGGCCCGAGCCCGACGACGACGACGCGGCCGCCGCCGGCCATCAGCCGATCAGCGAGCGGGCTGCGGGCAGGGCGGGGGTCGGGATCACGTGGCCTTGGTGGACGTCGCTGGTGCGGCCGGGATCACGACGCGGCCCTGCTGGCGGTCCCAGGTTCCGTAGCGGGGGTCGAGGGTCACGTGCGCGCCCTGGGCGAGGCCGGTGACCTCGTCGAGGGCGACGCTGGCGAGGTCGACCGGCTGGGGTTCGTCGCGCACCAAGATGAGGTGGAAGCCGTACTGGCTCTGGACCGGGTCCGAGACCTGCCCGATCGGCAGCGTCTGGGCGGCCTGTTCGAAGGGGGCGACGAACTGCTCGCTGTCGAGGCAGCCGAGCTCACCGCCGCGCTGCGCCGAGGACGTGTCGATGGAGTCCTGCCCGGCGAGCGTCGCGAAGTCGGCGCCGGCGGTGAGCTGGGCTTTGATCGCCTGGGCCTCGGCCAGGCTGCTGACCAAGATGTTGGCGACGAACCGGTGCGACGGGCATTGCGCCAGCGCGGTCTGCACCAGGCGCGAGGACGGGTCCGTGAGCAGCGCCTGTTGGAGCGTCGCCATGCGGCTGAAGCGGTCGACCACGTAGTGGGGAAGGGTGCGGACGACCTGTTGGGTGCCGAGAAGCTGCACAGCGAGGGTCTCCCCCGCGCTGCGGTCCGCCGCGGTGACCGTGAGATGGTCGTGGGCGATCGCCCTGTCGACGAAGATCTGGTTGATGCGCAGCGTGATCCAGCCGGCGGCGTAGTTCGCCGCGATCGAGCCCTTTACCGGCGCGACGGGTGTGCTCTTGGATTCTTTGGCGACCCGAGCGAGCGCCTGGTTGTCGGCCAGCGCCCGCAGCTCGGCGTCGAGGTCGTGCTGAGACACCGACTGGCCGGCGACGCTGAACGCCGGGACACCCGAATCCACGGTGAGGTACGCGGCGAGCCCGCCAGCGAGGACCAGCCCGACCAGCGCGGCGATGACGACGGGGAGGCGCTTCACGGCGCCGAGGAGCCTACCGGGGCGTCTGCCGGGCGGGGCACCAGCTCCTCGAGCAGGGCGGTGAGGGTCGCGGCGACCTCGGCGGGCGGCACGTTGATCGGTACGAGGACCTCTTCGGCGCTGGACTTGGCGCCGGGCGCGAGTCGCCGGAGGCGAACCTGTTGGGACTCGCGCAGGGTGAGCCCCCGGAGGCGTGCCGCGCCGCCTCCGACGGCGAGGCTGCGCACCCCGAGGCGCACACATTCCGCCCGGAGGCGGGCGGCGTCGAGCAGCGCGGCGGCGGGTGACGGCGGCGGCCCGTAGCGGTCCTCCCATTCGGCCCGCACGTCGTCGACGTCGGAGGGTTCGGTCACCGCGGCGAGGCGGCGGTAGGCCTCCATACGGACGTCGTCGCGCGCGACGTAGTCGCGGGGCAGGTGCGCGTCGACGGGCAGGTCGATCGTGACCTCGACCGGGTCGGGGACCGTCTCGCCCTTGAGCTCGCCGACCGCCTCGGTGACGAGCTGGCAGTAGAGATCGAAGCCGACGGCGGCGATGTGCCCGGACTGGCTGGCGCCGAGCAGGTTGCCGGCGCCGCGGATCTCGAGGTCGCGCATGGCGATCCGGAATCCGGAGCCGAGCTCGGTGAACTCGCCGATCGTCTTGAGCCGCTCGTAGGCCTCCTCGGTGAGGGCCTGGTTCTCGGGGTGGAGGAGGTAGGCGTAGGCGCGTTGACCGCGCCGACCGACCCGGCCTCGCAGCTGGTACAGGGTGGCGAGCCCGAGACGGTCCGCCCGGTCCACGACCAGGGTGTTGACGGTCGGGATGTCGAGGCCGCTCTCGACGATGGTGGTGCAGACCAGGACGTCGTACTCGCGTTCCCAGAAGTCGAGCACGACTCGCTCGAGGCGGCCCTCGTCCATTTGGCCGTGCGCGATGCCGATCCGGGCGTCGGGGACCAGGTCGCGGAGATGTTCGGCGGCGAACTCGATGTCTTTAACCCGGTTGTGGACGAAGAACACCTGGCCCTCGCGGAGCAGCTCGCGGCGGACGGCTTCCGCGACGGCCCGGTCGTCGTACTCCCCGACGTAGGTGAGGATGGGCTGGCGGTCCTCGGGGGGCGTGGTCACCATCGAGAGGTCGCGGATCCCGGTGAGGGAGAGCTCCAGCGTGCGCGGGATCGGCGTCGCGGACAGGGTGAGCACGTCGACGCCGGTGCGGAGCGCCTTGATCTGCTCTTTGTCCTGGACGCCGAAGCGTTGCTCCTCGTCGATGACGAGCAGTCCCAGTTCGTGGAAGGCGACGTCGTCGGACAAGAGGCGGTGGGTGGCGATGACGACGTCGACCGCGCCGGTGGCGAGGTCGGTGACGACGCGGCGTTGCTCCTTGGCGGTGAGGAACCGGGAGAGGACCTCGACGCGCACCGGGTAGTTCGCGAATCGCTCCCGGAACGTCAGGCCGTGCTGGTTGGCGAGCAGGGTGGTCGGGACGAGCACCGCGACCTGTTTGTTGTCCTGGACGGCCTTGAACGCGGCGCGGATCGCGACCTCGGTTTTGCCGAATCCGACGTCGCCGCACACGACCCGGTCCATCGGCAGGGGCCGTTCCATGTCGGCTTTGACGTCTTCGATCGCCTGGAGCTGGTCGGGGGTCTCCTCGAACGGGAAGGCGTCTTCGACTTCGCGTTGCCACGGCGTATCGGGGCTGAACGGATGCCCGGGGCTGACGAGACGCCGCCGGTAGAGCACGACGAGCTCCTGGGCGATCTCGCGGGTCGCGGCGCGCACCCGCGCCTTTTGGCGTTCGAAGTCGGCGCCGCCCATCCGGTTCAGCGTCGGTGTCTCGCCGCCGGTGTAGCGACGCACGACGCCGACCTGATCGGTGGGGACGTACAGCTTGTCGGCCCCCTTGTACTCGAGGAGGAGGTAATCGCGGGCCACGCCGCCGATGGCGCGCTGGACCATCCCGGCGTAGCGGGCCACGCCGTGGGTCTGGTGCACGACGTAGTCGCCAGGCTCGAGGGCGTCGTAGAGATCCGCGGCGCGTTTCGCCCCCCGGGGGGCACGGTGCAGGCGTCGCCTCCCGGTCAGGTCGGATTCGGCGATGAGCGCGAGGCGGGGGCCGGCAAGGATGACGCCCCGGTTGATGGGCGCGATGGTCACCCCGACCACGCCCGGCGCGGCCGCGTCGTCGATCGCGTCGACACCGTCCTCGGCGAGCACCTGGGCCAGCCGGTCGCGCGACCCGCGGCCTTCGGCCGCGAGCACGACGGTGTACCCGTCGTCGGCGAGCGATCGGACCCGTCGGGCGAGGCCGTCGTGGTCGCCGGCGAGCGGCGCGAAGGCGGTGCCCGCCAGGTGGGGCGTGTCGGGGTGGTCGGGGACGGCGAGGAGCGCGGTCGTGCCGGCGCCGGTGTGGGCCAGCAGCCGGTCGAATGGCAGCGACAAGCGGGGGAACTCGCCCGAGGCGCCCCAGGTCTGGGCGAGCGTCTCCCCCAGCGCGGCCTCCTCGTCGAGGAGTTCCTGGGCCCGGTGGCGCATCCGGGTCGGCTCGGTGAGCAGCACGAGAGCCTGGTCGGGCAGCAGGTCGGGGAGGAGCCGCTCGTCGGGGGTCAGCCAGGGCAGCCAGGACTCCATCCCGTCGAAGAGCTGGCCGGTCGCGAGACGCTCCCACTGCTCGGCCCCCCAACGGGCGGTGGCGAGGAGCGTGTGGGCGCGCTCGCGCACCTCGGGGGTGGGGAGCAGCTCGCGGGCGGGGAAGGCGCGTACCGACTCGAGCTCGTGGGTGGAGCGCTGGTCAGCGACCGCGAAGGCCGAGAGGCGCTCGACGTCGTCGCCCCACAGGTCGATGCGGACCGGATGGTCCTCGGTCACCGGGTAGAGATCGACGATCGAGCCCCGCACGGCGACCTCGCCGCGTGCCTCGACCTGGTACTCGCGGCGGTACCCGAGGGTGACGAGACGCTCGACGAGCTCGTCGCGGTCGAGGACCTGCCCGGCGCGCACCTCGACGGGTTCGCTCACCTCGACGTGGGGGCCGAGGCGCTGCACGAGGGCCCGCACGGGCGCGACCACCACCTGGGGGGCCGCGTCGCCTCCGGTCCGCAGCCGCCACAGCACGCGGAGGCGCCGCCCCATCGTTTCCAGCGACGGGGAGACCCGCTCGAACGGCAGCGTCTCCCAGGCCGGGAACCACTCCACGGACCCGCCGCCGAGGAAGCAGCCCAGGTCGCGGGCGAGCTGCTCGGCCTCGGCGCCGGTTGGCACCGCGACGAGCAGCGGTCGACGGGTGCTGACGCCGGCGAGGGCGGCGACGAAGATCGCCCGGGCGGTGTCGGGGACCGCCACCGCGGGGGCGCGCGCGACGACGGCGCGCACCGTCGCGTCGTCGCGGAGCAGCGGCGCAAGATCAGCGAGGGGGGCACGGAAATCGGTCACGGACGCGCGGCGACGCCGGGCACGCAGGCGCGGCCCGGGTCGTGTCCCGAGCCTACCGACCGGCCCCTCACGATTCTTGGGGCTCGGCGGACCCGCGCCGGGCGCGCCACACCAGGGCTACGTTGCAGGCATCAGTGCACGCGGCTCCGCCTCATCGGCCCGGGCGGCAGTCCCCGAGTCCGCGACGGCGGCTCGTCGAGCGGCGGGCCGTGCGTTGCGCCGCAGCGTCCCCCGGTCGAGCCACGGGGCATGGACGCCCGCGGTCGGGCGGCCCGATCCGGTGGCGCAGCTCGAGGAGCAGAACCGGAGCCGGCTTCCCGCGCTGGTTCCCCTCCGGTGGGCCCGGACGTTGCCGTCGCCGTTCACGTTCCTGCGCGGCGCGGCCGTCGTCATGGCCTCGGACCTGGCCGGGACCCCCGCGACCGGGATCACCGTGCAGGCGTGCGGTGATGCCCACATCGCCAACTTCGGTGTCTTTGCCTCCCCGGAACGAAACCTCCTGTTCGACGTCACCGACTTCGACGAGACGCTGCGGGCCCCGTGGGAGTGGGACCTCAAGCGGCTCGCCGCCAGCGCGGTCGTCGCGGCGCGTGCCGCGCGGCTCGATGAGCGGGTGGGGCGCGCCGCGGCGGAGGCAGGGGTGCGCGCCTACCGGGCCGGGATGGCCCGGTACGCCGAGGAGACGGCGTTGGGCACCTGGTACGCGCGCATCGACGAGGAGACGACCCGCCGGTTGGGGCGGGGACGGTCGCGCACCCAGCTCGAGGCGCTCTTCGCCTCGGCGCGTGACGCGACGTCGGCGACCGCCCTCCCGGCGCTCGCCAAGCTGACCCGGGCCGGGAACTGGCGGATCGTGGACCATCCGCCGGTCGTCTCCCACGACGGGATCGACCAGTACGAAGCCGCGCTGCGACGTGCCTACGCGACGTATCGAGAGACCCTCGAGGACGACCGGCGCCTCCTCCTCGATCGTTTCGAGGTGCGCGACTTCGCGCTGAAGGTGGTGGGAGTCGGCAGCGTCGGGACCCGCTGCTTCGTGGCGCTGCTGGTGAGCGACGTCGAGGAACCGCTCTTCCTCCAGGTCAAGGAGGCCCAGCGATCGGTCCTCGCCCCCTACGCCCACGCCGACGGGACCGTGCGGGAGGGTCGACGGGTCGTCACCGGCCAGCGACTCATGCAGGCCGACAGCGACATCTTCCTCGGCTGGGCCGAGGCCGACGGCACCGACTACTACGTTCGCCAGCTCCGAGACATGAAGGCCTCCGCGGACTTCGCGACGATGCGGCCCGGGGTGTTCCACGACTATCTGCGGCTGTGCGGCGCGACCCTCGCCCGCGCGCACGCTCGCAGCGGGACCGCACCCGAGATCGCCGGATACCTGGGCCGGGGTCGGGGCTTCGACCGGGCCGTGACCCGCTTCGCGGTCTCCTACGCCGACCAGACCACCGCCGACCACCAGGCGCTGCGCGACGCGGTCCGGACCGGGCGAATCAGCACCACGACGACCTGAGAGCCCGTCGCCGCGCCGCCCCCGCCCCGCCGTGCGGTCAGGTCGGGTCGGGAGGCGGTACCGCGTGTCGGCGCCCGGGGGGCGGCGGGTCATCGTCGCCGCGCACCGAGCCCATGTAACGGCTGGCGTCGAGGTAGCGCAGCCCGGGCAGGTAGCGGACCTCGAGGGTCACCACGACCAGCGCCGTCGCGACCACCGCGAGGAGCGGGTAGCCGGCGCCCGCCACGACGCCGATGCTGGCCGTGGCCAGGACCGCCGTCGCGCTGGTGATCCCGCGCAGCGTGCCGCCCGGGTCCCGGAACAGCAGCGCGCCGCCGATGAAGCCGACGCCGGTGACGACCCCCGCGATGGCGTTCCCCGCGCCTTGCGCGACCGCGATGGCGGTGATCGCCGCCGCCGCGGTGCCCACGAGCGAGAAGGTCCGATCCCCCGCCGGGCCGCCCCGCAGCTGGCGCTCAAAACCGACCGTGAAGCTGAGCGCGAAGGCGACGACGACGTGCAGGATCATCTGCCACTCGGTCGTCACCGCTCCAGTGTGTCGGAGCCGGCGCCGCGAGGTCGGGACCGGCCCGTCCGCCCGCCCCGCCGGCGGGGACCTCAGGGTGAGGAGGTCGCCCCGTTGTAGCGGTTCATCGCCGCCGCGACACCCTCACCCGCGATGACCTCGACCGCGTCGGCGGCGTGTTCGAGCGTCACGGCAATCTCGGCCTGCTCCCGTTTCGAGAACCGCGACAGCACATGGTCGGCGCCCTGCTCCTTCGAGACCGGTTTGCCGACACCGACACGGACGCGCGCGAACGTGTCGCTGTGCAGATGATCCCGGACCGAGCGCAGCCCGTTGTGGCCCGCCAGGCCACCCCCCGACTTGACTCGCAGCTGCGCCACGGGCAGGTCCAGCTCGTCGTGCACGACGACGAGCTGCTCGGGGGTCACGGCGTAGCGGCGAACGAGGCGGCGCACCGCGTCGCCCGAGTCGTTCATCCATTGCTGGGGGACGGCCAGCGCGACCCGCGTTCCGCCGATGCGGACCTCGTCGACGAGCGCCCGCTCCTTCCCGGCGCGCAGGCGCGCACCGTGACGGACGGCCAGGATCTCGACCGTGTCGGCGCCGACGTTGTGGCGGGTGTGCGCGTACTCCCGGCCGGGATTGCCGAGCCCGACGACGAGCCAGTCGGCGGGTGTCCCGGTGCGAGCCGGCGGCGAGCCTCGCCGCCGCAGCACCGTCTACTCCTCGTCGCCGGACGCCTCGCCACCCTCGGCCGGCGCGACCGCCTCGGCTCCCTCACCCTCGACGGCCTCACCCTCGGCGGCCTCCGCTTCGCCTTCGACGGTCGCGACCCGGGGGGCGACAACCTGGGCGATGAGCGCGTCGGGTTCGAGCATGGCCAGCACCCCGGCGGGGAGGGCCAGGTCGGCGAGGCGCACCTGGTCGCCAATGTCGAGCTCGGACACGTCGGTCTCGATGGAGCCCGGGATGTCCTGGGGGCGGGCCTCGATCGGCAGCGCGAACACGAGCTGCTCGAGGAGGCCGCCGTTGCGGACGCCTTCGGGCTCGCCGAGGAGGTGCACGGCGACCTCGGCGGTCACCGCGACATCGGTGCGGACCCGCACGAAGTCCACGTGGACGAGGTCGCCGCGAGTCGGGTTGCGTTGGATCTGGCGGGCCAGGGTGAGCTGGTTGTCGCCGTCGAGCTGCAGCCGGATGAGCGTGTTGGCGCCGTGGGCGAGGATGTGGCCCAGCTCTCGGGCCGGGACGGTGACCGTCACCGAGTCGCCACCCAGCCCGTAGACGACGGCGGGGACCTGCCCGGCGCGACGGAGCCGACCCGCGGGACGCGAGCCTCGTTCAGCTCGGGACTCGGCGGTGAGGACTTCCTCGGCCATGGCGCGACGCAGCCTTTCCAGCGGCTCGGTGGATCGTCCATTGTGCTCGCCCGCAGCGGGTCAGGCCAAGTCTGGGTTGACCGCCCCGAGATGGCGCCGGGGCGGCTCAGACGTTGTCGCCGCGGAAGATCTCGCTGACGCTCGAGTCGGCGAAGACCGCGGCGAGGGCCTCGGCGATGATCGGCGCCACTGACAGCACGGTGAGGGAATCCCAGCGCTTGTCGTCGGGGATCGGCACGGTGTTGGTGACGACCACCTCCCGCACCGGGGCGTTCTTCAGGCGGTCGACGGCGGGGCCGGAGAGCAACCCGTGGGTCGCGGCCACGGTCACCTCGCTCGCGCCGCGGGCGTGGAGCAGGTCGGCGGCGGCGGTGATCGTGCCCGCAGTGTCGATGATGTCGTCGACGAGCACGCAGGAACGACCCGCGACCTCTCCGACCACCTCGACGGCCTCGGCGACGTTGTGGGTCCCCTTCGGGCGACGCTTGTCGATGAAGGCGATCTCGGCATCCACGCCGCGCTCGGCGAACTGGTTCACGAACCGGTGGGCGAGCTTGCCGCCACCCGCGTCGGGCGACACGACGGTGACCGCCCGCCCCCCCGCGTCGCCGAGATGCTCGGCGAGGATCGGGACCGCGGTGAGGTGGTCCACCGGCATGTCGAAGAATCCCTGGACCTGGCCGGTGTGCAGGTCCACCGTCACGACCCGGTCGCAGCCGGCCGCGGTGAGCAGGTCGGCGAGGAGCCGGGCGGTGATCGGCTCGCGCCCCTCGGCTTTGCGGTCCTGGCGGGCATACGCGTAGAAGGGACAGACCGCGGTGATCCGTTTGGCGGAGGCTCGTTTGGCCGCGTCGATCATGATCAGCTGCTCGATGATCCGGTCGTTGATCGGCGGGCAGTGGCCCTGGATCACGAACACGTCCGAGCCGCGGATGCTCTCGCCGTAGCGGCAGTAGAGCTCGCCGTTGGCGAAGCTGGACAGCACCACCGCGCCGAGCGGCACTTGCAGGCAGGTCGAGATCTCGGCGGCGAGTTCGGCGTTGCCCCGGCCGGAGAACACCATGAGGCGCTTCTTTTGGGTGAGCTCCCGCGGGGTCACGAGGTGTCGCCGCCGTCTTCTTCGGCCCGTCGGCGGGCCTCGACCCAGCCTTCCTCGATTCGGGCTGGGACCCCCTTGGCGAGCGCGCCGGGCGGGACATCGCGCGACACGACCGCTCCCGCGCCCGTGACCGCGCCGTCGCCGACCTCGACGGGGGCGACGAGCACGGTGTTCGAGCCGATCCGGGCGTCGCGTCCGATCTTCGTGCGGTTCTTGCGCCGACCGTCGTAGTTCGCGGTGATCGTGCCCGCCCCGATGTTCGCGTCGGGTCCGATCTCGGCGTCGCCGACGTAGGCGAGGTGCGGCACCTTGGCCCCCTCACCGATGTCGGCGTTCTTGGTTTCGACAAAGGTGCCGACGTGCGCGTCCGCCGCGATGCGGGTGCCGGGGCGCAGCGACACGAACGGGCCGATCGTGGCCCCGTCGCCGATCTCGGTCTCTCGGGCGACGGTCTGGCGCAACGTCGCCTGCTCGCCGACGATCGTGTCCACCAGCTGGCAGCTGGGGCCGATCACCGAGCCGGCACCGACCACGGTGCGGCCCTCGAGCATCGTGTCGGGCAGGAGCGACACGTCGGGCTCAAGCTCGACCGACGCGTCGATGTAGGTCCGTTCGGGGTCGCTCATCGAGACCCCGGCTCGCATCCAGGCCCGGTTGATACGCCGGCGCAGGACCGCCTCCGCGGCGGCGAGCTGGTCACGGTCGTTGACACCCAGCGTCTCGGTGGGGTCGTCGGCATGCGAGCCGACCACGACATGACCCGCGGCGCGCAGCACCCCGATGACGTCGGTGAGGTAGTACTCGCCCTGGGCGTTCTCAGGATCGAGGCGCCGCAACGCCGGCGCGAGCAAGCCGCGCCGGAAGCAGTAGATCGACGAGTTGACCTCGGTGATCTCGAGCTCGGCGTCGTTGGCGTCGCCCTGCTCGACGATGCGTTCGACGGCGCCGCGTGCGTCTCGCACGATGCGCCCGTACCCGGTGGGTTCGTCGAGATCGGCGGTGAGGATGGTCGCCGCGGCGTCGACCAGGCGATGCTCGGTGGCGAGCACCGCCAGCGTCTCGGCCCGCAGGAGCGGCGTGTCCCCGGTGAGCACGAGGACGTCGTCCTCCGCGTCGAGATCGAAACCCGAGCCGGTCAGGCCGACACTCGCCGCGTCGCCGGTGCCACGCTGGAGGCGCTGCTCGACGAACTCGACCGGGATGTCCGTGGCGAGCTGCTCCTGGACGGTCTTGGTGACCCGCTCCGCGCCGTGGCCGACGACCACGACGATCCGGGCGAGGGGCAGCTCGATCAGCCGATCCAGGACATGGAGGATCATCGGCCGGCCGCACAGCGGGTGCAGCACCTTCGGCGTCTTCGAGCGCATGCGGGTGCCTTCGCCCGCGGCGAGGACCACCGCGGCGAGCGGTCGGTAGGGCAGGTCGGTCACCCCCTCTCCATGGCAGCCATTCAATCGTGGTGGGGGCCGCTCGGGGGCGAGGTTTCGAACCTCGACTTGGGACTCCAAAGGACCCCGTGCTGCC
>Ga0182024_10006102_pt1 | contig 26602 bp, 22 predicted proteins | sample P32metaG_FD_120480 | JGI IMG/M metagenome (GOLD analysis project Ga0182024, IMG submission 120480) | Permafrost microbial communities from Stordalen Mire, Sweden - P3-2 metaG (Illumina Assembly) | ecosystem: Environmental > Terrestrial > Soil > Wetlands > Permafrost | place: Sweden: Stordalen... | reverse complement strand
CGGCTCCATCAGAAATCCGGCAACTTCCTTATTTTGTAATGCTTTGGCAAGGGCCTCTTTGTCGTTGTACGGAATGATGTCAAAACCCGGCATATAAGGACCGAACCCGGTATAAGAAGCAGGGTCACTGCTGAAAGAGATTACGGTACTGGTGCGGCCATGAAAATTACCTTCGCAAACAATTATCCGCGCTTTATTTTCCGGTATGCCTTTTATAGCGTACCCCCAACGACGGCAAAGCTTAATGGCCGTTTCCACTGCTTCAACCCCTGTATTCATAGGTAACAGCTTGGCATAACCGAAATATGTGGTAATGAACTTGGCATACTCCCCAAACTGGTCATTATAAAAAGCACGTGAAGTCAGGGTCAGTTTATGCGCCTGCTGAACAAGGCTCGCAATAATTTTAGGATGACAATGACCCTGATTGAGTGCAGAATATCCACTTAGAAAATCATAATATTTTTTGCCGTCCGCGTCCCAAACATACACGCCTTCACCTTTGCTGAGCACTACGGGCAGGGGATGGTAGTTGTGGGCACTGTAAAGATCCTCCATTTCTAACAGGCGGGAGGTTGTTTCTGAATGGGCTGAAGTCATTTGCATAAAAATGGCTATGAGTTTAAGATGCTGATGAAATAAGGTAAACTATGCCAACGCTTTGCCCTCCATAGCTTTTTATGATCACTGAAGGTTTGCGTTGGTAATAGCGAAAATGGGTTTGACGCTTCGCCTTCCGCAGCTTTAGCGAAAAGTGCAGAACGAAAAAGGCCTAACAATCATCGATGATCGAGAAAATCGAGGTTGCCGGCTAGAAATGATATGGGAGAATTAGTAAAAATAATCGTTGCTTATGCTGCAAGATACAAAATCGGGCCGGTATTCAAAAGGTCCCGGTCCTAAGGGATAATGGTTTGCCGGAGGGAAGGGTCAATGACGGCAGCTGGAATCTGCCCTTTTCTAAAAATTCCATATAAGCTGGAGCCGCTTCCGGTCATGGACGCATAAAGTGCACCTCTCGCGTACAACTTTATCTTGATTTTTTGAAGCAGGGGGTATTGACGGAAAACAGGGATCTCAAAATCATTCCTGAGCTGGTTTTTCCAGTCCTCTACAGGGTCGGATACCAATTCCCTTATATCCACGGTTGCCGGTTCGGGATGAATTTGTGAAAAAGCCCAGGCGGTGGAGATCTGCACTTCAGGATAAACAAGCAAAATCGAATACCCGGAAAGATCAAGGACTATCGGCTCCAGTATTTCGCCCCTTCCCCGCGCATAACAGGGAGAAGATTGCAGGAAGAAAGGACAATCGCTCCCTAGTTTTAGCGCGAAGGATGCCATTTTTATATCTGGAATTTCCAGTTTATAGAAACCATTCAATAGCTTCAGCATACAAGCCGCATCAGATGAACCGCCGCCAAGTCCTCCGCCGGACGGAATGGATTTATAAAGATGAATTTCGAGGGGGCCGACGGGGTAATGCTCTTTTAACAGGTTAAATGCTTGTATGACCAGGTTATCGTTTGGATTCCCTGCCAGAGGGAGACCGGATAAAATCAGGGATGGGGAAGGGCCAGGAATAATTTCAACAATATCCCTGAGATGCAAAGGATAAAAAACCGTTTCCAGGTTATGAAACCCGTCGGTCCTTTTGGAAACAACGGAAAGGCCGAGGTTAATTTTCGCATGCGGAAAGCCGATCATCCGTGCCTTCCTTTTTTCCGGCTATTGATCTCATCCCGGATTCTGATGGCCCGGATATAATCTTCCTGTTCCAGGACTTCGGAGAGCAGGGTGTTCAGGTCCTCGAGGGAAAGACCACCCAGGTCTTCCTTTGCGCTTCCTTCAGTAGTAATGGTTTCCTTAGGTAGTTTTTTCTTTCCTGCGCTGTCTTCCATAAGAATCCCCGCGCTTTCAATGATGTTTTCATACGTAAAAATGGGGCATCCAAACCTGACTGCAAGCGCCAGTGCATCTGAGGTTCGGGAATCTATTTCAACGGTATCATGCTCGCTGGTGCAGATGAGTTTTGAATAAAAAATTCCCTCCTGCAGATCAGAGATAATAATCTCCTGGAGGTCAATCGTAAAAGCGCTCATGAAATTTTTCATAAGATCATGGGTAAGCGGGCGGCTCGGATGCATTTTCTCCAGGGCCACAGCAATGGCCTGGGCCTCAAAGCCGCCGATCACTATCGGCAGCCGGCGAAGGCCGTTGATCTCACCCAATACAACAGCATATGAATGCGTTTGGGTAATACTGTGAGACAAGGCTACGATTTCCAATTCGATCTTCTTCATAAAACGGATATGCCTCCAGGCGGAACTTAATAGTTGCTGATTAAAAGGGCAAATATAAAAAACTAAAGCCTTCCAAAAATATCAGAAAGCTTTAATTGTAATTTATGTAAAATCAAAGGATTAATTCGCTGCTTAGTGCAGGCCTTTGAGCTTTTTTACAGCCTGGATCAGTTTGGGCAACACCTCAAAAGCATCTCCGGCAATTCCATAGTCAGCTGACTTAAAAAATGGAGCTTCCGGATCTTTGTTGATAACCACGATAACTTTGCTTCGATTTACTCCTGCAAGGTGTTGGATTGCCCCTGAAATGCCAACCGCAACGTAGAGATTTGGTGCGATTGCAATGCCCGTTTGACCAACGTGCTCACCGTGCGGCCTCCATCCGGAATCCGCAACCGGGCGGCTGCAGGCAGTAGCACCATGAAGTAGTTTGGCGAGTTCTTCGATGGGTCCCCAGTTTTCGGGTCCTTTCATTCCGCGTCCGCCACTGATAACAATTTCCGCTTCGGTAAGGGGTATTTCGCCGGAGGCTTTGGAAACAGATTTTAATTTTATTTTCGAAATCCCGGGCGTTATCGAAACCTGCACAAGCTTTGCCGTCCCTTCAGCGGAGACAATAGGATAGGCATTAGGGTTTAATGAAATTATTTTTAGCGGTGTTTTGATGGAAACATTTGCGAATGCCTTGCCAGAAAAAACATTTTTCTTTACTGAGAAGCCATTACTGGTATCCGGCAGGGCAATAGCACCAGTTACAAGACCCGCTTTTAGTCGCGCTGACAATCCCGGCGCAATAGCCTTACCCGAGCTGTTATGGGAAAAAACAATCACAGTTGCTTTTGTTGACCCGGCAATTTCGGCAAGGATCCGGATATAAACCTGCGGATCGAGCGCATTCAAGGATTCCTGGTTCACCTGCTGTACTTGCTGAATTCCATATTTTCCCAACGAAGCAATATCTTCCGTCACGGTTCCCAATAAAACGCCATCGGCCTGCACACCAAGTTGTTTTGCCAGCGCCGCACCATAACTTAACGCCTCATAGGTCGTTTTCTTAAAATGACCTTCTGCGTGATCGATGAAAATTAGAACGGACATGGGTGGTTGAATTTTTTGGATTCGTGTAATGGTTAATTTGAAAATGGCAGGGTAAATAACTGAAAATAGGTAATCCAAAACACTAATAAGACCAATTTTTTAATCAACCTCCCCATTTTCAAATTTTCAAATTTTCAAATTACCTTCGCTTCCTCATGCAATAGCCTCACCAATTCTTCTGCATTTTCAGCAGGGATCATGTGAACGCCTTTTTTTGCAGGAGGCAATTCGAATGAAATGATTTCAGTAAGGGGATCGACTGGCTGAGGTTCCACTACCTTCAATGGCCTGGACCGGGCGCCCATGATTCCTTTCATATTCGGAATGCGCTGTTCGGCCATTCCTTTCTGGCAGCTGATTACAGCAGGCAGTGAAACTTCTTCCGTTTCCTCACCTGTTTCCACCTCGCGAACAACCGTTGCTGTATTACCCGCAAGATCGAATTTCGCTGCCAGCGATAAATAAGGAATGTCAAGGATGCCTGCAATCATGCCGCCCACTGATGACCCATTGTAGTCAATCGTTTCCTTTCCAGTGAAAATAAGTTCATATCCTCCATCCCTGGCTACGGATGCAATTTGGGAAGCAATGAAAAAACTATCCTGACTGTCGGCGTCCACACGTATGGCTTCGTCTCCGCCCAGGGCCAACGCTTTCCGGATAATGGCATCTGCATCCGCAGTTGCCACGGTTATGAGATGGAGGACAATCGTTGGATCTTTTTCCTTTAATTCTATGGCACGCACCAACGCATACCACTCGTCGTACGGATTGATGATCCACTGAACTCCTTCAGCAGCAAATTTCCTGTTGTTATCCGTGAAGGCTATTTTTGCCGTTGTATCCGGCGTCTTACTAATGCAAACTAGAATCTTCATGCTTCCGGTATTCCTGTTAAATTAAAGTTGTTTATGCAACTAAAACAAAGGTAAGTCTTGATTTGAAAACTAAAGTAAAAAATAAAAAGTAAAAATCGGAGTATGGAGAAAATGGAACAGCTCCGCGCCTTTTTAAAGCTTTCTCCGGATGACCCATTCTTAAAACATGCATTGGCCCTGGAGCATATAAAGATTGGCGAAGACGAACCTGCCCGGCAGCTGTTTATGGAAATACTCAGGCTGGATCCTTTATATACCGGGACCTATTATCATCTGGCAAGATTGCTGGAAAGGGCAGGAGAGCGTGATTCGGCCTTAAGTTGTTATAAGAAGGGTATGACTGCGGCAAAAGAAAAGGGAGACCAGCATGCTTACAATGAACTGCAGGCCGCGTACGAAGACCTCATTTAATAAGGATCATGGATAATCTGTTAATACAATTTCAGGAGATGGTCACCCGTCAAAAGCTGTTTGGCCGGAAAGATCGGTTATTGATTGCCGTGAGCGGAGGAATGGATTCCATGGTGCTGGCTGAATTTTGTTACCTGTCAGGATATGAATTCGGTATCGCCCATGTCAATTTCGGATTACGCGGTCCAGAAAGTGAACGGGATGAGCAATTTGTGAGATTACTTGCAGAAAAATATGGGAAACCTTTTTTTCTCAAACGATTCGATACCGCCCAATACGCGGCCCAGCATCAGGTTTCCATCCAGGCTGCAGCCAGGGAACTGCGTTACGGCTGGTTTGAATCTTTACTCGGAGAACCGCCTGAACATTTCAGGTTTGTTCTTACGGCCCATCACCTTGACGATAATATAGAAACCATGCTGATGCATTTTTTTCGGGGTACGGGGATCGCCGGCTTGAGAGGCATGCTTTCTCAACAGGGAAACATCGTCAGGCCATTGTTGTCTTTTTCAAAGTCAGCCCTTAAGGCTTTTGCCGAAGCCCGGCAATTGCATTGGGTGGAAGACAGTTCCAATGAATCGGATAAGTATACGAGGAATTATTTCAGAAATAAACTTATCCCCGCTGTTGAAAAGGTATTTCCGGGCACCTGGCATAATCTGGAAAAAAATCTCGATCGCTTTTCTGAAACTGAAATTTTGTACCGGGAAGCGATCTACCGGCATAAAAAAAAATTGCTGAAACAGGTAAATGATGAGGTCCATATTCCAATTCTGCTGCTCAAAAAATCACAGCCGGTCCACACGATCCTTTTCGAGATCCTCCACGATTATGGATTTTCTTCCGGCCACACCGAGGAATGCATCCGCCTTATGGATAGTGCCAACGGTAAATATATCCAGGGCAATTCACACAGGATCATTAAGAACAGGGCCTGGCTTATCATCGCTCCGTTGGAGAACGCCGGCACAGCAGCCTATATCATCATAGAAAAAGATCACGAATCCATTTCGTACGGCGATGGTGAATTAATATTAAGAACTTTCGCCGCAGGAGAAAATACCTCAATAGAAAAAAAAACAAGCCTTGCCCTCCTGGATGCGGGCAGAATAAGCTATCCCCTGATCCTGAGAAAATGGAAGGCTGGTGACTACTTTTATCCGCTGGGTATGAAAAAGAAAAAGAAAATTGCCCGCTTCCTCATAGACCAGAAATTATCCAAGATTGCCAAAGAAAAAATTTGGGTTATTGAAATGGATCAAAAGATCATCTGGGTTGTCGGTCAGCGAATAGACAACCGGTTTTGCATTTCTCAGGCAACACAGGAAATATTAAAAATCGAAATGCGGATGCTTTAGTTCCGCCATGAACATATTAACAACATCCGGATGCAAAAGAATGGTAAAAATAATTCCGAATAATGCGCCGTAAAAATGTGCATCGTGGTTGACATGGTCCCCGCCTTTCCTTGACATATAGGCAGAATAAACGAGAAAGAGAGCACCATAAATAATTGCAGGAATGGGAATGAAGAGGACCAGGATGGTCTGCCATGGCTTTAATAATATGAATGCAAATAATACGGCAGAAACGGCTCCCGAAGCGCCCAGGCTTCTGTAATTATAATCATTCCTGTGTTTAATATAAGTTGGTATATTGGAAACGATCAGGGCGCCGATATAAAGAGCCAGGTAATAATAGTTTTGAAGGCCCAGCATCCCCATATAATATACCTCCATAATCTTTCCGAAGAAATACAGTGTAAGCATATTGAACAGCAGGTGCATGTAATCGGCGTGAATGAGCCCACAGGTAATAAATCTGTAGTATTGGTGCTTCTTGGTAATGGCGGGGGGCCAGAAAATGAGATCATCTACAATTTTACCGTTCCGGAAAGCGGTTATGGAAATTGCGGAAGTAACAATTATTATGCTGAGCGTAATATTGAACATGCAACCTGATAAAAGGTTTAAAGATATGGTTTAATTACAAATGGCTGAAGGTTTCAACCGTGATGGTATTTTTCTTTCCGGATAATGCTGCAAGCCCTGTAAACCTGCTCGGCCAGGATCAGCCGCACAAGTTGATGGGGAAAAGTAAGAGCTGAAAGCGACCATTGGAATTTGGCCCTCGATTGTATTTCTTCATCCAGCCCGTAAGCCCCGCCTATCAGAAATATCAATCGTTTTATACTTTCGTTTGAGCGGTCTTCAATGAAACGGGCGAGCCTAACCGAACTCAGGGGGCTTCCTTTTTCGTCCAGTGCAACAAGATAATCATCCGGCCTTAAAGACGAAAATACCAGGGTTGACTCCAACTTTTTCCATTTTTCCGGAGAACTGGAGCCAGTATTTTTTTTTGGCGTCAGAATACGCCATTCTACAGGGAAGTAATGCCGGATACGGGCTGTGAAATCTTCAACACCTGTATGGATATAAGGTTCATGGCTTTTTCCCAAGGACCAGAATTCTATTTTCATTTCCTAAAATTAACCAGAACCCGTTATCCATTCTTTTATTATACGTTGAATTTTCTCTACTTTGTACCAGTATCAGGGATCCCTCATGAAAAAAAACATCCGGCTGAATGATTTTTGGATGCTAATCCTGGTTTTCGTCGTTTCCAGGGTGATCATCATGCTTTTTGGCATCCGGATGAGCATACAGCCCCTGTATGAGTATTGGCAATACCTCAATGTGGAAACCCTGAAACATCAGTTGCTCCTTGGCGTCTGGTACGATCACGCGCAACCGCCTGTTTTTAATTTATTCCTCGGCCTGATATTGAAAACTTTAGGTTCAAATGCACTGGCATTCGGCGTGATCTTTAAAATGATTTCGCTGGTCAATGGCCTTCTGCTCTTCTCCATTATAAAAAAAATAAGCAACCAGCGAGCCGTCGCTTTAGTGCTTGCCATAGGATTTCTACTTAGCCCCGCCACTTTAATCTATGAATGCGAATTATTTTATACCACATTCATATCCCTTCTTTTACTGATCTCCATTTATTTTTTGATCCGGCTTCAGTCGAAATCCACCTGGGTGAATGCCGCCGGTTTCTTCCTTCCCCTGGCATTGCTTTGCCTTACACGAAGCGTATATCACATCATTTGGCTATTGGCCATCATCATAATATTATTATTTTATTTCAAGGGAAAAACCAACTTTCGGAAGATCATCATTTTCGGAACCTTGAGCTTATTGCTGGCCGGCGGCTGGTATGTGAAGAATAAAATAGTCTTTGGAAAACTTTCCGTTTCAACCTGGATTGGTATGAATATGGCAAGAAATGTTTTTCATGATAATGAGGTGAAAGACTCCGCGAGGATAGAAGCCTACGAACCATTTTCCAGGATTGGTGTTTATCAGAAATTCATTGATCCCGCATTTGAAAAACAATATGCAGGCCTTAATAACCGGGACCTGCTGATGGAAATCAAAAACGATAGTTTTATCAATGAAAACAATATCAACTATATTCCTGTTTCCGATCAATATCAGCGGGCCAGCATACTCTATGTAAAATCTCATCCTGCGGCTTACGCCAGGAATGTATTTCAGTCGGTAATACTTTATTTTACACCCGCAACCATGTATTCCCTTGCAGTGGACCAGGCCTCGAAAATCAAATATTACGATGTGGTTTATTCTTTTAACCTGACCCATTTCGCGCACGGGAAGCAGGCGCGTCGCATCACACTAACCATATCTGCCATTCCGAAGTTACTGATATACCTGCTGGTGTTTTTTGTTTTCATTGAGCATGCACGCCGTACGAGGGCCATAAGCTCCTGGAATCTGATCATCCTTTTTACCATAATTTTTGTATTCGGCGTCAGTTCTTTTTTTGAGCACTATGAGAATATGCGTTTCCGTTTTGAAACGGAACCTCTCTTCCTTATTCTTGCCGGGCAGGTTATCTCCATACTGATTAAAAAAAGATCGAATCGGGAGACAACGGAGGTTGCCTGAGATGCATCCTTTAATTCATCAAGGTCTGTAGCCACGCAGAAAATCTTTGACCGCCATACGCTTTTTTCCTTCCATTTGAATTTCCTCAAGGTAAATGTAGCCATCCAAACCTGTAAAGCGAAGCCAGAATCTGCCGTCCGTTTCGAATTCGCCAGCGGCCGCAGTAGCAGAAGTTTTTTCTTCGCGCGACCGGAATATCTTCAGCATTTTATCGCGGAAAAAAGTAAAAGCTCCGGGATAAGGCGATAAGCCCCGGATCTGGTTATGAATTTGGGCAACAGGCCGGGTCCAGTCAATCTCGCAATCTGCGGCCAGGATCTTAGGTGCAGGTTTTAAGAAAATGCCATGCTCCGGAGATTGTGGCTTTTCTTGCAGCGTGCCATCCTGCAATCCCTTAACTGTTTGAACAACCAGTTGTGCTCCCGCCTGTTTCATGCGGTCATGCAATTCGCCAGCCGTTTCATTTGGCCCGATGGGAATTTTCTCCATCAACAAAATATTCCCCGTATCAATATACTGTTGAAGTTTAAAGGTCGTAAGTCCTGTTTCTGTTTCACCATTCATAATGGCCCTGTTGATCGGTGCAGCGCCCCGGTATTGGGGCAGGAGTGATCCGTGCAGGTTAATCGTACCCATTGGCGGCATACTCCATACTTCTTCCGGCAACATGCGGAAAGCAACGACAATTTGCAAATCCGCCTGGAATTGTTTAAGCCGTACGATAAATTCCGGATCCTTTAATTTCGGTGGCTGCAACACAGGAATATCTTTTCTCTGCGCATATTGCTTAACCGCCGATTCTGAAAGTTTCATACCACGACCTGCCGGCTTATCCGGCGCAGTGACTACAGCCAGCACGGAATATCCATATTTCAACAATGCATCCAGGCTGGGAACAGCAAAATCCGGAGTGCCCATGAATATGATTTGGGGATTGGAGTGCATCTGCAAATATAGTTGACGGTTGACAGTTGACCTTTGACGGACTTTAATTTTCAATTTGAACCTGAATTCGGTCCACCGCCAACTGTCAACCGTCAACTATATTGTCTTATTTTTGCGACAAAATAATCCAGTGGTTCAGTCCGGAAATACAATTAAAATTCATTATCACGGGCGCTTAAGCGACGGAACCGTTTTTGACTCTTCTAATGGCAGGGCACCACTGGAGTTTACGGTAGGGAGCGGGTCTGTCATTAAGGGTTTTGATGAAGGCGTAAAAGGTATGTCGGTCGGAGAGAAAAAAACAATCGAGATTCCATTCCAGGAAGCATACGGACCCGAAGATCCAACCATGATCATTGAATTTCCAAAGGACCGGTTGCCGGAGGATCTTTATCCGGAAATCGGCATGCAGTTGAATATGAATAATGCATCGGGCGAACAGTTTCCCGTTGTCGTGGCTGAAATAAGTCCCGACTCCATAGTCCTGAATGCCAATCATCCGCTTGCGGGGAAAGATCTCATTTTTGATTTGGAACTGGTAGAGATTGCCGGCTGATTTTTTTTTGCAGGATGAGATAGAGCGCAATAATTGCAAGGATACAAATTGCCATGGTAATCGCGGATCCTTCCAATCCGAAAGCACCGCCCGTAATATTTTCATCGCCTTTTAATTCGGTTTGAAGCAACGTGTCGAAATGGATACCGCTCACCGGATAGCCGAGTAAAGGTCCTTCAATAAAATTCCAGGCGAAATGAAAGCTGATCGAAAACCATAGATTTCCCGTATGAGCATAGTTCAGGCCCAGCAGAATGCCTATTGCGAAAAGATTCACTACCGAAAAGAAATCGAATCCCGGATTACTGATGTGAAACAGCGTAAATAATCCTGCTGAGATAACCAGAGCTACCCATTTGTTAAATGATTCAAGGAGGTTTCCCAGAATGTATCCCCTGAAAACGATCTCTTCATAAACGGCGACAAGGATTAGGTTTCCCATCGCAATACCCATTGTTCTGCCGTCGAAGATTATATCCGTCCACCTCAGGTGGCCTACCGCCAGCAGGATAAGTGTTACAAGGCCAAGCATGGACAGGGCCAGCGTGATCCCCGAAACCAGGTCGGCGCCATGATGATGATAATCCAATCCGAGTGACGAGAATGATTTCCGGTCAACCCAACGGCGAAATATATATGTGACGCTCAAAGATCCTGCAAAGCCCATCAGGATGACCCCCCAAAGGAGATTCCCTTTCATTAGCTGCACTGCGTCGGCTGTTTCGCCCTTAACATGGTGAATGATGGAACCCATAAGGAAAACACCCGTCAGGATCAATAGCAAATAGACAACACAAAATATAAGTACACGCATCCAGCCGGCTCGTATCAGAGGTTTGGATGAAGAAGTGATGGACATGTAAAGAAATTGATGAGGCTTCCGAAATACGAATATCGTAAAGCCCTGATAAAGATGAGAAAAGAAATTTCATGGCAACTTCTATTAAACTCAATATTTTTAGCCTTCCAATTCATTTTAATACTTCTTTATGTTAACAGGTTACCATTCCGGTATAGCAGAACGCTTTTTCAGGTATGTGGGGACAGACACTCAAAGCGATCCTGCATCTTCATCACAACCCTCAACTGAAAAACAAAAGCATCTTGCAGAAATACTTGTAAAAGAGTTGCAAGCCGCAGGGATATCAGATGCGGAGCTCGACGAGTTCGGGTACGTTTACGCAACAATTCCTTCCAATTCTCCGAAAACCGTGCCGGTAATCTGTTTTTGCGCGCACATGGATACGGCACCGGATTGCACCGGCACCGGCGTTAAACCCATATTGCATAAAAATTATGATGGGACCGATCTGGCATTGCCGGATGATCCTACCCAAATCATTTCAACAAAGCAACATCCCTATCTTTTGGGAAAGATCGGAGATGATCTCATCACGGCATCCGGAACAACCTTGCTGGGTGCGGATGACAAAGCGGGACTGGCCATCATTATGGAACTAGTGGATTACTTGAATAAAAATCCTGAAATCAGCCACGGAAAGATCCGAATTCTTTTTACGCCGGATGAAGAGATAGGGAGGGGAGTGGACAAGGTAAATATGCAGAAGCTGAGTGCAGACTTCGGATACACGCTGGATGGATCTGAATTGGGCGCTTTTGAAGAAGAAACCTTTTCAGCAGACGCTATGAAATTTATTTTTCATGGCGTAGCGGTTCATCCCGGGTATGCAAAAGACAAACTTGTCAATGCCATTAAGCTGGCTTCCGCATTTATCAAATCACTTCCAGCAGACGAACTTTCACCTGAATCCACTGATGGACGCTATGGATTTGTTCATCCGATCCGCATGGAAGGCAATCCCGAAAAAATAACAGTCGAATTGATCATCCGGGATTTCATGACTTCCAAACTGAAGCCATATGAGGATTACCTGATCGAGAGGGCAGAGGCTGTCCTGCGTTCATTTCCCACCGCCCGTTTCGAATATGAAATAAGGGAGCAGTACCGAAACATGAAGGATATCCTTGAGAAAAATCCGATGGTCTCCGAATACGCGAGGGAAGCCATTCGCCGTGCAGGTATTTCGCTGAAAGAATCAGCCGCCCGCGGAGGCACAGACGGTTCACGCCTGTCTTTCATGGGATTACCTTGTCCGAATATTTTCACGGGCGAAATGGCATTCCATGGAAAACACGAATACGTGAGTGTGCAGGATATGGAAAAAAGCCTGGAAACGCTGGTGCATTTGTGCCAGATTTGGGAGGAGAATGGGAATGTGAAAATGTGGAAGTGAGGGATCTGGTTTTACATTTCGGGGAGCTGTAAAATCAAGCCTGCTCAACAGGTTGTTTTTGGTTTGCAATGGCCCGGATAATTTTCTTTGCGTGTTCCCTGGAATTCTCAATGAACCATACATGGGTGTCCATGCCGCCGCAAACGACACCGGCCAGAAAAATATGTTTCATATTGCTCTCCATTGTTTCGGGATTATAAGTAGGACACCTTTTTGAATCCGCAGACAGATTTATCCCCAGGCCTTCAAGAAACTCAAAATTTGGCTGGTAACCGGTCATGGCCAGCACATAATCATTGGGGATGGTGACCTTCCCCTCCGGGGTTTGGATATCAACTTCTTTTTCTCTTACGGCAACGAGGGTTGAATGCGCATAAGCTTTAATGCTTCCCTCCGCAATCCGGTTTTCAATATCCGGCCTGACCCAATATTTTACTCTTTTCCCGATTCCGTCTCCTTTAATCACCATCGTAACTTCGGCGCCTTTGCGCCAGGTTTCCAAAGCTGCATCCACCGCAGAATTGTTTGCGCCAACAACAACTACCTTCTGCATCGCATAAAAATGTGGCTCCTTATAGTAATGGGTCAGTTTCGGAAGATCCTCGCCCGGAATATGCATCAGGTTAGGAATATCATAAAAACCAGTGGCGATAATGATATTTTTCGCCCGGTACGTAGCTTTTTTCGTGTGGACATCATAGTGATCTGCTTGCTGAATCACTTTTTCTACAGGCTCCTGCAGGTGAATGTTCAGGTGGTTGGAAACTGCAATACGTCGGTAATATTCCAGCGCTTCTGCGCGTGTCGGTTTAACATTATTGCTTACAAAAGGCACATCTCCGATTTCAATCCGCTCAGATGTAGAGAAAAAAGTCATGTTGGCCGGATAATAATACAAAGAATTCACCAGCACGCCTTTCTCCAGAATCAGGTAACTCAGCCCCGTTTTTTTTGCTTCCAGTCCGCAGGCCAATCCGATGGGGCCTCCACCGACGACCAGGATATCCAATGATTGATTCATTATTTTCAAAGTTATAACATAATAGGTCAGCCTTTGTTTTCGCAGTCAGTCTCCAAAAAGAGGTACATTCACCTGATAAAACCCTAAGGATGAATAATCCAAAGGATTTAGCATTTTGTTAAAAAATAGATGCCGGCCAGGATCGTTATAGGCTGAAAGTTTTACTTTTACCGCACTAAAACCAGCATGGAATGAATTTATTCTTTCTTCAGGTTATCATTGATTCAGCGAAAATTAAGGACAGTCTGGCCCGGGCCGGCGTGTTGGTAACATCAGACAAGCAAACGCTCTGGGATATCTTTCAGAAAGGGGGGCCATTGATGATTCCCCTCGCCATCCTGCTGGTGATTGCCATTTTTGTGTTTATTGAGAGGGTCATGGCCATTAACAAAGCCTCCAGGATGGACGATAATTTCATGAACATCATCCGGGATCATATTGTAAATAACAATGTAACGGCGGCAAGGAGCCTGGCCAAAAATACAAATAATGCCGTGGCAAGGATGATAGATAAAGGCATCCAGCGGATCGGCAAGCCCATTGACGCCATTGAAAAAAGCATGGAAAACGTAGGTAAACTGGAACTCTACAAAATGGAGAAAAATGTATCTGTCTTATCGGTCATCGGATACATAGCGCCGTTGTTCGGCTTTCTGGGAACCATTATCGGGATGTTTGAATTGTTCTACAATATCGCATCCACGGGTGAATACAGTATTTCCAATATTGCGGGCGGGATTTACGTAAAGATGATCTCTTCTGCCGGCGGGCTGATCATCGGTATCATAGCCTATATCGGATACCGGTACCTGAACTCGAGGATAGATAAAACCACCAATAGGATGGAAGTGGCGAGCGCTGATTTTATAGATATTTTGCAGGAACCGACAAGATAATTTGAAAATTTGATAATTTGAAAATGGTGCAATGTGAAAATTAAAGACAAGATTCTAATTACTACCTTTTATTTTTATTTACACAATACACATTTACACATGATTACTACATTTTCAAATTTTCAAATTCTCAAATTCTCAAATTAACCAAATGGATTTACGCAATAAACACAGAGAAGAAGGCGAGGTGCATACGGGACCGCTGAATGATATCCTCTTCATTCTCCTGTTATTCTTCCTGATTGTCTCCACCATGGCGAATCCTAATGTGGTCAGGCTTTCCCAGCCAAAGTCCAAAACCGATACGAAATCAAAACAAACCGTGGTCGTTTCCATAGATGCAAACAAACAGTTTTATGTAGGCACGATTAAGGTTTCTGTTACGGATCTCAAGGCCCGGCTCGCTCCTTTTTTAGCCAAGGAAAGGGACCAGCCTTCCATCGTGATCAACGCAGATAAAACAGTACCTATAGATGATGTCGTTGCTGTGATGAGGGTCGCCCGCGAACTCGGTGCCAAAACCGTTCTTGCTGTGGATAAAAGTGGTGCTCAGTAATTTATGAAAAGACGTAAAGCAATTGGCAGAATGCTCGCTGCCGGGGGAGCAGCAGCCCTGGGCTTTGGCGGATACGAGTGGTATGAACTGGCCAAAAAGCCTGATATTACTTATCTCCTGACAAAAAAACAACTGCTTATCGATCTTGCCGAAACGATCATCCCAGTAACGGGAACGCCGGGAGCAAAAGAAGCCGGCGCAATTGACTTCATGATTCCCATTCTCACCGAATGTACTGAACCCAAAACACTTAACCGGTTCATTGAAGGACTCCAGGACCTGGAATCGCATACTCATTCCCGTTATAGCATGGATTTTAATCAGTGTTCACCAAATGAAAAAGTAGAAATCCTTCATTATTTTGAAGAAAGGTCCCGACCCATGAATAAATTGGTGGGCAAGGCAGAAAATAAATATTTGGGCCGGCCTTTTTTTGAAACGCTGAAATGGTACACTGCAGAGTGTTATTGTATTTCTGAAAAAGGAGCGACCCTGGGACTCAATTATATTGCTGTACCGGGCAGCTATCAGGCATGTATTCCGCTGGCGCCCGGGCAAAGGGCCTGGGCAACCAAATAGAAACCAATGGGCGATCCAAAACAGGTTTATGTAAATATTAAAGGGCTCGGGCAGCATAGCTTCGATGCCATCGTGATCGGCTCAGGCATTAGCGGTGGGTGGGCCGCAAAGGAACTCTGCGAAAAAGGATTGAAGACCCTCGTGATAGAAAGAGGAAAAAATGTAGTTCATATCAAGGACTATACGACGGCCTTTATGGCGCCATGGCAGTTTCCCCGCGGACTCAACAATACAATTAAGGATGACAAGGAAAATCCGGTGGCTTCGCAAAATTATGGACCTGGGGAAGAAGCTTTCTTTGTGAAAGATATTGACCATCCGTACATACAGGATAACCCTTTTCATTGGGTTCGCGGTTACCAGGTTGGAGGCCGGTCATTGACGTGGGGCAGGCAGTGTTACCGGCTCAGCGATCTGGATTTTGAAGCCAATGCAAAAGACGGTCATGCTGTTGACTGGCCCATACGCTATAAGGATATTGAACCCTGGTATGAATATGTGGAAGAGTTTGCAGGAATCAGCGGGAGGCCGGAAGGGTTGTCTCATCTTCCCGATGGGAAATTTCTTCCGCCCATTGAGATGAATTGTATTGAAGATCATTTTGCATCCAGCGTGCATTCAAACTACAAAGAACGCGTTGTTACCCCGGCCCGGGTAGCCAATTTATCCAGAGGCTGGAAAGGACGTGGCCCCTGCCAGTTCCGGAATCTTTGTGCGAGGGGTTGTCCATTCAGCGGATATTTCAGCAGTAACGCGGCAACATTACCTGCAGCTGCAGCAACAGGAAATCTTTCTGTAGTTTATGACGCCATTGTTATCGAAATATTATATGACGACGGTAAAAAACGCGCCACCGGCGTTCGCGTTATGGATGCGCATACAAAACAAATAACAGAATATTTTTCCACGATCTTATTTCTGAATGCTTCTACGATCCCATCAGCCGCCATATTGCTGCAATCCAAATCTCCGCGATTCCCGGATGGATTGGGAAATGATAGCCGGCAGGTTGGTCGGAATTTGATGGACCATTTCACCGGAAGTGGTGCCTATGCTGATTTTGCAGGCATGGAGGATAAATATTTTTATGGAAGAAAACCGGCAGGAATCTATATGCCCCGGTTCCGGAATATCAGTGCCGATACCCAGCGATCAGATTATATTCGGGGCTGGGGCGTTCAGGGCAGTGGATCCAGAAAAGACTGGCATAATCTGGCAGTTGATATACAGGGCTTCGGCAAGGATTTTAAGGAAAAGCTTTTAAGGCCAGGCCCCTGGACCATCTGGCTGGGAGGGTGGGGCGAAACACTGCCTTATTATGAGAACGGGATCAGTTTGGACAGTTCTCAAAAAGATGCCTGGGGGCAGCCTATCGTTCACATTCAATTCAAATACGGAGATAACGAGGGCGCCATGAGAAAAGATATTGAGCAAACCTCGGTGGAGATGCTGGAAAAAGCAGGCTTTCACGATATTCAGGGATTTAATTATGATCAGCCGGGAGGAACTGCCGTGCACGAAATGGGCACCATGCGCATGGGCAGGGATCCTGCCAGTTCAGTACTCAACGGTTTTAACCAGGTGCATGCCGTGAAAAATTTATTTGTTACCGATGGGAGTTGCATGACCTCCTCCGCCTGGCAAAACCCTTCACTTACTTATATGGCGCTTACTGCAAGAGCTTGTGATTACGCCGTGAATGAAATGAAGAAAGGAAATCTTTAGAAATATACGTGCACCCGGGCGGAAATGACATGCACGGGGCCACGGTCGGCATTATACGCAGGATGTAAAACAAATTGGTAGTCGGCCGTGGCATATACTGTTTCTAAAAGCTTAACCTGATAAAAAATCTCAGTAATATTTTCCCTTTTATAATTTGGTAATTTCCCGTCCCCGATCATGAATCCATAACCTCCCGTATTCAGGAAATCCCGGTGATCCTTCGAAATTCCGTTAGAAAGAATCGAAATGGCAATATTATCCGATGTTCTGTTTCTTCCGATGCCATAATAGCGGAGACCGGCACTTGCGGTGTTGTCAATCTCTGCAAATGCCCAGGTGGCTGTTTTCCCATCGTTCCAGCCGGCGCGGAAAAAAGCTTTCAAACGATCGCTGAATGCCTGATCGGCATTTAAGCCCAGACCAAACTTTTTCCCGCCGTAGGACTTACCATAGATTGCATCCAGTGTAGTATCGGTGCCATTCAGAAAATCATTGATCGCCGTCCTGTATGCAGGCGCCTTTGAAGTATTGTAATAAAAAAGAAGACGCGCCGAACCCGGATGCTGCTGAATGCTATAGTTTTTTTGCAGTTCAATCGTTTCTTCATTTGTTTTGGCATAATTAAAATTCAGTGTGGGTCCGTTGGAATAGCTAGGAAGAAGGGCGGTGCCTGCCCTAAGCGCCCAACCCGGCCGGTAATATTCAATGACCAATCCGTAGGTATACCCGCGCGTGTTGGCCGCATAATCATAGGCCCCGTTATTCATCAGGGCCCAGTTCATGAAATCTGACCGGGGATCATGGCTCACTGCATTCTGATCAAAATAGTCCGACATGCCGAATTTACCCACGTTGATGGATATGCGAGAATTGGAGACCTGGTCTTTTACCTGATTCATCCCATCTTCCCGGTTATCCATATGTCCCTTATCCAGGTTGATGTCTTGCCGGAAGAAAATCCTGGCTACATACACTACGGGCTTGGCATCCCCAATGCGGAAAGTCTCTCCGTTTGGAAAACCCGCAATTCCCCTCGTTGTGCTTAGCCCTTCGCCACCTGTCATTTCCGGATCGAAATAGAGAGCAGCTCCATTCCACAATTTTCTTCCTATATAAGCCGTGCTAGTGACGGAATATGCCTTCTCAGCATCCGGCTGAAGGCTGTTAATTCCGCTGTAAGGAGCATGAAATGGTGGATGGTACTGGAGGATACCTGTAAACTGAAAATGAAAGCTCCAACCTGAATCCTTCAACAGGGCATCTCCGGTCTGAGCATGCAGATCAGGGGGAAAAAAGCATAAAACCAGCGCTGTTATAATCCAAATTGGTCTCATAAATTCAAAAACTGAGCAAAAGTAAAGGGATTGGACAAATGAATCTTGTTAGAATATTATTATAAATGTACCCTGAGCATCCTGTTTTTCCCTGCTAAGTCCTTACGGAGCTCTGTGGAAAATCCATTTTCCCGGTACCAATTCACCACCTTTGCGGCGAAATCATGGTGCAATTCCAGAAAGAGTCTTCCGCCGGAAAGTAATTTTTGCCGGCTAAACTGGCCAATCAATTTATAAAAGAGGATTGGATCCGCATCAGGAACAAAAAGAGCCAGTTCGGGTTCGAAAAGTATTACGTGCTTATCCAGTGCAGCTTTCTGGTTTTCCGGAATATATGGCGGATTGCTGATGATGAGGTTAAACCCGGGTATTTTTTCCCAGGAGGAAATATTCCTGATATCAAATGAAAAAAATCCGATTTCTACATCATTGGCCACTGCATTTTTCCGGGCAATGGCCAGTGCATCCAGACTAATGTCGCAGGCCATGATCTGCAATTCTTTCCTTTTCTTCGCCATGCTGATAGAAATACAACCACTTCCTGCTCCAATATCCAGGACCATTAAACCCTGCGAAGCCTCGGATTGCAAATCTGCCAGGGCCCATTCCGCCAGCTCCTCGGTTTCAGGACGCGGAATTAGCACGTTTTCATCCACATAAAACCTAAGCCCCGCAAACCAAGCCTCGCCCAGCACATATTGCAATGGTCTGTGTTCCGAAAGTTCAGCAAGCCAATGTTGAAACAGATCCGACTGTGAAGTCTCAAATGCATCTTGCTTGTGGATCAGTCGCGCACTTCCGGACATTCCCGTGATCTTTTCCATTACCAAAGAACTAATAGATGCCGCTTCGCGATCGTCATAGATGTTGACGAGCATGGAGATTAATTGCCGGTTCGCTTCATCAATAGTCATGGTGGCAAACATACAATGAATTAAATTGCGGGCATGCTTCCCGATTCCACAACCATGGCCGAAAAGCCTGCTGATGTTTTGCAGGAAACCTTTATGCGAAGGTGTCTTCAGCTGGCCATCATCGCTTCTGGAAACACGGCACCCAATCCAATGGTAGGTGCGGTGCTTGTTCACGGTCAAAGGATTATTGGTGAGGGCTATCATGAGTATTTTGGGGGCCCACATGCTGAAGTCAGTTGCATTCATTCGGTAAAGGCGGCAGATAAATCGCTGATCCCGGAGTCCACCCTTTATGTTTCCCTGGAACCTTGCGCTCATCATGGGAAAACCCCTCCCTGTGCGGACCTGATCATCCAAGAAAAGATCCAGCAGGTTGTTGTGGCTTGTCGCGATCCTTTTCCGGAAGTGGATGGAAAAGGCATGGATAAATTATTGGCAAATCAGGTTAAACTTATTTTTCCAATGATGGAGTGGGAGGCAATTGAAACCAATCGCAGGTTCTTTACTTTTCATCAACTCCGGAGACCCTTTGTTATCCTGAAATGGGCTGAGTCAGCAAACCATAAAATGGCCGGCGGGCTGGGTGAGCGGTCTTATATTTCCAATGCATATTCCAATCGCCAGGTACATAAATGGAGAAGCGAAGAGGCGGCCGTGCTCGTGGGTACACAAACGGCAATGCTCGATGATCCTTTACTCACTAACCGATTATGGACAGGAAAAAATCCGGTAAGGATAGTCCTCGATAAAAATCTCCGGCTTCCCGGTTCCTTACATCTTTTTGATGGATCCGTTCCAACCGTGATAGTCAATACCAAACAGGAAAGCTCTTCGGGAAATCTTCAATATAAAAAAATTGATCCGGAAAAACCGCTCATTCCGGCTATCCTGTCTGCATTGTATTCCATGAATCTGCTCAGCGTATTGGTCGAAGGTGGCTCAATATTGCTTCAAACATGGATTGACTCCGGAATATGGGACGAGTGCAGGGTAATTACGAATAATGAACTCGAAATAAAGGATGGCTCCCCTTCACCGGCTTTGAAGGACAAGATTCTCTTTAATTCGGAAACTTATTTTTCTGATACGATACACTACTACCGGAATAAAGAGGCCAGCAGGCCATGTTGAATTGATCGGTAATTATTCCCGCGAAGGAAGAGGCGGTTCGGTTTCCTGCTGGTTCTGGAGCCAATCCAGATCTTTTTTTAGCAACTCGGTTAGGGCTGGATCATAACCGGTTTGACCGGCCCGGTCTATTTGCCGTTGCAGTGCTTTTGTCAATTCTGCAATCCGCTGGGAGAGTATTTCGGGGTTTAATGGCATCCTGCAATATCGTATAATTATATTTAATTGAAGTACCCGGCTTCACGCTTTTTTATTGTGGATCCAAATCCGGGAGGCTGACGATGAAAGTGGAACCTTTTCCGGGGGAACTTTGTGCCGTGAGTGTTCCATTATGCCTTTCAACAATTTTTTTGCATATCGACAGTCCGATGCCGGTCCCCTCAATATTATGATAACTGTGCAGGCGCTTAAATACAACAAAAATTTCCTCTTTATATTTTTCATCAAACCCTATCCCGTTATCCCTGACGCTTATTCTGTGAATTGAACCTGATGATCCGTTTTTGAATCCGGAGGCAGGGTTGCTCAGAATTTCATCGCAGAAAACTTCAATATGTGGACGTTCATCTTTGCGGGAAAACTTGATGGAGTTGCTGATTAGGTTTTGAAATAACTGTCTGATCTGCGTCGGCAGTACAGCCAGGGCAGGCAGCGGCTTAACGGTAATCTCCGCTTCGACTCTTTTGATCTCCATTTCTAAATCCGATAAAACATCGTTCAACAAATCATTTAGGTTGGTCCGAATGAAATCCTCATCTGTATGGGTATTCCTGGAATATTTCAAAAGGTCGTTGATCAGCATTTGCATCCTGCCTGTGGCTTTGACAGAACGTTGCAGGTAATCTGTAATGGATGCATCCACCGTGGTCCCTAATTTTTGGGAAATCATGTCATTGAAGAGCAATATCTTTCGCAGGGGTTCCTGAAGATCATGGGATGCAACAAATGCAAAACGGTCGAGCTCTTCATTGGTTGATTTTAGCTCTGAGTTGTTTTCTAGTAATTGTTCATTGAGCAAATGAATACGCTGTTCGGAAATCCGGCGTTCCATAATTTCAATTTCCAGCGACTTGTTAATGGCCTTTAGTTTTTCTTCCTGTTGGACCAGTTCATTTGTTTTCCGGTACAATTCCACGAAAACACCCACTTTAAAACGTAGGAGGGCGGGGTCCACCGGTTTATGGATATAGTCCACTCCGCCCATTTTATAGCCTTTGAATATAAGGTCTTCACCATACTGGTAAGCCGTAATAAAAATAATAGGAATATGTTTTAATTTATCCCTCTCATAAATGAGGGTTGCCGTTTCAAGACCATTCATATGCGGCATCTGCACATCCATTAAGATCAGCGAAAAATCATGTTCTTTCAGGAGAAGTTTTAGAGCTGCTCTCCCGGAATTTGCTTTAACGACAGTAAAACCCTCTTTTTCAAGGATCGTTTCAATAGATAATAAATTATCCTCCCGGTCGTCAACCGCAAGTATTTTGATGGGCGTATTGACCCGAAACGAGCCGTTTTCACTGCCTGCTGGATTCATGATCTGTTATTTATATAACCAAACGCGCATCAATGAGAGTAATTGGTCTATCTTAACTGGTTTTGTAATATAATCAGATGCGCCTGCTTCGATGCATTTCTCCCGGTCACCTTTCATGGCTTTGGCTGTTACGGCTATAATAGGCAGGTTATTGTTTTTGTGCTCCCTTCTGATTTTCTGTGTTGTTTCGTAGCCATCCATTTCCGGCATCATGATGTCCATAAGCAACATATCTATGGCATTATTTTCAGCCAGAATATGAATGGCCTCCTGTCCGCTTTCCGCCGTGATCACATTCATATTGTATCTTTCAAAAGTTGTCGTCAGAGCAAACAGGTTCCTCACATCATCATCCACGACCAAGACATTTTTTCCCGCAAGGATATCTTCCCTGGACCGAAGGTTTTCAATGATCCTCCGCTGTTCGGGAAGGAGATTATTGTGATTCAGATGAAGGTGCATCACTGTTTCTTCCAGTAAAAGATCAAGCGAGTTCACATCCTTCAGCAAAATCCGGTTGGCATATTGCTTTAACATAGTCTTCTCCCGCGGAAGAAAATCCTTTGCCGAGTAGATGATCACCGGCGTTAATTGCAATTTATTTATTTCATTGATAGCTATTATAAAATCCATCCCGGTAATGTCCGGTAGCATATAATCAACTATAATGCAATCATAGGCATTACTTGCTATCAGGTCCAGGCCCTCTTTGCCGGTAGTCGCTAATTCTATTTTCACAACTTTATCGTTATCCAAAAACTTCATGATCTGGGAAGAATCAAGTTGATTGTCCTCTATCAATAAAAGTCTTTTGGGAACGCGCTCATCATATTCAATGATATCCTCAAATAATAAAGACAGGGCTTCGTTCTTCAGTGGTTTCAAATTGAAACTCCTCGCACCACGCTGCACTCCCAGTAATTTATTCTCTTCGCCGGAAATCAGGTGAACTGGTATATGCCTTAAATTGATATCATTCTTAAACAGATCCAATATCCGCCATCCGCTGGCATCGGGCAGTTTCACATCCAGCGTTACAGCGATCGGATTGAATTTATTTACCAATACAAACACATCTGAAAATCCGGTGGCCACTATGGCTTTCAGATCCCGTTCATGCGCTTTTTCGATCATGATGCGTGCAAACCGGATATCGTCTTCCACAATCAGAACGACCTTATGATCATTTGCCGATGAATTCCTGTCATCCCCGGTTTCATTGATGATTTCACTGATCACATCCAGATCCCTGGTCTCCGGTAATTTTACCGTTGGAACAGATTGAATGGCTGAATCGTCATTATCCTGCGTGAGCAGCTTATACTCGCTAATGGTCAGGCTGCTTTGCTTTTCTTTCTTGACATGATCTGGATTATATTCTATCGGCAGGTACAAAGTGAACCTGCTTCCCTCACCAACCTCACTTTCCAATTCTATGGACCCTCCGAGGAGGTCAGCAAGACCGCGACTGATGGATAACCCCAATCCGGTGCCTCCGTATTTACGGCTTGTGGAACCCTCGGCCTGTTGAAAGGCCTCAAAAATGATATTTTGTTTATCTCTTGAAATGCCTATTCCGGTGTCCTTAATTTCAAACGCAACTACCTTTTTTGCATTATCGAGGCTGGGATTATTCTGTTTCCAGTTTTTCTTCGCCTCAAAGATCCTGAATCTCACTTCGCCCTTTTCAGTAAATTTAAAGGCGTTGGAAAGCAGGTTTTTTAATATCTGGTTGAGTCGTTGAATATCGGTCTCCAGGATATCCGGTAAGTTTTCGTCCGTATCAATATTGAACTTCAGATTCTTGCTTTCAGAAACATGCTTGAACGTAGTTTCGACAAAGGAAGTGATCTCGTGGAACCTGACTTTGATGAAATCGGTAGAGATATAACCGGATTCGATCTTGGATAAATCGAGGATATCATTAATAAGCTGTATCAGGTCGTCCCCGCAACTATGAATCGTTTTTGCATAACGTACCTGTTTCTCGGTAAGGTTCCCGTCATGATTTTCAAATAGCTGTTGAGCAAGAATCAGCAGAGAATTTAAGGGGGTCCTCAGCTCATGAGACATATTGGCGAGGAATTCTGATTTGTATTTGGAAGTCAGTTGCAACTGAGCAGCTTTTTCTTCCAATGATTTCCTGGCTTCTTCCACTTCATTATTCTTATCTTCTACTTCTTCTTTTTGTTTGGCCAGCAAATGGGCCTTGTCCTGCAATTCTTCATTGGTCCTCCTTAATTCGTCCGTTAAGGATTGCGATTGCTGCAACAATTCTTCCGTCCTGGAATTCGTTTCAATGGTATTCAGCACGATACCAATACTTTCGGTGAGCTGGCTCAAAAAGTCGAGATGCGTTTCATTGAACGGTTCGAAAGATGCCAGTTCAATGACGGCTTTGATCTCGGTTTCAAACAAAACAGGTAGTACAATAACGTTCACCGGTGAAGAATTTCCCAAGCCGGATTTGATTTTAATATAATTCTCCGGAACATTTGTTAATAAGATCCTTTCTTTTTCGATCGCACATTGCCCCACCAATCCTTCTCCCAAGGCAAACTCTTTACTGATGACGATTTCGTTGTTAAAAGCGTAGGCAGAAAATAACTTCAGCTTTTGATTTTGCATATTCTCATTCTGCTGCAGAATATAGAACATGCCTTGCTGGGCATTCACCGTCTGCGCGAGCTCAGACAAAATACGACGCGTTACCGTATTCAGATCTTTCTGGCCTTGCAGCATCTGCGTGAACTTTGCAAGATTTGATTTAAGCCAGTCCTGTTCCTGATTCAAGAGCGTTGTTTCCTTCAGGTTCGCGATCATCTGATTGATGGTATCCTTCAATTCCTCAACTTCCCCTTTTGCTTCCACACGGATCATCTGGGTAAGGTCGCCTTTCGTAACGGCGGATGCCACTTCGGATATCGCCCTAACCTGTGTGGTCAGGTTTTCTGCCAATTGATTTACATTTTCCGTAAGATCCTTCCAGGTGCCGGAAGCACCCGGCACGCTGGCCTGTCCGCCAAGCCTTCCATCTACGCCCACTTCGCGGGCAACCGTTGTAACCTGGTCAGCAAATACGGCCAGGGTATCTATCATTTCATTGATGGTATCGGTAAGCTGCGCCACTTCTCCACGGGAAACGATGGATAATTTTTGTTTAAGATTTCCGGTGGCTACTGCTGTTACCACTTTGGCAATTCCACGTACCTGGTTGGTAAGGTTGGATGCCATCATATTTACAGAATCGGTAAGATCCTTCCAGGTCCCAGCCACGCCCTGCACTTCTGATTGCCCGCCCAGTTTCCCTTCTGTTCCAACTTCCCGGGCGACCCGGGTTACTTCATAGGCGAAAGAGTTCAGCTGATCCACCATGGTATTGATGGTATTCTTAAGGTCCAGTATTTCTCCCTTTACATCAATGGTTACTTTTTTGGAAAGATTACCGGAAGCCACGGCTTTAGTTACTTCAGCGATATTTCGTACCTGTGAGGTCAGATTGCCGGTCATCTGATTTACAGAATCCGTGAGGTCCTTCCATGTGCCCGCAACTCCGGGCACAAAAGCCTGTCCCCCCAGTTTTCCATCTGTTCCCACTTCCCTTGCCACGCGGGTTACTTCGGAAGCAAATGCACGCAGCTGGTCCACCATCGTGTTCAGTGTTTCTTTTAACTGCAGGATTTCTCCACGCACATCCACGGTAATTTTTCTGGACATATCACCATTAGCCACCGCAATGGCCACATCAGCAATATTCCGCACCTGGGCCGTTAGGTTGCCCGCCATTTGGTTTACAGAATCCGTAAGATCCTTCCAGGTTCCCGCAACACCAGGCACGTTGGCCTGACCTCCCAGCTTCCCTTCGGTACCCACTTCACGCGCCACCCGCGTTACTTCCGATGCAAAACCCCGGAGCTGTTCCACCATGGTATTGATGGTATTTTTTAATTCCAGGATTTCACCTTTAACGTCCACTTCAATTTTGCGCGAGAGGTCGCCATTCGCCACGGCCGTAGTTACTTCGGCAATATTTCTTACCTGGGAAGTGAGGTTGGATGCCATTTTGTTTACAGAGTCTGTAAGGTCTTTCCAAAGGCCTTCCACTCCAGGTACATCTGCCTGCCCGCCAAGCTTTCCTTCAGATCCCACTTCGCGTGCTACACGGAAAACTTCCGAGCCGAATGAATTCAACTGGTCAACCATGGTGTTGATCGTATCTTTCAATTCCAGAATTTCTCCTTTTACATCCACAGTAATTTTTCTGGACAGATCACCCCTCGCTACCGCTGTAGTTACTTCGGCAATATTCCTTACCTGGCCGGTCAGGTTAGATCCCATCTGGTTTACAGAATCTGTAAGATCCTTCCATGTTCCACCAACACCCTGCACTCTGGCCTGTCCGCCTAATTTCCCTTCGGTACCTACTTCCAGTGCAACACGGGTCACTTCCGAAGCAAAGGAATTCAACTGATCAACCATCGTGTTGATGGTTT
>Ga0182024_10006101_pt1 | contig 26603 bp, 22 predicted proteins | sample P32metaG_FD_120480 | JGI IMG/M metagenome (GOLD analysis project Ga0182024, IMG submission 120480) | Permafrost microbial communities from Stordalen Mire, Sweden - P3-2 metaG (Illumina Assembly) | ecosystem: Environmental > Terrestrial > Soil > Wetlands > Permafrost | place: Sweden: Stordalen... | reverse complement strand
TTCATCTTACAGCGATTCCCCTGGCATGAGGCACCTGCAGCCGCACCGCAGGGAAACCTGACTGGGCGCATAGCGGTGTTGAAGCCCAGGAACACTCTGCGCGGATGCCGCCCGAAGTCGCGCAAGGGGCGTGCTAGGCTGTCATTTAGTACTGTTGCTTTGGGAGGATCGTATGGCTGAAGCCACGATGCGACGCAGCGACCGCGTCTGCATGACGCTGCTTCTGGAAGTTGACGGCACCGACAGCTCAGGTCACTACTTCAAGACCGCCAGCCGGACCATGTTAATCAGCCGGCACGGCGCGGTGATCGTCCTGGACCAGGTGCTGGAGCGCGACCAGGAACTCAACATCCGCCGGCGCGCGCCGGGCGAGAACTATCGCCAGGGTGCGGTGCGAGTGCTCGGCCAATTTGGGCGCGAGCACGACGGATACATCTACGGCATTTCACTGATCCATCCCGAGCAAGACATCTGGGGAGTGGAATTTCCGGAGCTATCGGAAGCCGACGAAACGGTAGCGCGGATGCTGTTGGAATGCAGCTTTTGCCAGAGCCGCGAAGTGGCCCATCTGGGAGAGATCGAGCTGAAGGGATTTGAAATTAACCGCGGCACCGCCCGTAATTGCAAAACCTGCGGCATGCCAACTATCTGGACTCAGGCCGTGCACGAGATGGCCATGGGAAGGGGCGAACGCTTTCAGACCGACGTCGATCCGCCTCCCACGCCGCGAAACTACGCAGCGGCTGTCGCTCCGCCCGCGCCGCCGGTAAAGAAAGCCAGCGGCCGAGTGAAGACGCGGCTGAGCGCGTGCGTTCGCAAACAGGGACTGAATGAAGAGCCCGCGGTGTGCGAGGAAATTTCCAAGAGCAGTGTGGCGATTCGTTGCCGGGCGCGGTTTGAATACGATACCCGTCTGGATATCTCCGTGCCGTACACCCCGGGAACCGCGAATATTTTTATGCCCGGGCGAGTGACCCATGTGGAAGAAGTGAGAGCGGGACTGTACCGGCACGAGATTGAATATCTGAAGGTGGGAGAAATTCCGAAGTAAAGATGAGCGGGGAAGATGGAGTGAAGGCGTACCTTCCCCGAGGTTATCCCAGCATCACCGCGGCGTGATGATCGTGTTCGTTTTTCTTCAGGTAGTGCAAGGCGATATTCATGTAGACGTTGCCTTCCTGGGTCTCAAACTCCAGCACCATCACTTCGCGGTCCTCTTCCGCGGCATCGCATTTCCCCGCGTTGTGAACTTCCGGCGGCAGCACTTTGAAGCGGAACCCGCGATCGTTGAGCAGGGTGACCGCGTTGCCGATCACCATGTTGGCCAGCTCGCAGATGGTTTCGCGGACGACGGTTTCGGAAGGCGGAACGTCGCCCCCAGCCAGATGGCCGGCAATTTTCATGGCGGTGTCTTCATCCATGTCCAGCACCATGCGGCCTTCGATTTCGCCGTGGATCGCGATCAACGCGGCGGGGCCCTTGCGGCGGTAGGCTTCCTCTTCCATGGTCAGGCCAGCCACCTTGGGAGCGGAGTCGGTGGTTTGCGCCAGGACGGTGTCCATAGCGTTGATAAACGGCTGGATCAATTCCATCTTCATGACTTGGCGGCTCCCCCGGCAGCACCGACGGGCTCGGCGACGGAATCATCGGCCAGCACGTAGCGGATGATTTCGTAGAGAGCGTCGGGCTTCACCGGCTTCTGGACGAAGTGGCGGGCGCCTTTCTGGAGCGCGGCCAGAATATTGTCCTGATAGCCGACCGACGACACCATGATGACCCGAGCGTCGGGGTGATCGCGGACGATGCGCTCGACCGCTTCGATCCCCTCCATCTGTGGCATGGTGATATCCATCAGAACGATATCGGGCAAAGTGCGTGCGTATTCGGTGATGGCGGTGCACCCGTCGCCGGCTTCGCCGGCAAGTTCGCCGCCAAAAGCTTCGATCATTTTGAGCAGGCTTTTGCGCGCGAAGACCGAATCGTCCACCACCAGATAGCGAACCGGAGAGTTGTCTTTCTTCCGTTTTAGAGGATCGAACTGTTTCATTTCATTTCTCCTTCAAAATTCAAGAATGTCGTGTCTACGCGAAGCCCAATCACGTTGTGGTCACCAGGGGAAGAGCCACTGGCGATCGGGCCGCGGCGCAATGTGCTTGCAACTGCAACGCGAGCATGGAAAGCGGCACCACCCGGGTGACGCAGCCACGGTCGATGGCGGAGCGCGGCATGCTTTCCACCACGCAGGTGTCGGGACTCTGCGCCAGCGTTAAACCTCCGGCGCGGTAGACCTCCTCCATCCCTTCCGCGCCGTCGTCACCCATTCCGGTCATCAGCACGGCCACCGCTTCGCAGCCGAATTCTCGCGCGATCGATCGGAACAGGATGTCCACCGAGGGGCGGTGACCCTTCAGCGGGAGTTGATCGGTGAGCACCACCACGTCCGCCTCGGCCATCCGGTGGATGCGGATATGGCGATTGCCCGGGCAGATCAGCGCGCGTCCCGCGAGGAGCACGTCGCCGGACTGTGCTTCCTTGATTTCGATCGGCGAGGACTCGTCCAGGCGGCGCGCGAACATTTCAGTGAAGCCCTCGGGCATGTGCTGAACCACGATCAGGGACCCTGGAAAATCCTCGGGCAGATGCGAGAAAAGATATTGCAGCGCGTTGGGTCCGCCGGTGGAAACGCCGACGGCGATCACCTTGGTAGGCTTCTGCGCAGGCTTGCGCTTGCGGGTGTGGCGATCATGGGCAGCGGGAAGGGTGGCGACCATTTGGGTTATCCCGGCGGCAGCGGCCACTCTTACCTTTTGGATCAGCTCTTTTTGAATGGAGTCGATATTCCCAGAAAGGGCGCCGTCGGGCTTGGCGACGAAATCCAAGGCACCGAGCGAGAGCGCCTTCAGGGTGCTGGCCGCACTTTCGGTGGTGTGTGAGCTGACTACGATCACCGGTACGCGGTATCCGCGCATGATCTCGCGCAGCGTCTCCATCCCGTCCATCCGCGGCATATCCAGATCGAGCGTCACCACTCCGGGGTGGAACTCGCGAATCTTCTTCAACGCGAAGTTGCCGTCCATGGCGGTGGCAACAACCTCGATGCCTGGGTCGTTTTGCAACGCCCGGGGGATGAGCTTGCGCATCAAAGCGGAGTCGTCGACCACCAGAACGCGGATGGGTTCTTTCACGCCGTCGCTCCGAGTGGGTGGTGCTTGCCGAGCCGTGCGACCAGCGAGACGACGTTCAGGATCAGCACCACCGTGCCATCGCCCAGGATGGACGCGCCACTGACGAATTCCGAGGCCACCAGGCGATCTTCGAGCGCCTTGATCACCAATTCTTCTTCGCCCAGAAGTTTGTCGACGATGATTCCAAAGCGCCGTGTGCCGGCGTTCACCACGATTACGTAGCTGGTCTTGTTCTGTTCAGGCGGCAAAGTGGAAAGCCGGTCCAGCCGGACCAGAGTCAAGATCTGGTTGCGAAGACGCAACACTTCGCGATCGTCGACGCGATGAATATCGGCCGCGGTGGCGCGAGTAATTTCCACGACGGAAGCTAGCGGCACCGCGTATAGGCGGCCAGCGGCGCGAAACAATAGCGCCTGGATGCTGGCGAGGGTCAGCGGAAGCATCAGCAGAAATTGAGTACCCTGGCCGCGTTCGCTGGAGAGGATGATCGATCCTTTTAGTTTCTCGATGACGTTCTGCACTACGTCCATGCCCACGCCGCGTCCGGAAAGCTCGGTGACTTCATCGGCAGTGGTCAGGCCGGGTTTGAAAATCAGAGCGAAAGCTTCGCTATCGTTCAGGCGATCCGCATCGGCTTCGGAGATCAGTCCGTCTTCGATGGCGCGAAGGACAATCTTTTCGCGGTCCAGACCGGCTCCATCGTCGCTGACCGAGATCACCACCTGAGTGCCTTGATGATAGGCGTTCAGGCGCACGGTTCCCTGCGCGGGTTTCCCGGCGGCGACGCGTTTTGCGGCCGACTCGATCCCATGGCCGGCGGCGTTGCGAACCAGGTGGGCCAGCGGTTCGGCCACGGCGTCCAGAATTGTTTTGTCCAGATCGGTGTGTTGGCCTTCGATTTCGAGGACGATTTCTTTTCCGGTAGACTTGGCGACGTCGCGCACCAGCCGTGGAAAACGGCGGAAGAGCTGCTCCACCGGCACCATGCGGATCTTCATAACCGATTTCTGCAGTTCCCCCAGCACGCGGGACTGGAATGCCAGGGCGTCGGCAAATTTGCCGCGCAGCGGATCCTTGAAGTGAAGGCGCTCGAATTCGTCCACCGTCCGGTGGAGCATGGATTTGCCGATAATCAACTCGCCGACCAGGTTCATAACGATGTCGATGCGTGCTGCGTCCACTCGCAAAGTATTTTCCGGTGGCCCGGCGCTGAGGAGCGTGGCCGGCAACGGGGCTGGTTCGTCATCGTCGAGCTCTTCGAGGTCGGGGTCCTTTCCGTAAGCGTAGGGCGCAGGCGCCGGGAGGACTTCTGGGGGCTTGGATTCTTTCAGCAGGCCCAGCACGCCGCTGTCGCTCTCCCAACCCTCCGAGGGCACCAATTCGACGATCACCTCGGAGACAATCCCCGGAATGCGGCATTTGGCCTCGATCGATTCTTTCGGCGATGTGGTGGAAATGAACGCTTCGACCTGGCGTAGTTGGGAGAGAACCGCGCCTTCCGCGGGGCGGATCGCCAGGACTGTACCCGGAGTGGCCAGCGATTTCCGAATCAGCGCGAGAGCCGGGCCGGCCATCTGGTTATCGGCGCTCAAGCGGATCAGGACGCGGCAGACGTTTTCGCCTCTCTGAATCGCACCGCCAATCAACAAGCGCTCGTACTCGGTCCACGGAAGATCCGCGGCCTGTGGCGCGGCGGCCTTAACCGGCGGCGAGACGCTGAGCAGGCTGTGCACGTGCGCGCGCAGCACCGCACCGTCGGGCGGCGGCAGATTTTTCTGATACGCGGTGAGCATTTCGTCGAAGGCGTCGGCGGCGTGCAGCACCACTTCGGCCACCTCCGCGGAACTGGAGAGCGCGAGCTCGGGAGTGAGAATATCCTCGAGCTCGTGCGCGAGCTCGCTCAGTTCGCGAAAACCGCAAGCCGCCGAATCGCCTTTCAGGGTGTGCACGGCACGGCGAACGCGCTTGAAGCTTTCCATGTCGCCCGGATTTTCCTCGAGCGAAAGTCCAGCTTCGTTCATACCTTGCAGGACCTCCCCGGCACTTTCAAAGAAAATGTCGCGGAGCTCCGCGGCGCGATCGTCCGGGAAAAAGTTCACAGAGACCCCTCGCTGCGCTGGTAAACGGTTCCGCCGTATTCGTGGATCATGCGGAACTTGTTGGAAAGACCAAACAGGCTTTCGGCGTGGCCGACGAACAGGTGGCCATCGCGGTTCAAGCAGCGGTGAAATTTTTCGGTCAGGCGCCGCTGTTCGGGTTCGTCGAAATAGATCATTACGTTGCGGCAGAAAATAATGTCGTTGTGGCGGGGTAGGAATTCGGTTTTGAGATTGTGAAAATCGAACTGCACCAGATTTTTCAGCGCGGGTTTCACGGCGTACTTGTCGCCAACCCGATCGAAGTAGCGCAGCCGGCAATGGTAATCCACCGGCTCCATCTGCGATTCGGTGTAAATACCCTGTCCGGCGGCGAGCAGTGCGCCGTAACTGATATCGGAAGCGATGATCTCCACCTTCCAGGGAGGGGGGACCATGGGTTTGGGCGAGGGCATATCGAAGGGCAGCGGATGGCGCAAATAGTAGTAAGCCAGCGCGTCACACACCATGATGGCCAGGGTGTAGGGTTCCTGACCGGTGGAGCAACCGGCGCTCCAGATGCGCAGGGACCAATCGCGGCGCTCGCGCTTGCGGTTCAGCAATTCCTCGAGAATTTTTTTCTGGAACAGATCGAGCTGCGGGCGAATGCGGAAGAAGCTGGTTTCATTTACGGTGAGATTTTCCACCAGCGCGGCCAGTTCCTTTTTCCCGTCGCTGCTGGTAAGCAACTGGTAGTAGCTGTAGAACGATTCGAAGTGAGTGGACTTCAGGCGGCGCTGGATGCGGTCGCGCAGGAAATGGCTGCGGCGCTCGTCGAAAAACATCCCGCACTCCTGATAGACGAGTGCCTGCACCAGTTTCAGATCGGACTCGGTTAGGGATATCGGACGTAGTAGAGTTTGCGTATCCAAGTGGTCGCCTCGAATTCCTGAAAAGCCGGGTGTCGGTTCCCGCCCTCGCTTGAATTTCAACACACGTCTTTGCTGCCGCTATCGGCGAGAAACGAATTCGCGTCAGCGCGGAACCAATTCTCTGGTGACCTCCGCCTCCGCGGCTTGCGAAACTTCGGCCATGCTGCGCAGTTCTCCGCGGCGCAGAACCTTCTGCAGGTCCAGCAGGATTACCAGCCGGCCCTTCAGTTTTCCCACCCCGGTGACGTAATCGAGCTCATCATCCTGAAACAGCTGGTGCGGCGCCTCGATTTGCGACGGCGGAATCTTCAGCACTTCGGAAGCGGAGTTGACGATCAAACCCACCAGCCGATTTTCAAGCTCCACCACGATGATTCGACTCCGCTTGGTAGTCTGAATATCTTTCTCGTGAAACCGCTTGCGCAGGTCGACGATCGGGACGATACGTCCGCGCAGGTTGATCACCCCTTCCACGTAGTCCGGGGCGTTGGGAACCGCGGTGATCTCCGGCACCCGAACGATTTCGCGCACGATCGAAATCGGAAGCCCGAAGGTTTCCTTTCCGATCCTCAGCCCGACGATTTGGAGGTCTTGATCCATTCAGCGTTTTCCTCGCGGATCGGAAGTGACTCGATCCGGAGTCACAGCCACCCGATCACCCCAATAACAACTTCCCCATAATCAGCGAACGATCAGGAGTGAACCAGCTCTCTGTCTCGGCTGTCTCGAAACCGGCCCCGATTGGGCCGGTCGGGCACCGACGGCCGGCCGTGTTTAGGCCGGGTCTCGGGTTCGGGCGCATCGTCGAGGCTGAACCGATCCATCGAATCGAGCAGGTCACCGGATAGCTTGTTCATCTGGTCAGCGGCGGCCGCGAGTTCCGTGGAGCTGGATGTGGATTGCTGAACCAGCTCGCGCATCTTTTCCATGGCGCGTACCACGGCTTGTGCGCCGGAAGCCTGTTCTTCGACCGCGGAGTTGATCTCCTGGGTGATTTCGGTCAGGCGTGAAGTGGCCTTGGCGATCTGCGAGGAGCCGTGAGACTGCTCGGTGGTGGCGGCGCCGATTTCCTGCGAGAATTTGTAAACCTCAGTAACCACCATGGAAATTTTTCCGAGAGCGATGTTGAGATCGTTGCCGAGGACCAAGCCCTCTTGCACCATGGAGGTGCTCTTGTCCATGTTTCCGACCGCTTCGCGCGCTTCCTTCTGAATTCCCTGGATGAGTTCGGAAATTTCCTTGGTGGACTGCGTGGATTTCTCGGCCAGCTTACGGACTTCCTCGGCGACCACCGCAAAGCCCAAGCCGTGTTCGCCGGCGCGGGCCGCTTCGATGGCGGCGTTGAGTGCCAGCAAGTTGGTTTGTTCGGCGAGGTCGTCGATCACTTCGACGATCTTGCCGATGTCGTCGGCGCGGCGCCCGAGGGCGCTGATGATTTCGGCGGAAGCCTGGATGGCGGCGCTGGTGCGGTTCAGGCCTTCGGTGGTCTTTTCCATGGTGGAAATACCAATCTCGGCCTCTTCGCGAGAGCGGCGGGCGATCTCCAGAAGCATCTTGGATGTGTCGGCGACGCGCTGAATGGAGGTGACCATCTCATCGATAGACGATGATGTCTCTGCAACGCTGGCACCCTGCACCTGAGTATTCTTGACCACGCTCTGCACGTTCACGCTCATTTCGTGCATGGTGCTGGTCACTTCATCGATGGCCGCGGCGGCTTGCACGCTCACCTTGGCGGACTCGTCGGAAGAGCTGGCCATCTGCGTGGAACCGCTGGCCACCTGGGAAGCGCTGTCGCGCACCTGGCGCACCAAAGCCTGCAGACCGTCGACCATGCGAATATAAGCGTTAGCCATGGTGTCTGAAGGTGAGCGGGGCTGAATGGAGACGTTGAGTTGGCCTTCGGCGATGGCGGCGGAGACGCTGGCCATTTCCTTGAGGTGGACGATCATTTTGTTGAAATTGTCGGCGAGCAGCCCGACCTCGTCGCTGCGGTGAATGTCGATGGTCTGGTCGATATTTCCGGTCTCGCCAATTTCGCGAGCCACGCTGATCAGATGCCGCAGCGGGTCGGTGATGGAATTCGCGGTCTTATACGCGATCAAAATACCGGCTAGCACCGCCAGCAAGGTGCCGGTGAATCCGAAGATGCTGCTGAAAGTAGTTGCCGACGCGGCGGAAGCATTGGATTCATCGAGGGTGCGGCGAATGGAACGGCCCGCATCGTCCAGCACAGTGGTGGATTTGGTCACTTCCGTTGCCGGATCGTGCTGCAAGTAGAAGATCTGCAAGTCAGAAACAGTGGAGTCTCCGGAATCCACCTGGTGCCGCTTGGCGATCATCGGCCGTGCAAAACCTTCCATCCAGTTTTTTTCCGATTCGGCGACCAACGCCAGGGTGTTGCGCAGGACTTCCGCTTCAGCCTTGGCTTGCCATTGCCCGAGTCGAACCTGCAGATCGCCGTAGCCCTTGTTTACCTTTTCCTCGTCACGCAGATCACCGCTCAGCAGATAGTTCCGTAGGAACAGGCGGTTCTCCATCATCAAGAAGCGGACGCTCTCCAGAGTTTGGACGTCGGAGAGAGTAGAGGCGACGTTGGCGCGCGCGTCGTGCTCGCGCGAGATGGTCATCAAGCTCACCCCATAAAGCAGGAGCATCACCACCAAAATGCCGCCGAACCCGAGATAGAGCTTTCTGCCGATGGTCATGGAAAATTCCTTTTACTGCTCACGTGCGCTCGGTGCGCTGCGCTCGAAAGCTGCGCCGCGCGGAGATCAACAAATCGTTTTTGCCGGAGAGCCTTTTTTCAATCGCCCGCGCCGATGGTATCGGTGAGAAAAAATTCTCCCGAGAGAATGTGGAGGAGCAAACTCCTCCCCAGCCAGACGACCCCGCCGATGAAATTGCACGGTGAGTGCCAGTCTCCAGTTCATTTTCGAGGCAGAATCGCCACCCATCAAAAGTGCGCGAAGTGATTGTGAGGAAGGGACTTAGCGCAGCCACTTCCACGCAGCCCCAACCACGGCGGCCCGGCGCGGCGTCTCACCAGCCGAGTTTTGCGGGCTGGCGCTCTCAACTTGCGACGTCCGGCCTGCGACGGATTGGCGGATTCGGCACCAGGTGAGACGCGAATGGTTGACTCAAATTGAGATGACTTCTACCGTGAATCTCAGATCGAAGTCTCAGGTGTGTGTTTTTGAGACACGCTTAGCCATCAACCTCTCATGCGTGTGCAGACCAACGTTCGCGAATTTTCGCGTAGCCGGGAAACTGGCTTCGAAACTATCGCCGAATACTTTTCTAACTCCGTTCAAAAGCTGAATCCTTCGTTAGGTCCTGCCGAGTTGCTGCGTGTGTTCGCGGAAGCTGCCAGCGAAATGCTGCATGCGCAGGCCACGGTGGTGGCGTTGGCGGACGACAGCGGGCGATGGTTGATCGCCAGCCGCGCGGGAAGCGCAGCGAAACTCAGCCCGGAACAAGACGAATTTGTGGCCGCGGCGCTAGGTCGGCAGAGTCAGAAGGAAACCTGGGCGGGAAGCGCAACCGAACTGCTGGGGCTTTCGATGGCCAAAGAAATTGGCTGGACCAGCACGATGGTGTTGGCGATTCCGAATGGCCGCAGTGGGATCCAGGGCGCCCTGTGTTTGGCGGGATTGCCGCAGCCGCTCGACGCCGCGGCCCGCCACTTGCTGGGAGCGCTGGCCGGGCATGCCGGCGTGGCGCTGGAAAACTCGCAGCTCATTCCGCGGATCGAGCAATCGCGCCGCCAGTGGGTAAAGGACTTTGATGCGATCACCGATTTCATCGTGGTCCACAACTCCGAAAACGTAATTCTGCGCATCAATCGATCGCTGGCGAACTGGCTGCAGGTTCCGCTGATGGCCTTGCTGGGGCGGAGCATGGATGCGCTCGCGCAGATTATTCCGGCCTCGAACTCCGGAACCTGTCAGTTTTGCGATGGTCCCGGCAAGGAGCGCGAAGATCGCATTCACGTGGCCGCCGACCGAACCTATCTAGTGTCGACGTCATGGCTGCCCGCGGGTCCGGACGAAAGCGCGCGCGCCATTCACGTGCTTAAGGACATCACCGATCGCCAGGAGCTGGAGCGTAGGTACCGGGAACTGTTCGATAACATTCAGGAAGGATTGTTCTTCTGCACGCCGGAAGGGAAATTCCTGGAAGTGAACCACGCGCTGGTGCGCATGCTGGGCTACGCCAGCCGCGAGGAACTGCTAGGAGTGAATTTGTTCGAGCAACTTTCCCTGCGGCCGGACCGACGGCGAATCGAGAAGACCTGGGCCTCGCGAAAGTACGAAGAAGCGCTGCGGCGCAAGGACGGCGGCGTGGTGCATACCCTGCAAAAGCTTTTCGCGGTCCGCGACGCCAGCGGCGCGCTGGTGCAATACCGTGGATTGATGCTGGATGTGACCGAACAAAAAATCTTTCAGTCGCAATTACAACGCGAGCGCGATTTCAACAAAAACATTCTGGACAATACCCAGAGCATGATTCTGGTGCTGGATACCGCGCGATTGATCAGCTACGCCAACCGGCGGTGCTTTGAAGCGGGATATGGCGAGCAAACGCTGTTGGGGCGGTCGCTGGCGGACGTGGTGCCGCTATCGCACCGTCCGATCGTGAGCGAGGCGCTGGACCGCGCATTGCGCGGCGCCGCGGTGGAAAACCTGGAAATTCCATTCCGCCTGGATGATGGGCGGAGCGCGCAGTTCTCGGTGAGTTTGAGCCCGATGCGCGACGAGGACGGCATCGTCAACAGCCTGGTGGCGGTGATGACCGACATTACCGAGGCCGCCGACCTGCAAAACAAGCTGATGCAGACCGAGAAGATGGCCGCGGTAGGGCAACTGGTGGCGGGTGTGGCGCACGAAGTGAATAACCCGCTGGCGGCGATTCTGGGTTTCACGGATTTATTGCTGGAAAACAGCAGCGTACCCGAAACGGCTAAGGAAGATCTGCGGGTGATCCTGGCCGAAGCGCAGCGAACCAAGACTATCGTGCAGAACCTTCTGAGTTTTGCGCGCCAAGTACCGGCCCAGCGCGAACTGCTGCGGGTGAATTCGGTGCTGCAGCAAACGCTGCAGTTGCGGACCTACGATCGGTCCATCCGCGATGTGGAAGTGATCGAGCGGCTCGGTGCCCAACTGCCGCTGGTGGCGGGGGATGCGCATCAGTTGCAGCAAGTCTTCCTGAACATATTGAACAACGCCTTTGACGCCGTGGCTGAGGTGCCCGGCCGCGGGCGAATCGAAATTGAAACCGCCGAGCGCGACGGGCACGTGGAAATTCGGTTTCGCGACAACGGTCCGGGAATTTCCCATCCCGAACGCATCTTCGAGCCATTTTTCACCACCAAGGAAGTGGGCAAGGGAACCGGGCTGGGACTCAGCATCTGCTACGGGATCGTGCGTTCGCACCACGGCGAAATTTTGTGCCGCAATAACTCCGATGCGCCCGGGGGAACGTTTACGGTTCGCTTGCCGGCAGCAGCGGTAGCGTCCAGCGTCGATGACCCTGCCCTGGCGGTGGAAAACTATCTGGTTTGATTTGAACGGCATTGAATACGAACTGAAATCGGGCCACCAAAAGCGGAGTGAGACGATGACTGAAGAAGCGAGAATTCGATTCTTGATTGTGGAAGACGAACAGAGCATTCGGCGGCTGTGCACGACCATCGGCGCATCCCTCGGGTTTTCATGCCTGGAGGCGGAAAGCGCGGAGGCTGCGCTCTCGCAGATCGAAGCGCACGCGCCGGAGCTGATCGTCACCGATTTGAAGCTGCCCGCGCTCTCGGGCACCGACCTGTTGCGGGAAGTGCGCAAGCTGCTGCCCAGCTCGGAAATCGCCATCATGACCGGGCACGGCTCGATCGAGTCGGCGGTGGACGCCATGAAGCTGGGCGCCTACGACTACATCGAAAAGCCGTTCCGCGTGGAAAAGCTGCGCCAGCTCCTGCAGCGGATGGCCGAAAAGGTCCGGCTGGTTCACGAGAACAAATTTCTGCGCGACCGGGTGGATACCGATGCGCAGCTCGACGGCATCGTGGGATCGTCGGCAAAGATCCAGGATGTGCTGCGCATGGTGGCCCGCCTGAAAGACAACCGCACTCCGGTTTTGATCGCCGGGGAGAGCGGCACCGGCAAAGAACTGGTGGCGCGGGCCATTCATTTCCGCGGCCCGTTGGCGCAGTGCCCATTCGTCGCGGTCGACTGCGGATCGCTGGTGCCCACACTGATGGAAAGCGAGCTATTCGGTCACGAAAAGGGATCGTTCACCGGAGCGATGAAAACCAAGGCCGGATTGTTTCAGGCGGCCAACGGCGGCACGATTTTTCTGGACGAAATCGGGGAATTACCGCTGGAAATGCAGGCCAAACTGCTTCGTGTGTTGCAGGAAAAGGAAGTTCGGCCGGTGGGAAGCAACGAGCGAGTTCCGCTGGACGTTCGCGTGATCGCCGCGACCAATCGCGATCTGGAGGCCGCGTACCGCGCCGGTACTTTTCGCAAGGATCTGTATTTTCGTTTGAATGTGGTGACCGTACATCTGCCGAGTTTGCGCGAGCGGCGCTCCGATATTCCTGTTCTCGCGCATTATTTCCTGGATCGTTATGCGCCGGGCGAGAGCATTCAAATGACTCCAGCGGTGATGAAGTCCCTGCTGCAATACGATTGGCCGGGCAACGTGCGCGAACTGGAAAACTGCATTGCGCGAGCGGTCACCCTGGGCGATCGACGACTGATCGACGTTCACGATTTGCCGCCATCCATTCGCGATGGCGAGGATAGCAGCGAAAGAGTCGAGTCCGGCGTCTCGACCACCGCACTCTCCGAAATGGAGCGCATGACCATCCTGCGCGTCTTCGAGCAGGTGCAGGGCGACAAGATTCTGGCCGGCCGGCTGTTGGGAATCAGCCGTGCCACGCTGTATCGCAAACTGAAGCGCTATCAGATTCCTTTGCGGCCGTCACACAGCGCCACCCATCACGTCATGGAGAATCACTACGTCAGTGAGACGGGGTCCGGCCGGTAGAACGCGGGCGAAGTGACCATGTCTCTGGGATGCCTGAGACAAATCGTATCAGGCTGAGAAATCGGTCTATCCGCCAGGTCCCATCCACTTTTTAAATCACTGCAACAACACTACTTAACTCCCGCCATTTCTTTATTCCCTTTGGCGTTCGTCTTGCAAATCCTTTTCCGACGGTTCTGGGTGTGTGGGGGTAGTCCCGAGCGGAGGAGGCGTCCGCGTGGGCGGTCGCCGGCGCGCTGGAATGTCGATGCCATTGTTCTCGGCCACTCTCACCGAAAGCAAGTGGCACACCGCCAGGATTGGCTGGGCCACAACGGCAGCGATCCCGTAAGCGACGAAATCAACTCGAGAAAAAAAGGCAGGGGCCCTTGGTTCGCAAGGCGGAAGCGACGTATCCAGCCGCGAGAGAGACGAGCCTGGCGAGGCTGGCTGAGCTTTTTCCGGATGCTTCGCCGGTGCGCATCGCCGTGCAAGTGACGGCGCTGCGGGCAGGATCGAAAAATTTGCAGGAAAGCACGGTCATCGAGTTTGGCACCCCGCGAGAAATATTGTTTGCCTCCGGGCTGCCGCTCGAGTTTGACGACAAAGTGCGAGTGACCAACTCCGACGGTTCACTCGACGCCCATGCCAGCGTGGTTGCCGTCCAGTATCACGATGGACGCAAGGCAGTGGCCGCCCGATTTCTGGGCCCCGTCGGAAACTGGATCATTCAGCCATGACACTGAGAAGCGTCTTGCCCGAAGAAGCCACTACCATTCGAACCGAAGAGCCGGCGTCCAAATGGAGCGAAGGGCGCAATGCGTATCCCATTTATGCCGCGCTGGCCTTGCAGTTCCAACTGAGCAGCCTGCCATACGGCCAAGGGCAATTGCCGCCGGTCGGCCAAAGCATCGACGGCATGGCGAACGATCTCCGCTGGCTCGACGAGCTCGACGAAAAGCTCCATGCGGTGCACCTGCGCCAGTTGCTTCCGGACACCCTGAACACCAGCGAAGTGAGCTTGCGCGCATTTGTGCAGCGCCAGCTCTGCAAAACTGAAAAAAACGACGGGGATCGCGACAAGCTCGATTTGCTGCTGGTTCGCTACTTCGCGCTGTGCGCGCCGGAGAGCCTGTATCACGAAGAGATTCATCTGTCCGACGTGGCGCGCGTGCTTCAACCGGTCCTGCTTGAGGAAGATTCCACGCCGCTGGAGTGGTGCGAACCACTGGAACAACTGCTGGCCTCCGCCGCGAAATGCCGCAGCCTGCGCGATTTGATGGAGCGCGGGTTGATCGAAACCGTGCGGATCATAAAGGAAACCGCGGGCGGAGCGTTTTACGATCCTGCCGCGCTGGTGGCTTTCTGCCGATTTAACTTTCTGCTGCGGCGTTCTTTTATATTGCTGCTGCACGCCGATAAGCGCGCGGTGCTCGATCAGATTACCCAACTCGAAAACCTGGGGTACAAGACGCTGGACGGCCGCCGGTCCGGATTCTCCGCCGCTGAACCACTGAAGCAGATTCGGCAGTTCGCTGAGAGCTGGCGCCAGCCAATACATAAGGATTACTCGGAACTTTCGGTGGGCCGCGATTTCGAGCGGCTGCTGGCTCTGCGCGCCGACCTTGAGGAAGCGCTCGAGCCGACCGTCGCTGCGGCTCAGCAGGAAGTTGATCCGCATAACCTCACCAAGCATCGTCCCGGCGTGCTAAAGGGCGCATCGACTGCGACCACCCAGGCGTCGTCCGAGGCCCCATCCGTTGAGTCGCACGTTGTTGAGGCGCCGAATACTGCGGTGGCTGGGTTGGCGGTCGCTGAGCTGCCCGCGGCAGAGCTTCGCGCACCTGAGTCTGCTGCCGTCGAGCCTGCCGCAACTGAGTTGCCCAGGGCCGAATTGTCGGGGGCACCGGAATTGCCGGCCGCACCGCAACCGATCGCAGAGCCCGAAGGTCTGGCAATTGCGAACTTACTGGGCGAGACCCGTGCGGAAATCGCGCTTCAACAGGACAGTCCGGCAGAAGGCGAGCTTCGGGCCGGGTTGTCTCCCGCGGTGACGCGGACCGAATCTTCCGCCGAGTTCACCTTGCCGGCCGAAGCTGAAAACCAGATCGAAGTGCCCGCGCTACCTACGGAATTCCCTGGTGAAACGCACGACGAAGTATCGAACGCACGACCATCCGAACAAGCGGAGCACCTGCACGTCGCGGAAAGCGAAACGCACGCCGAGAGCGGGCCGCGGGAATTCGAATTGCGGTCACCGGCGCCGGTGGATGAAGGCGGCTCGTTGTCAATGCCGATCGGAATTGGCGATCAGGAATTCTCTACCGCCGATCTTCCCGTGCCGAGCCTGGGGTTGCAGTCCGAGCCCGTCGCCGAAGTTATTCCCATACTTTCGGGAATGCCGAACGAAGGCCTGTTCGCCTCGGTGCATGAGACCGCGAACGAAAGCGGCCAAACAGATGTTGTTGCCATCTCCCGTGAAAGTGTTTCCGCTGAAGCTCGATCCGAAACCACCGCGCCCGCGACAGCAAGCTCGGAACCGCAGGCTGCTAGGGAAGCGCCTGCCACGCCGGAAGCAGGCGCGGCGCCTGAGACGAACGCGGCCGCCGCGGAACTTCCCGCGGCGCAAACAGAGATGGAAGATTGCCTGGAACGCATTTGGGAGCAACTGATCGACGCACCACCCTCGCGCGGAAGATCGATGTCCACGGTGATCTTGAAGAATTCCAAAGTGCTGCTGTCTTCGTGGGAAGTCACCGCATTTCTCAGCGAGGGCGGGCAAGACTCCGAAGACCTGCGCCGCGCGGTGGTGGCGCGATCGCTGCTGGTGATGGCCATCGACGAGAGAAAGCATTCCGGAGACGCGGCATCGCTTGAAACTGCCCTGGCCGGTGCGCGCAAGGAAGTCTCGTACTTCCAGGTGCGTGTCGAGCAGTCCAAGCGCGACAAGAACGTGGAAGCGGCGGTAAATCTCAGCATCAGCACCAAGCGCCTGCTATCCAGCCTGGAAGTGGCCGAAGCACTTCGGCTATGAGCGGTCAAAGGAATTTCGCAGTGATCCAGCAAAACGTGCTGGTCATCTCCGACGAAACAGAATTCGCGCGGACTCTCACCGCGCGATGGCAGGCGGAGAGACACGTGCCGGCGATCACCGTGGTTTCCAGCGACGTTTGGCATCGGGCTCAATCCAGGGGCTACGAGCTGGTGATCGTGGGTCCGGGGGGTGGCGGAGCGGGTAAGTCCGACGCTGCGGAAATTCTGGCCAAGCTGGGAACGTCGACGCCGGTGATCTGCGCGATGCAGGACGAAAGTTCAGCGCTGGCACTGCAGTCGCGTTTTCCGCAGATGCTGGCGGTACCGGAGCAGGACGGATGGATTCACACCCTGATCCTGCTGGCGAGTGAAACGCTGCGGCGAGTGGAGGCAGTGGCCCGGGCGCAGCGCGCCGAGCGTGCCACCCAGGAATCGCAGGCGTACGCGGTGCTGGGGCGCTACATGCTGGACATGCGGCCCAGCTTCAACGATGCGCTGACGTCGGTGCTGGGCAACGCCGATTTGCTGCTGTTGGACGCCGCGCCGCTTTCGGGCGACCGCCGGGAACAGATTCGGACCATTCACATCATGACGCTGCGTCTGAATGAAATCATGTTGCGATTTTCGTCGCTGGAAAGCGAGATGCGCGCGGAGCAAAGCGTGTCTCCGTCCATGGCGCGGGAGCGGCAGCCGAGTTTGGTGACGCGCTCGTAGTTAGTCGATCGGCAAGAGTTTTTCATCCGTAGGTGAAAATGGAACAGGGGGAAACATAACGTGCTGAAAAAGGTTCTGGTGGTCGACGATTCGGTGGCGGAGACAAAACTGCTGCAGTCGTTTCTGGTTCAGGGGGGATATTGGCCGGTGGGTTTGAACGATCCCACGCGCATTGAAGAGACTATCGAACAAGAGCGCCCCAGCGTAATTCTGCTGGACGTGGTGATGCCGCAACGAAATGGTTTTCAGGCCTGCCGCGAATTGAAAAGCCAGCGAGCCTACCAGGAAATTCCGGTGATTCTGGTGACCGCCAAGAACGCGCCCAGCGACAGGCTGTGGGGCCAGGAACAAGGGGCCAATGGTTACCTAGCCAAACCGTTCACGCCGCAAGAGCTGCTGAAAGAGGTCGCCAAGTTCGACTAATGGATGACCGAACACAATCCGTATCCACGCTGGCGGAGATGGACAGGGCCCAGCCCGAGGACATCCACGGCAGCTACGAAGAGCGGACCGCCGAGCGGCAGTACTGCGTGTTTCGCGCCGGCCGCGAGCGCTTCTGCCTTTCGGTACTGGAAGTGGAAGAGGTGGTGGATTGGCCGGTGCTGACGCGTATACCGCTCGCGCCCGCGTTCCTGCTGGGAATATTCAATCTCCGCGGAACGATTGTGCCGCTGCTGGATATTGCGTTCACCGAAGGCCGGCGCCCCGGACTGCAACCGAAACACGTGGTGGTTGCGTCGCTGCGGGGCGAATCGGGGGCGGCGGATTTGCGGATGGGAATCGCCGCGGACGAAGTGATCGGAACGTACATCGCGAACGACCAGACCTTGCTGGAGGATGCTCCAAAGGACGTACCGCACTGCCGGGGAATGTTGCGCCACGACGATCGTCTGGCGCTAGTGATGGACCTTCGGCGAGTAGCGGAAGTGTTTCCGGTACCGGTGATTTAAGAATTTGAGAATTTGAATCGGAAGGCCTGCGCCAGCGGCAATTCGCGGCAGGAGCAAAAAGATTTTTGGGAGGCAGTGATGAAACCGCGATTGACTTCGACTCTGTGGGTTCTAGCCCTGTGGACCACCGTGGCCCTCTTCGGTGTGCTCGGGCTGGCGTATTTTGCGGGCGTGCATTCCAACGGCACTTCGCTTCTGGATGCGCCGGCGGCGCGTGGCGTCCAATTCCAGTTGCTGGAGGCCGTGGCGCTGGCGCTCTCAGCGGTGATTCCGCTGATGATCGTGATCGCGCGGAGAGTGGCGAAGCCGATCGAGGAGCTCGCATTGTTCTCGGAGCGATTCTCGGCGGGCGACACGCGCAGCAAGCTGGAGATCACCAGCAAGGACGAATTCGGGTTTATCGCCGACAACCTGAATCGCAGCCTGGCGCGCGTGTCCCACGCACATTCCAGCCAGGAAGCGCAGCAATCGCTGCAGCGCAGCATCACCGACTTGCTGAACCTGATCAAGGAAGTGGCCCGGGGCGATCTGACCCTGCGCGGCAAGGTGACCAACGACGCGCTGGGTAACGTGGTGGACAGCGTCAACTTCATGCTTGACAACTTCATCAAGGTTATCGAGCGGGTGCGCAAGGCCGCGGTGGACGTCAGCACCAGCGCCAACCACATCCTGGTGGCCGCCGACGAAATGACTACCGGCGCCACCCAACAGGACCAGGAAATCACCAATACGTCATCGGCCGTGGAAGAGCTGACCGTCTCCATGAAGCAGGTGTCAAACAACGCCGAAGCCAGCGCCGAAGCCGCGCGCCGGGCGCTGGACGCCGCCGAGCAGGGCAACCGCGCGGTGCGCGACACGCTGGAAGGGATGCAGCGCATCCGGGCGTCGGTGCAGGCGACCGCCAAGAAGATCAAATCGCTGGGCGACCGGTCACTGGAAATTTCGGAAATCATCAACGTAATTAACGACATCACCGAGCAGACCAACCTGCTGGCGTTGAACGCGGCCATCGAAGCGGCCCGCGCCGGAGAATCGGGACGCGGGTTCGCGGTGGTCGCCGACGAAGTCCGCAAACTGGCAGAACACTCCCGCAGCGCCACCAAGGACATCGCCGCGCTCATCAAGGCCATTCAGGCCGAGACGAACGAAGCGGTGGTGGTGATGGAAGAAGGAACCCGCGAAGTGGAAGTGGGAGCTGGGCTGGCCGATCAAGCCGGAAAAGCGCTGGAAGCAATTTCGAGCGTGGTGCGGCAATCGGCCGAATTGGTCCAGGAAATTTCGCTGGCCTCGAAACAACAGGTGCGTGGTACGGAAGGTGTGGCGAACGCCATGCAGATCATTTCCGGCATCACCCGCCAGACTTCCCAGGGCGCGCGTCAAACCGTGTCCACCGTGGGCCACATGGTGAAGCTCTCGGAACAGCTCAATGAAGCGCTGGCGCAGTTCCGATCGCAACAACAGCGCGGCATGCTGGCCGAAGCCCCACAGCAAGAGGATCGCTCGTTGGTTCCGGTTGGTGCGAGCCGGTAATTCGCCGTAATTCTTCCGGCAGCCTGGAATCGCCGGAATAAGCGAAACCCATGATCGAAACATCCGAACCCATCAACGCGCTTCAGCTCGATGACTTGCGTGAGTTGATCGAGAGCCGCTCCGGCGTGCTTTTCGACGTCTCGCGCGAGCGCTTTTTTATCGGGCATATCCGCGACCATTTGGCGGAGCGGAACTGGAGGGGCACGGACCTGTTGCGGGCCGTTCGGGCTTCGAATGCGGAGTACGAGAGTTTGCTGGAGCGCCTGCTGACGCAGGAAACTTCATTTTACCGCTATCCGGCGGTTTTTCAGGCGCTGCAGAAACGTGTGTTGCCCGAGGTGCAGGAAAGAAAGTTCTGGGCCAATCCGCGGTCGCTGCGGATTTGGAGCGCGGGCTGTTCCACCGGTGAAGAGCCATATTCGATCGCGATCTCGGTGGTGGATGGTCTGGCGTTTCCTGACGCGTGGGATATCGAAATTCTGGCCACCGATATCAGCATGCGCGCTCTGAAGCGCGCGGAAGAAGGCGTGTATACCGCGCGCTGCCTGGAAAATCTTTCCCCGCAGCAGATCGACGCATACTTTTTTAACACCCAGCGCGGTTATTCCGTGAAACCGCGCATTCGTCGCATGATTTCCTTCGCGCCGATGAATCTGGCGCAGTCGGTTTACGTCGGCAAGCTGGACTGCATCTTCTGCATGAACGTTCTGATGTATTTCTCCGAGGAGCGTCGTAATTCCCTGATTCACCGCTTCTACGATTATCTGGAAGCGGGCGGGTATTTGCTACTCGGCCATGCCGAAAGTATTTCCAACGCGCCCACGCGGTTCGTGCCCGTAGTGGTGGGCGATTGCCGTTTGTATCAAAAGCCGGTGACGGAGAGCTCCAGGATCCACACGCCGGCCGGGGTGAATTCATGAGCACGCCGGAATCCCTCGAGCTGTTTCTGCAGGAAGCGTCGGACTATCTGCAGTTCCTGCGAGAATATTCGTCCACGATCGCGGACCCAGCAGCCAAACCCGAGCTGCTGGAAGAGCTGTACATCGCGGCGCACACCCTCACCGGCACATCGGGCAATTATGGATTCAGCCACTTCGCGGAAGTGTCTTCGAAGATGGCGCACATCTTTCAATACGCGAAGAACGCTGCACTGGCTCCGGAAACACGCGGGCCGCTGAGCGAATTCCTGGCCGACGCGGTGGTGGTGCTGGAATGCGATCTGCTGCAGATCAGCTCGGACGCCACCGAAGCGTCGGATGAAATCGAAGACTTCCGTCACCGGTACGCGTTTGCGTTTCCGCCGCCGGCCGAAGCTCCTGGCGAATTGGCGGAAGCCGAGGCGGACGGGAGCTACAGCAGCCTGCCGAGTAACGCTCCTGCCAAATCTTTTGCCGAACAATTGCCGGTGGATGGCGACGTGCCCGCCGAGATATTGGAGTTTTTCGTTCCGGAGACCGAAGAGCATCTGTTGGCGGTGACCGAGTGCCTGCTGGCGATCGAAGGGCATCCCAACGCGGAAGAAACCAATCGTCTGTTCCGCGCGATGCACACCATCAAGGGCTCAGCAGCGCAAGTCGGCCTGCACCGGCTGTCGGCGGTAGCACACCGCGTGGAAGATCTGATCGGGCACGTCCGCGAAGGCGCTTTGATTCCTAATGCCGAGTTGGTCGATGTGTCGCTCGAAGCCGTCGACGTGCTGAAGAAATTCCTCTATCGCGATTGGCCTGATGAAGAAACCATGCGCGCGAAGATCGATCCCCTGGTGGCGCGGATGTCCGCGATCATGGCGGATGCCGGACTGCAGGATTCCGGTTCTGCCCCGCTCGAGGCGGCAGACTCCAGCTCGGAATTGGAATCGCCGGACATGGCTTCGAGCGAGCTATCCTCACCGCCTGCCGCTGAGTACGGCGAACAGCCCTTTGAAACCAGTGGCGTCGCCGAATTGCCGGTCGAGCATCTGGCTGAAACCGCGGCCCACGATGCACCGGCGGGGCCGTTCAGGGTCGCCGCCCACACCACGCCGCCGGCCGCCGCTCAGGCATCGCTCGGCGAAATCGTCACCGGGAAATCCGCATCGCCCACAGTGCCGCAAGCCAAGTCGGTTCGCCTCTCGCTCGAACAGCTCGATCGAATGATGAACGCCGTCGGCGAATTGGTGATCAACCGCACCCGCATGCTGGGACGCCTGAAGGAACTCAGCAAGCTGGTGGAAGTCCTGGCGTTTTCGAAGACACGGCTCTCCGGCAAGGTGGCGGAGTTCCAGGAAAAACACGAGTTCAACCGCATCAGCGCATTCCTGGCGCCGGGCAGCGTGCCGCCGCAAATGGACACCTTCCGCTTGCCGCTACGCGGACTATCGAGCAGCAAGCCCAGCACCGTCGCGGGCTTCAGCGAACTCGAGATGGACCGCTACGACGATTTCAATATTCTTTCCAGGTCGCTCACCGAAATTTCCGCGGACGTGAGCGAAGTGCTGGCACAGCTCGAATCGTTCCGCTCGCGCGTGGACGCCGACATCGATGAATTCACCGAGCTGGCGCACCACCTGCAGGACGAGATCACCACGGCGCGTATGGTGCCGATCGGAAATCTGTACACCCGGCTCACCCGCACGGTGCGCGATGCTTCGAAGGCCGCCGGAAAGCCGGTCCATCTGTCACTGGAAGGCGCCGAAACCGAGCTCGATAACAACATCGTGCAGCAAATCTCCGATCCGTTGGTGCACCTGGTGCGCAACGCAGTGGCCCACGGCATCGAGAACGCGGAAACTCGGCGCAGCGCCGGCAAACCGGAGCAAGGGCACATCCAGATTCGCGCCTACCATCGCGGCAATCACATCTGCATCGAAGTGGAAGACGATGGCCAGGGAATCGACTACGAGCAGGCTCGCCGCAACGCTGAAATTGCGGGATTGCTCTCGCCCGCCCAGGCGGCGGTGCTCTCCGATCGCGAAGTACGCGACCTGATTTTCCAGCCGGGGTTTTCCACGGCCGTCTCGCAGACCGAGCTTGCCGGGCGAGGCGTAGGTCTGGACGTGGTTCGCTCGAACATTCACTCGCTCAACGGGGAAGTGGAAGTACGCAGCGAGCCGGGAGCTGGCGCGGTATTCACACTGAAAGTTCCGCTGACCCTGATCATTTCACAGGCGCTCTTTGTGAGCTCCGGCAGTTCGACGTTTGCGTTTCCCCTGGCGTTGGTGGAGGAAATTCGCCGGTTGCGTCCGTCAGAAATCGAGGACGCCGGCGGAAGACTCTTCACCCGCGTACGCGATGTGGTCACCGAAGTAATTCGGCTGGACGCGCAATTGGGCTTGCCGCCCACCGAGCCGGTGAACGGTTACTTCAAGATGGTGATCGTGAAGATGGCTGGGCGCACCACCGGAATCATCGTCGAGGAAGTGATCGGAAAAGACGAAATCGTAATCAAGAATCTGGGCGAGTATTTGCGCCACGTAAAACTTTTCCCGGGAACCACCATCGCGCCGGATGGCAGCTTGATTCTGCTGATCGATTTGAATCGCCTGGTGTCTCTGGATGCCGCGGTACAGCGCGCGCCCAGCGTTCCAGCCGCAGCGGCGCGAGTGTTCGCGCCGGGAGCGACCGCGGTCGCGTCCGGGAGCTTGCCCGCGCAGTCCATCGATCGTGTGCAAAACGAACACGTGATTCTGGTGGTGGACGATTCCATCAGCGTCCGGAAATTCGTGGGACGCATGCTGGAGAAGGCCGGGTATCGCGTGCGGCTGGCTGGCGACGGCCTAGAAGCCACCGAGATTGTGGCCCAGGAAGGCTGCCACCTGGTGGTCACCGACATCGAAATGCCGCGGCTCAATGGCTACGACTTGATGTCGCATCTGCGCCAAAACCCGGCAACGCGCAATATTCCGATTCTGGTGGTTACTTCCCGCGCCGGCGCCAAACACCGCGACCGCGCGCTGAAAGAGGGCGCTGCCGGATTCCTGACCAAGCCGGTGCAAGAGGAGCAGCTACTCACTGCCGTTGCGCGCTTGCTGAAAGCGGAACGGGACGACCGCGCGCACGAGGCGATTTTGGCCCCGGCGGTGCTACCTTCGGGAGACGTCGACTAGCCTATGAACGTGCTCGAAAAAAAAATCCGCGTTTTGATCGCTGACGATTCCACTTTCATGCGCCGCGTGCTAGCGAGAATCATCGAGCGCGATCCGCAATTGGAAGTGGTCGGCGAAGCGCGAGACGGCCGGGAGGCCGTGGACCTGGCCGAATCGCTGCATCCCGACGTAATTACGATGGATCTGAACATGCCGCGTGTGGATGGATTGCAGGCCACCGAAATGATCATGTCCCAGCATCCGCGGCCGATCGTGATTCTAAGCTCGGATTCCCGCGACGGCGCGGAAACCACGCTTCGCGCGCTGGAACTGGGTGCGATCGATTTCGTGCCCAAGCCTTCCAGCGGTATCGATCTAGATATGAACCAGGTGGGCGAAGAGTTGACCCGCAAGATTCGCATGGCCTCCAAGGTGCGCGTGGTGCGCACCGCCACCCGCACGAAATCGGGCGCGGCTGCCGCGGTGGCCGCAACGGACCGGTTGGCGCCGGCGGCCTGGAAATCTCCCACGCCTTCGCCGGATGAGCGCTTCCCGATCGTGGTCATTGCCGCGTCTACCGGCGGACCGGCAATGGTGATGAGACTGGCGCCGCGCTTTCCCAAAAACTATCCGGCCGCGGTTTTCCTGGTGCAGCACATGCCGGCAACGTTCACCAGCCAGTTCGGATTGCAACTAGCGGAGGTGGCGCAAATGCGGGTGAAGGAAGCGGAGCACTGCGAGCGTTTCCGTCCCGGCACGTTTTATATCTGTCCGGGTTCGCATCATTTGAGCTTTTCGGCGACCGGGAAAATCCTGCTGGATAACGGCCCGCGAATTCTGGGTTACCGGCCGAGCGCGGACGTGGCGCTTGAAACGGTGGCGGCGTTTGCCGGGAAGATGGCGGTGGGAGTGATTTTGACCGGTATGGGAAACGACGGCGCGCAAGGCGCGCGCGCGGTAAAGTCCGCGGGCGGCACGGTGCTCGCGCAGGACGAAGCCACCTCGGTGATTTTTGGGATGCCAGCCGAAGCCATCAAAGCGGGTGCGGTGGACCGGGTTCTGGGGATTGACGATATTTATCCGGCGGTGGACCGCTGCGTTACCCAATTAATGGCCTCGGCGGCGGTGAGTTTTCGATGAGCCTATCGTCCAGAGAAGCGCCTCGAACGCGGCGTGCGGCAGCGCGGGAAGGCGTAATTGTGTTTACCGTTTGCAATTACACGTTCGCCATAGCCGCCAGCGCGGTGCAGGAAGTACGCAGCGCAGACAGTCTGGCCGGCTCGGCGATTGAACTGACCAATTCCGGGCTGGCAAAGGTCCAGCACTTCGTGGAGCACTACCACCGCACCTATTTCGTGGTGAACGCCGCCGCGCATTTCGGTTTGGCGCGTACTCGCCCCACGATCATTTTGATTTTGCGCGATTCGCCGGTGGCGTTGCTCGCCGATCGCATCGAGAACATGACCGATATTTCCGGGGTGCTGCCGCTGCCGCGAGCGTTCGCGGGTGACGAACGGCAATGGTATCGGGGGCTGGCCTACGTTTTGAAGCGCATCGTTCCGGTGGTGAATCCGGCGGGATTTCTCACTGTTGACGAGTTGCAGAGACTCGACACTGCGGTGCGCGAAGTCAGCATGCTTGCCGGAGCGCTGTAAAGTTTCAGCTAGTGCCATGACTATGAGCGACCCAAACAAATCCGCGCAGCCTTCATTCGTGCTTCTGCACATGGGGAAATACCGGTTCGGGTTGGCGTCCAGCGCGGTTACCGAGCTGTCTCCCGCGGTGAAGCTGCACACGTTTCCGCACACCACCCCCAAGATCGAGGGTGTGATCGTGTGCCGCAGCGGGATTGTGCCGGTGTATGAGGTGGCGTCGTCGATGGCCGAGGCGCAAGCTCCCGCCCGCCGCTTCTACCTGGTGGCCAAGCGCCAAAATACGGATGGAGAAACCGACTGCGCGATCCCGGTGGACGGCGATTGCGAGCTACGGAATGCGGAAATGGCGCCTCCGCCGGAAGGACGTCCGCCGTACGTCAGCGGAATATTGAACGGCTACACTCCCGCGATTGATGTCATCGATCTCGAAAAGTTGCTCACTTACGTTCCAAGCGAAACGTTACAGGTTCCTGCCATCGAGTACGCCGCGCCGGAAAGCCGGGATGTGCCGGGAGCGGGACGATGAGCCCGGCACCCGGCGTTCCTGCCAAAATTCTGCTGATCGAGAGCAACGTGTACCTGGTGAAGCGGCTCGGCGAAGCGTTGCGGCAAGAGGGATACGAGGTGATCCATTCGGCTCAGGGCGCCTACGCGCTGACCATGCTCGAATGGAATACCCCGGCGGCGATTTTGTGCGCTACCAATTTGCGGGAAATGGGCGCGCTGGAAATCGCTCCGATCCTCCGCGCCGACCCCAAGACCGCTGAAATTCCGGTGATCGCGCTGGGCAGTGGCGGGGAGCAGGCTTTGATGGAAGCGTATCGCGCGGGATGCGACGAATACATTGACCGCCGCGTGCCGCCGCAGGAAATCGCCCAGCACGTTCGCAATTTTTTGCAGAGCCGGCAGATCGGATTTCAGCCCACGCAGATGCTTCCGATCGCGGACACCGAATTAAGCGGCAACTTGCAGCACCTGGACCTTCCCGGCGTAATGCAGATGCTTGCCCATGCCCGCCAGACCGGCGCGCTGCACATCAATGCCGGGGTGGTGGACGGCATCATATTTTTCGACGCTGGGGAGCTGGCCCATGCCGAATGCGGGGAATATTTTGGAGACGAAGCGGTGTGCGAGATCGTCCGTCGTTGTCACGGCGTAAACGCAGGCGTCTATAAATTCATGTACGGCGTCACCGCGGCCCAGTGCACCGTTCTGCGCTCGGCCACGGATCTGATGCTGGATGCGATGCGCGAGCTGGATGAAAGAAACCTGGCTGCTGATTCGGGAGAGATCACCGAGGCGCCGGCCGAGGCCAACGCCAACGCCGCGGCTGACGCCGCCGCCGCCGCAGAGCCGAGCCAATGGGAGCACGACTCCCAGCGCGTTGACGAAGCCGGACAGGAACGCTATCAAGTGGAAATGGAAAAGGAGTCCTGATGA
>Ga0182024_10006099_pt1 | contig 26607 bp, 16 predicted proteins | sample P32metaG_FD_120480 | JGI IMG/M metagenome (GOLD analysis project Ga0182024, IMG submission 120480) | Permafrost microbial communities from Stordalen Mire, Sweden - P3-2 metaG (Illumina Assembly) | ecosystem: Environmental > Terrestrial > Soil > Wetlands > Permafrost | place: Sweden: Stordalen... | reverse complement strand
CCGAACAACCATCGAATCAGGTTGGGCAAACCGAAGATGAACTCGATCTCGTGGCCGCTGGCCTTGATGAGCAGCACTACGATCGCCGCGAAGGCGAATCCGGCGACGGGCCCGGCCAGCGAAACCAGGATCTGCGTCGTCGGCGGAAACCGGCCTCCCTGGTGACTCGTCAGCCCGCCCATGCCGTACAGCGTGATCCAAGGCTGCACTCCCAGGGCGCGAATGGCCAGCGCATGCCCCATCTCGTGAATCAGCACCGACACGAAGACCACCACGACCCACAGCAGCAGCGGCCGCAGACTCTGGTCGCCCCCGCCGCCGAGGCCCAGTATCAGCCCTGTCAGCCAGAACAGCGGGTGGACACGCACCGGAATGTTCAACAGCGAAAAGTGGAGGTCGTAGGGTGACGGTGAGGGCTCGTTCAACAGCACGTACGAAATTCCTCTCGCGGGGAGGCGCGCCGGCAGGCACCGCCAGAAAGATCAAATGGGATTGTCGACTGCCGGGCGTGCCGCTTCAAGCCTGATCCGCCGCGGCGAAGCGCACGATTCGCTTCAGGCGGCGTGGTGGGCGCCGTCGCCCCCCTCGCTGACGGGAATTCGGCCGGTTGGCAGGAAATGGGGTCGAGGCGGCTGCTGCCGCTTCGCTCCCAACGCGGCCAGAATGTACTGGCTGGCCCGGCGCGACGCTCCACCATGCCCCACGCGAGCCTTCAGTGCCGCCAGTTCGGTCGTCACTCGCGCGTGCTCGGTCCGATCGGTCAACCAGCGGATCACGTGGTCGGCCAGCGCGCGGGACTTGTTTTCGCACGTCAGATATTCTGGAAACAAAACCGTCGCGTCGGCCGCCGACGTGGGGTCGTAGGGGCTCAGATCGCTCGAAAAAACCTCCCTGGCCGTCAACAGATTGACCAGCGTGATGTAGCGGGTGTGCCGAAACCGCTTTTGCACCCAATAGGCCGTCGGGCTGATCCAATACAAAACCGCCGTCGGACGCGTATGGTACAGCAATTCCAATGAAACCGAGCCCGATACGGCCAGGCAACAGTCGGCGGCATGAATCAGCTCGGGCGTCCGCCGCAGGTAGACCTCGATCGGCAAACCGCTGGCCGCGGCCAACGTGCGGGCCAACTGCGCCTGCGAAGGCTTGAAACTGGCGATGGCGAACCGGACCTCGGGCAGCCGGGCATGGACCAGCGCCGCGGCTTCCAAAAAATACTTCAGGTTCAACGTCACTTCTTGCGTCCGCGATCCTGGTAAGATCGTCACCAGCGGGTGACCGGTTTCCTGCCGCGCCGCCACAAACGTCTCGTCCAGCGGCCGGGTGCTCACTTCATCAAAGTAGGGATGGCCGACGAAGGTGGCGTGACAGCCTCGCTCGGCGTACCAGTCGACCTCGAACGGCAGGCTGCACAGCACGTGGTCGACCAATCGCCGCATCTTCTTCACGCGCCAGCTTGCCCAGGCCCAAATCTGCGGCGGCACATAGTAAAAGACCGGAATGCCATGCGCCTTCGCCCGCCGAGCGATCCACCAGTTGAAGCCCGGGTAGTCGATCAGCACCACGGCGTCGGGGCGGGAGTGGCGAAAATAACGATCGGCACGACTCGCCAGATCGAGAAACTTGTGCAGATTGAGCAGCACGCGCAAAAACCACATCACGGCCAAAGCCGTCAGATCGGCGTGCAACTGGCAACCGGCAGCCGCCATCTGCGGACCGCCGTAGCCGACCGCTTCCAGATCCGGATGCTCGCGGCGCAGCTCGCGAATCAAATTGGCCGCGTGCAGGTCGCCGCTCGGCTCACCGACAGAAAAAAAGATCTTCATGATGCGCGTGGCTCGATTCCCTTGAGAGGTTGGCAAATCCGTGTTGACAATCCGTGTTGCTTGGCCTGGCAGCGGGGCAGGGGGGCTGCCGTCGGTCGGGTCGTCGCTCTCGACGTGTTGCTCAGGCGGTGTCGCGCTGGCGCGTGTCGGCTTCTCGCCGGCCAAGACCTTGGGCGGCATCGATCCAGTGGTTGGAGTTTGTCCCAGCCGGCTTTGCCACCTCCGCCCCGTCAACCCGCAACTCGTCGACGCGCAGCTCTTCGACCTTCGACGGTAGATAACGCCGCCGGAGCCACCAAACGGCCAGCAGATCGCCCGGGTTGGGCCAGACATCGTGGACCGTCGGAGGCTTGGGCTGAAAGCGGACCGTCGTTTCGCCCACCCGGAATCCTCGCATCGACACCAGCCAGGGCAGAAAGCGGGCCGTGCCACGCGCCGACTCGAGTCCAGCGACCGCTTCACGCCGGGCCGCCCAAAACAAACCGTCGGAGCTCCGCAGTTCCGGGCCGAGCAGCCACCGCTGTGGCCAGGTGATCAACTGTTGCCAGGCGTGTGCCCAACCAACCAGCTTCTGACGACCGAAGACGATGTCGGCCTGCGATAATTCCGCGATCAAATGGGGAATCTGTTGCACCGGGTATTCTTTGCCCGGCCCGATTGCCACCACCAACTCGCCACGGGCGGCGGCAATTCCGGCCGCCAGCGCGGCTTCGAGCCCGCGGGCGTGATCGAGCGTCAGGACGCGCAAAAATGGGTGCTGCTGGATCAACTGCGCGAGGGCGGCACGCGTCGGCGCGGCCGACGCCTGATCGATGCAAATCACCTCGTAGGGGAGTGATAGCAAGTTCAGGACGCGGCGCAGTTCGGGAAGCTGCTCTTGGAGCTGGCTGCCGGCGTTGCGCTGGGGGATCAGAATCGAATAGCGGATCATGGCGAGCATCCTTACTCGACAACCAGGGATATCCAGTGCCACCGGGGGCAGTCGGGTCTGCGCCCCCCAACGCTGCTTGGCGTTTTGGGTTTGCCAAGCGCAAGGCAAAAGAAGCAAACCAGCCCGGCGTACGATCCCTGGTGCGGCGCATGGTGTGCCAGAGTGGTCGAATCCTTCGACCCTGCTGACTCAAACGGGGAGTATCTCAGAACCGAACTCGGCTCGTAAGTCCAATTTGATATCCACCGAGCCGCAAGTTAGATTTGAGAATTCGGTCCAGCCGGTTGGCTGAATCGCCCGGTTTGCCGGCTCGACCCCGTTTGCCTGCCTGCTGGAGCTTGGACCCTGGCAACAAACAGTCGCCTCGCGAGGGTTCTCGTCCATGTCGATGTTGTTCAAGAGCTTGGAATAACGCTTCCCCGGCAAAAGTCCAATCAACCGCGAGAGGAACGACCATGGCAGTGGCCGATTTTCGGGACAAGCTCCTCAAGTCGCTCGGAGGGCCCTGGCCCGAACCATGCAACCTGCAGCCGCGCGTCGAAAAGGTCGAGCCGCAAGATGGCTACCGGCTCGAAACGGTCAGTTATGAAGTCGAGCCGGGGGAACGCGTCACGTCGTTTCTGCTGCTGCCCGACGGCGTCTCCGCCACCCAGCCGGCGCCGGGCATTTGTCTTTGGCATCCCCACGGCGGCCAGTGGCATATTGGCAAGTACGGCCCTGTCGGCTTGCGTCCCTCGCCAATGGACCTCACCGGTTTTGGAATCACGCTGGTGCGCGAAGGCTATGCCGTCCTTTGCCCCGACGCGCTCGGGTTTGCCGATCGTACCCCCGGCCAGCTCCGCGGGCCCGAGCTCGAACGGTTCTTGTTCCTGAAGTACGTCGTGGCCGGAAAATGCCTGGCCTGGAAGAACATTCTCGACATGCGGCAGCACGTCAGCTACATCGCCTCGCGGCCCGAGGTGCGGGCCGACCGATTGGGCTGTTACGGCCATTCGATGGGCTCAACCCACACCTGGCTGGTCGGCCCATGGGAGCCACGACTGATCGCGCTGTGCGGCAACTGCTGCTTGCCCACCTACGCGGCGATCGAGCGCACCGAGCTCCTGCATTGTTTTCCCAACTTCATCCCCGGGCTCTATCAATACGGCGATCTGCCAGACGTCGCGGCCCTGATCGCTCCGCGTCCGCTGCACCTCAATCTGGGTGAGACCGACCGCGGCAGCCCGATCGACGAGGCGCGGCAGGGAATCGAAACCATTCGCCGGGCCTACGAGGCAACCCACGCCGAAGAAAACTTCACCTCGTTCATCGAACCGGGCGTCGGGCACGTCCTCAGCGATGCTATGCTGGCTCGCATCAAACAGTTTTTCGCAAAGAATCTGCAGGCCAAGGCCTGATCTGCCGCCCCCCGCGCCGGGCTGGTTCCGCCAAACGGCGCGCGCTTCGCGCCGGTCAAAACGTTAAGATAATACGTGGAGGCGATCGGTCCGTGTACTGCTCCGTCCGTGAACCGCGCAGTCGTCCGATCGCCTGTGGCGGCGAGGCAATCCAGCAAAGGGGCAACACAATGGATCTGAACCAGTTCGGGATCAATCGCCGGCACATGCTGCAAGGTTTTGCCTTGGCCGCGGCCAGCTCGCTCACGCGAGGCCTGTGGGCCGAAGAGCTCGCCGTTACGCCACGGCTGACCGAAGGGCCCTTCTATCCCGACCGGCTCCCCCTCGACACCGACAACGATCTGATCATCGTCAACGAGGCGGTCACGCCGGCGCTGGGCGAGGTGACCCATTTGACCGGCCGCGTCCTCAGCCGATCAGGCGAGCCGGTGCGAGGTGCCTTCGTCGAAATCTGGCAGGTCGACAACAACGGCGTCTACCTCAACACCCACGATCGCCACGACACGCGCGACAGCAATTTCCAAGGTTACGGCCGCTTTCTAACCGACTCCAGCGGTCAATACTATTTCCGCACCATCAAACCGGTCCCCTATCCCGGTCGTACCCCGCACATCCACGTCGGCATCAGCCAGAACGGCCGCCGCGTCTATACGACGCAATTGTTCGTTGCTGGGCACGCCCAAAACGACCATGACGGAGTCCTCGCCGACATTCGCGATCCATCGGCACGCAAACGCCTGATGGTCGATTTCAATCCGCTGCCCGACTCTCGCATCGGCGAACTCGCCGCCAACTTCGACGTCGTGATGGGCGTAACACCCCAAGACCCGGACGCGGGAATCAAAGGGGGCATCGGCCACCCCGAAGGCTTTGGAGGCCCGCCTGGGCCGCCCCGTCGCCGTCCACCGCGCGAGCGAACCGAAGAATGACGGCTTTCGTCATCGAGGTTCAGCGTTTCGCCGGCAACTCGGTTTGCGACGATGAGCCATGTCGCTGTTCGAGCTGGGTGATTTGGGCAAGGATCTTGGCTTCCAGCCCGGCGAGTTGCGAGCGACGCGAGAGCGCCAACGCCTCGTCGAGCGATTTTCTGGCGGCATCGGGTTTTTCGCGGCGCACATCGACGACGGCTTCGAGTTCCAACAGCCCGACGCCGGTCGGTCCCTCGAGCAATCCTTTTTCTTCGCCCAGCTTGCGCGCTGCTTGGATGTTTTGTTCGGCCTCGGCCACGACGGCCGAAGCTTCTTTGCCGGCCGGTTTTTCCTGTTCCTCGGCGAGTTGGAGCGAGGCCAACGCCATGTACAAGCTGATCAGCGCGGGGGCATCTTTTTCGGCCGATTGCTTGCGGACTTCCAGGGCTTGCGCGCAGGACTCAGCCGCCTCTCGATACTGGTGCTGCGATTTATAGACCTTGGCGATGTCAAGCAAGGTTGCGCAGAGTAGTGCACTCGCCCGGTGATCGTTCGACTGGTCGCGGCAGATTTGCTCCGCCTGGCGATATTGGTCGATCGCCTCTCGATGGTGGCCTTCGGCCGCCAGGACCGACGCCAGGTTGGCATAGGCTTCGGCCAATCGCAATTCGTGGCCGGCCAATGACTGCTGGCAAACTTTAACGGCTTCTTCGGCAGAGGCGCGGGCCTGGTCACGGTCGCCGGCGACGAGCGACAGCTTGCTCATCTGCGTCAGTGTTTGAGCAAGTTCGCCCGTGGGGGTCGGCACACGGGATCGCCAATAAGCGAGCGCGTCGGTCAACAGCGGTCGGGCGCTCTCGGTTTCTTTGACTCTGACATACAAGCTGCCCAGCGTCGACTTGACGCGCCACAGCTTCGGATCGTCGCTCAACCAGGTCTGCGATCGCTGCTTGACCAACTGCTGCCCGACTTGGATCGCGTCTTGCCATTGATTCAAATGCTCGAAGATAGCCTGCAGTTTTGCCAAATAGCACAACCGTTGCTCGCCATCATCGCGGCGATGCGTGCGCGCTTCGATCAGTTGCTGATAGGCTGCGGCGGCCTCCTGCCACTCGCGCCGGGCTCCTTCGACATCGCCTCGATGCGACAGAACCAGCGCCAAACGATCTTCCAGGTCAGCCTGTTCGGCTCTCGATCGCGGTTCCTTGCTCCGTGTTTCCAAGGCCAGCGCGGCTCGCAGGGCATGCTCCTCCTCCGTGTCCTGATCGAGCAGTGCGTAACATTTGGCGATTTCCGACCAATTGCGCGCCCGGGTCTGGTCGTCCTGGTGCCGGGCAAGAAATTGCTCCCGCACCGCGATGGCCTCGGGCGTTCGTTCGGTCGCGACGAGGGCTTCGGTCAATAATTTCAGAGCGGCCTCTTCCAGGTCGGTGTTCGGTCCCGTGCGACCGATCTGGTCCAGCAGGCTGCGAATTCGCGATTCCACTTCGCGCCAATCCGCCCCGGCCGCATCGATCTGTCCGGCGACGCGCTCGATTTGAGCCCGCAAAGCGTATGCGTGGGCTTCCCACAAAGGATCGGTCGTGCGCCAGCCCTCGGCAATCTTCAATGCGTCGTCGACATGCGCGATCGCCTCGGGATATCGTTCCAGGCCCGCCAGGCTTTCCGCCAACATCAAATTCATTTCCTGCCGTTTGGAGGGATCCGCATTCGGGATCTTTTCCAGCACCTCCTGGTACCGCGTACCCGTGGCGAGCGCCTCGCTATAACGACCGGACTGCTTGTAGATCGAAGTCAATTCTTCCAGAGAGCCCGCTAGTTGCGACACATTGCTGTGATGTTTCAGATCGAATCGAGCGACTTGCTCAGCGGCCCGCAGGTCGCCGTCGTGCTGCAACTGCCGACTTTTTGGCAACAGTGCGGCCAGCTTCGATGGCAGGGGTGTCACCGTCTCCGTTTGCGGAGATGCCGCTCGGTTGGGAGCCGCCGCTGACTGGGCGCGCAAGTTCCCCGCCGTCGGCACCGCCAGCGCGAAACCAACCACTGCGATCCAACGGCTGGAATTTGCCGCTCGACGTTTTGCGAGAGCTTTCATGGGGGAAGCGTTCCGTTAGAAATCAATATCTGCGTCGACGTTCGAAGCAGCCTGTGCGATCGTCACGTTCCTCGCCGCCGCCGCTGGTCACGAGCATCCACGCCGCGACCGCGGCGGCCGACGCGCTCGATTTCGCCGACCACTCGGTTTCCGTCGGCAGGCGGCGCGTGGCGATCGGAGCCACGGCGATCGGATCGAGTCGCACCGCATGTCCGTCCGCTGCTTCGCCGGCGCTGTGCGTGTTGCTTCGGATCAGATCGCTGTCACGCAGGAGGTCATCGTCGAATTCACGGTCGTTGAAATTGAAATTGAACAAGTTGTTCAACCGGTCGTTTCCTCCGCGCGAATCGTTGCCGTCGGTACCGCTTGCGCCTGATGGAATGGTTGAGTTTTGCAGCCCGCGATCGCCGCCGCCGTTGAGCAGATTCATATCTCCCAGATCGTTCAGCCGCTGCATGATGTCCTCTTCGGGTCCTTCGTTCAGCCAATTGTTGACTCCCTGCTCGCCGAACGTCGGCCAGATTTCATCCTGAACATTCCCGGCGTAGAGCGGACTGGCCGGGTTGGCACCACCAATAATCGCATCCCCTCCTGATCCACCCTGCGGCAGATTTTGGCTGCCAGCCACCAGCAGCGTTCGTCCGCTCAGTCCCGGCAAAACCATCGGCGGCGCAACCTGCTGAGGAACGTTCGGGGTCGGAGCGGGCGTAATGACTTGCTCGAACGGGGCAATCGGAATTTGCGCGCCGCTGACCAACAAACTGGCGGTAAAGAAAATCTGCGAGAGTTGTTTCTCCGAACTCGAGACGACCGCGAAGTTCTCGCCCGCCTGGTTCTGGCCCGATCCGATGGTAATGTTCGAAATCGTGCCGGTGCCGGCCGTACCGTTCGATCCATTGGCAATCGCCTGGGCCGCAGTGTCTCCGGTAGGCGGCGTGATGCTCAGCGAATAGGTGCCGGGCGTCAAATCGCCGAAACTGTACGCACCCGTCGCGTCGGTCTGGGTGGTTTGCGTTCCGCCGGGACCATCGAGCGTGAGAGTCACCCCCGCTAGCGGCGACTCGCCTGTCGCTGGCGCGGTGGGATTGAAATTCGGCGAGCCGGGTGTCGTTTCAAAAAAAACGTAACCCGACAGACTTCCTGACGGATCCGACGCCACGGCGGCAGCCGATGCGACAGCAGGCGCTGGCTGGTTAGCAACCACACCGCCGGAAGGCGCGCCGATGGTTGCCGGCGCCGGTGTGGGACCAGATTGGCTCACATCGGCCGGCATCCCGGCACTCGATGTGCTGGCCGAGAGCAGACAGCGCCGTTCAAGCAATTCCAGGCCAAGATGCAACTTGCGCTCGTGAACCTGGGACTTTAAACGTCGAGAACTCTGACGCGGATTGCTGAAAGTCATATAAGCACGGGCGCTTTTGGCGTCCCCTTTTTTAGGTGACCGTGCCCCGCCTTGCCTACCTAGATTCTAAAAGCAATACGTGGGCAACACAACAAACTGAGCAAAAGCGGGGCCAAACACCTCGCGGTTGCTCGGGTAGACGAGGCTCGCTATACTCCCGCCCCCCTTATCTGTGCCGCTTCCGCGGCGCGTGGGTCTCTGGAATCCCTCTTTGTGGTGGGTCGATGCCTATGTTCCCACGTATTGTCGCCATTGTATTGGCCTTTGGTTGCGGACCGCTATTCTCTCTCGCGGCCAGGTCGGCGGCAGCTTCGCCCGAGGCCAATACCCCGACGCTTGGGCTGCTGGCGATCAACCCGGAAGAATCTTCGGAGAATCCGATCCTGCTTGTCGGCGGCTCGGCCGCGGATCCGACCCCCGAGCCGCGGCTATCCGATGCACAGCGAATTGCTCGGTTGCAACGGACGCTCGACTCCGACCAGAAGCATTTGGCCGAACTGCAAGCCGACCTTGCCAGTCTGGAAAAGGAATATCAGCAGGCCGACGCCGATTTCAAATTGCTCGACAGTCAATTCGACGCCGAGAAGCGCGATTCGACAAAAACGCCGGCCGGACCGGGCTCCGCCGGCGCGGCGCCGCAAGGTGCGCCGACCGAGTTGGCAAAAAAATGGAATTTGGCCAAGCAGCGTTTCGAACTAGCGATCCGCGAACGCAAAGCCCTGCAAACGTCGATCGCCACGCTCGAAACCAAAATGGCGGGCGATCGTCGCGCACTCGACACTCTGCTCAAACCGGCCGATCCGGCCGCCGACCCGACCGACTCGCCCGCGGAGACCGACGCCGGCGCGGACGCGCGCAACGCGGCGCCGACCAAGCCGCCAGCCACCGATCCCCCGGCCAGCGCCTCCGTCGACAGTCTGGTGGTCAATGCGCTGGTCGGCTCGATGCTGCCCACGCTGACGCCCAGCGGAGTTCCGGCTCTCACGGCCGAGCCGAGCCTGAACTCGCTGGCGCCGATGCTTCCCTCGGAAGCCAAAAACAAGGAGCTCTCGGCCGCCACGAAAGAGGCCAAGAAGAAGAACGTCGTCGCACATCAGGCCCAAGTGGCCGCTCAGTCGGCGACCGGCCGGGCCGAAATCCTCGATCGCTACATCGTGCTCGAGCGTGCGTTGTTGGAGACGGCCGAGGAGCGCGTGGGCAACGTCGAAGCGACCCTGGCCAGTCTGGAAGCGGAGTTCCACAAAAAGATCCTCTCCGGGGCCAATCCCGCCGAACTTGCTCCGTCGCGTCAGCAACTTGCCGAAGTCAAGGCCCGCTTGCACGAGGCCCAGGTCGAAGTCGGCCAGCACACGCGTCAACTCGACGAGCTGCATTCGGAACTGGCCAACGTCCACGCCGAGCAGATCGCGGCTCTGGAAGAGGCCGAGCAGCGCCGCGCCGAAGCGCGCGGCGCGGAAAACCACTTGAAAGACCTGCTCAATCCGCTGGCCTGGCCGAACGTGCAAAAGTGGCTGGAAGAGCATAGCTCGCGCATCGCCTGCATCTTGCTGTCGCTCGGTTGCGTCCTCTGGCTGTTCCGCCGGATCGAAGCCCGCTTGATCGCGCTGTTGGCCCGCCGTGCGGGGCGCGGCACCGCCGAAGATCGCGAAAACCGCTCCCGAACCTTGATCGGCGTCGTCCACAACGCGGCCGGAGTCATCGTCTTTTCCGGCGGCATGGTGATGCTGCTCAACGAAGCCGGCGTCGTCGAAACCGGCAAACTCATGAGCTGGCTGGCGGTGATGGGCTTTGCCGTCGCCTTCGGCGCACAAAGTCTGGTGAAGGACTTCTTCTCAGGTTTCATGATCCTGCTCGAGCAGCAGTACATGGTCAACGACGTCGTCAAGATCGACGACGTCTCGGGACAGGTCGAGCGGATCACGCTCCGCATGACCGTGGTGCGCGATTGGGAAGGCATCGTCCACTTCATTCCGCACGGCGAAATCAACCGCGTGAGCAACTCGACGCAGGGTTGGTCGCGGGCGGTGTTCAACATCGGCGTCGCCTATGGCGAGGACGTCGACCACGTGATGACGGTCCTCTCCGATCTGGCCCGCCAGATGCGCGAAGATCCCGAGTATAGCACCCTGATTCTCGAAGACGTGGAGATGTTGGGCGTCGACGATCTGGGCGAATCGGCCGTGATCATTCGGTTCGTCATCAAAACCCGGCCGCTCAAGAACTGGTTGGTCCGCCGCGAAATGCTGCGGCGCATCAAAAACAAGTTCGACCAGTTGGGAATCGAGATTCCCTATCCGACGCGCACCATCGTCCAGCGTAACGCCGCCGAGCGAACCTTCTCCTTTCCGACCGACGGCGAAGTCAACCAGAAGGCGGCTTGACGCTCGTCGCGCCGCCGAGCAGCAATTCCAGATAACTGCGACGCTCGCTCGTCCCCAGTTCCAAGCGGGCGGCCAGTCCGGCCAGCGCGCTCCGGGCCGCGTCGAGAGTCCCTTCGCTGGCCGAAATCTCCAACTCGACAAAGTGGCCCAAACCCGCGACCTCGTCGAGTGCCACCTCGACCGCCTCCCCTTGCCAGTCGAGATGAAACGTCCGGCGGTGCTTGCGCACTTCGCCCGCCGGGGCAAATCCGAGCGCCGCGAACAACCGGCCGAAATCGGCCGCCGTCGTCGCGCCGGCCGGCAGCGCCAGCTCGATCTCCTGGCGCGTTTTGGTTTCGCGATCGATCTTCGGCCCCTTGTAGGTGACCAGTGCTTGCCCATCGACCTGGCGAATGCGCAAGGCTTCGTCGGTCTTCGAGAAATCGCGGGCTGGATGCGACAGATAACCATCGACCTGGTCGCATTGGCCGGCCGCCCGCGCGCCAAGGGCCGACAACCGGGCCTTCATGTCGGCGGGATCGGCCAGCGCGAACTTCTGTTCGACTTCGTAGTGCATGGGTTGGCCGTGCTTTGCGTTAGGCTGTGAATGCGCGGCCCAGCCCAACTCTGGCCGGCCGGCGCGACACGAACTCGTAGAGTATAATGCCTCGGGGTGTCGTCGGCGCGCGCGTCACGCGCTAGCTTTGGCGACGACCCGGATCGTTTTTTTTCTTCCAGCGATAGGAGAGCGACGTGGACGAAGAACGAGACCTGCCGCAGGCGCCGTTAACGCTTGCCGATCGCCCCTCTCCGCGCTGGATCTGGGTCTTCCTGGCCGCCGCGCTGGTCTTCCTCTACTTGCAATACACCGGTGGCCTGGGCGGTTTCCGAGCGTCGGGCGTCGAGCACCCGGCCGTCGGGCGCCGCTTGCCCTCGCTTGAGCTTCAATCTCTCACCGGCGACAGCCAGAATCTGACGCTCGCCCAGTTGAATGGGAAGGTCGTGGTCATCAATTTTTGGGCCACGTGGTGTCCTCCTTGCCAGGCAGAGCTTCCGGAAATCGCCGCCCTCTGGGTCCAGCTTCGCGATCAGCCCGACGTCCTTCTGCTTCCGGTCTCGTGCAACGACGAGGATACCGACCTGGCTCCGTTGCGCGAAAAGACCAAAGAGTTTCTGGCCGAGAAGCAGCTTCAGTTGCCGACCTATGCCGACCGCTCGGAGCAGACGCGCCGCGCCGTGTCGATGGCTTTCGACGAATCGGGTTTCGCTTTCCCGACGACCCTCGTGCTCGATCAGAGCGGCATCATCCGCGGCGTTTGGGTCGGTTACAAACCGGGGATCGGCGACGAATTGAAACACCTCGCCCTTGAGCTGTTGAAGAACAAATCTTAGCCCACGCCTCGCCCCCACTAACCCGACGCCACCCGCTTGCGCGGGTACCCGCGAGGGACGATCGGCGCAACTCCCCGCGCGAGTAACGGCACTGACACGCGTCGCCCCATTGCCCGTGACGGCGCATTGCGTGTTCCCCTACGCCAGCCGTTGCTTCAATTCTCGCACGGCTGCGGCCGGGTCGAGACTTTCGCTCACGGCGCCACTCACCGCGACGCGATCGAAACCGCAAGCCCGCACCTCGGCAAGATTGCCGGCGCAGATGCCGCCGATCGCGAAAGCCGGCAAGCGAATCTCCGCACTCACGGCCCGCAGCAGTTCCAAACCCGGATACTCGGCGAACGGCTTCGTGAGCGACGGAAAGACCGGTCCCACGCCGATATAATTGGCGCCGTCGAGCACCGCTTCGCGGGCCTGCTCCAAACTGTGCGTCGATCGGCCCACCAGCGCATCGGGCCCGACGATCGTGCGTGCCTCTTTCACGCTCAATTCCTCCTGGCCGACATGGACCCCATCGGCGCCGGCCAATCGCGCAATGTCGGGCCGGTCGTTCACGATGAACAATGTTTTTGAGCCACGCGTTTGCCGTCGAACCACGTGCGCACGCGCCAGCAACTCCCGATCGGCCAATCGTTTGTCGCGCAGTTGAATCACGTCGACGCCGGCGCCGACCAAAGTGTCGACCCAGCGTGCGAGCGAATCGACCGACTCGCGCCCGTCGACCAGCACATACAGCCGAGCGTTGGCCAGCCGATCGAGACTGTCGGCCGTGATGTCGATCGCCCGCTCGAGCGTGTAAGCGCGATAGCGCATCTGCTCCAGCTCCGCGGCTGCCGCCGCCGAAGTCGGCTTGGCATATTCCTCCAAGCTGCGCAGGGCTTGCTCCAGCCGCTTGAAGTTGGCACCGACCACCGCCCGCAAATCCGTTCGCCGCCGCTCGGTCTCCAACGTGAGCGTGGTTCCTACGTCCGCGCGCGTTTCGCGGGCGGCGTGGCGCTCGGCCGCCGGAAAGACCGACAGGGCCGCCGTCAGTGAGTGCCGCAGCGACTTGCACTCGCCGGCCAGGTGGCGATCGTCCAGCACAAACCGGGCGTAGTCTTCGATCACGCGCGCCGCCTCGCCCGCTCGATTGCTCGCGGCGTCGAGAATCCGCAGCCGGGCAATCGCCTCGCGATCGGCAAGCTTTTCCTCGATCACCGCGAAGTCGTCGCCGGCCGTTTCGCCGCGGGCCGTTGTCTCGCCGGGCGTTTCAGCGTCAGGCGTTTCAACGTGAGACGTCTCGGCACCGACCGGCTGCGTCCCGCCCGTGGCGGCCGGCTCGATTGGCATCGCGCCGGCCGGGGGGGCGCCGAGCGTGACGGCAGCCGGTTCGTCGAAGTCCAACGGTAGCGGCCCGTCGAAGTCCAGCGGCAGAGGCCCGCGGTCGTGTCCGGCCAGCCGATCGATTTCGGCTGCCAGTTCGGCGGAGTCCCAGCCTTTGGCCGCCAGCCACTGGGCCACTTCGTTGGGGCCAGTGGCCAGGCCCAGCAACAGATGCTCGGTCGCTAGCACGTGGGGAGTTGGATAGTCGATCAGATGCAATTCGGCCGTCCGCAGCGCGTGGTGAACCTGGGCCGAAAGCTGCTCCGTCCAATCGAGCGTTGACCCAGCAGCCGATTGCAACTCCGGCCAGCGCGCCCGCACGGCATCGAGATCGACTCCCCGGGCAGCCGCTAGCACAGCCGCCCGGCATTCGGGCTCGGCCAACAGACCCAACAAAAGCTCGGCCGGTCCCAACTCGTGGGCCCCAGTCCCATTGGGCGCGCGCCGCCACCAATGGGAGGCGTAAGTCAAGGCGCGCTCGGCTGCGGGAGTGAACTCGTGCGGCATCCTCATGCTCTTCACTATATAAAGCCTCCTCCCCAGAGGCGGTTTCAAAACCTGCTCGGACCGCGGACAGTCCCAATTTGCTCCAAGGACTGCGGAAATTTGGGACAGTCCCCGCCGGTTTTGAAACCGCCTCTAAAGCCTTCACTCGGTTTCCGCCTACACCCTGTCTCCGCCTACGCTCTGTCTCCGCCTACACTGTGCCAGCGGCCGGCCCTGGGGTAAAGGGCGTCGGGCGCGGGAAAGTCGAGTCGCCGGCCACGCGGCATTCAGGCGGTCAATTCGCGAGAATCGCGTTAATTCGGGTGTTCGCCCAGGCGTTACAGCCGATACAATCTGTACCGTCTGCCAGGCCGGGCCGAGCCAACTCGTCCGAACTGGCGAGCGGAAAACGGTTTGAGTGGTTTATGCGTAACTCCAAGCAGCATATTCATTTGCCTTGATTATCGGGCATTAAAGGGCTACAATTCCGTGGCGTCCCAACCGGCACAGCCCCCGGTCTTGGCGCCACGCAAGCATGCCGTTGAAAAATGGGACTGGCTCTGAGCCGCGTCGAGCAGACCTCGGGAAAGACCGTTGTCGCGCTTTTGCCTGTCCCAATTTTTCAACATGCTGCTAGAAGTCGAGCCAGGCGTGACACGCGGCGAGCAAGAGAGCCGAACAGCCGAAAGCGCTGTGGGCCGCCGCCGCAGTTTCCCGCCTCGCCCCCCGGGTTTCGCCCACAAGATTTTCAGTCCCGACGGTCCCATTGAATTGGTCAGCGGGCAGTCAGCGGCAGCGAGTGGAAGGCGCGAAGCGGATGCGAATGTTGCGCTATGCGACTTATCTTTGGCCAGGACTTCCTCAGCTTTGGTTCGAGGGAGCGTGGTCGGGGCTGGCGCTCGCTTTCGGATTCGGCGTGTTGGTCAACTTTCTGCTCCTCGCCACGCTCATTTGGGTCGAATTGATCGCGCCCCCCGTGTTGGGTTTGGCCTGGCTGGCCATCGGTGCGATCTGGGTCGGCAGCGGCATTTTTGTGGCCTGGACGGGTGGGCTGCGCGATTCGTCGGCCGCGGCGCAAGCACGCGACGACTTGTTTCGCAGCGCTTTGGGCGAATACTTAAAAGGCGCCTGGTTCGAAGCCGAGTCGCTGCTCGGCAAACTGGTGGCCCAGGACCACCGCGACGTCGATGCCCGGCTGATGCTGGCCAGTTTGCTGCGGCACACCCGGCGTCCGCTCGAGGCCCGGCGGCAGTTGGACGAGTTGCAACGGCTGGAGAAAGCTGAAAAATGGCAGGCAGAAATTGACCATGAGCGACAATTGTTGAAACTCGTGGAGGCGGCTCTCCCCGATCCGCTGCCGCAGGAGCAAACCCTGGCTCCGGATATCGTTCAGGCGGCATAACATCCGGACCGCCCAGTCGTGGGGGAACTATTAGGCCATGTGTAACGTAATCCTTTAATAGAGATATAGAGAGCAACTTGGCGAGCACGGCGGAAACCGATTCGCAGATTTCCGCCCGGAACCGCTTTTAGGAAAGAAACCTGATATGTACGAACGATTCACCGATCGCGCCCGCAAGGTCATGCAACTGGCCAACCAGGAAGCGCAACGCTTTAACCACGAATACATTGGCACCGAACACGTCCTGCTGGGGCTGATCAAGGAAGGCAGCGGTGTCGCCGCCAACGTCTTGAAGAATCTCGACGTCGATCTGCGCAAAATCCGCCTCGAAGTCGAAAAGCTCGTCCAAAGCGGACCCGACATGGTCACGATGGGCAAGCTGCCCCAAACCCCCCGGGCCAAAAAGGTCATCGAATATTCGATGGAAGAGGCCCGCAACCTCAACCACAACTACGTCGGCACCGAGCACATACTGCTCGGCCTGCTCCGCGAACAAGAAGGCGTCGCCGCCCAGGTCCTGATGAACCTGGGTCTGAAGCTGGAAGAAGTCCGCGAAGAAGTCCTCAACCTGTTGGGCCACGGCATCGAAGGTGCCGAAGGAACCGAACGGGGCGGCACCGAACGTGGCGGCACCGGCGCCAGCGGCGAAGCCCCCAAGAGCGGCAAATCGAAAACCCCGGCTCTCGATAGCTTCGGCCGCGACCTGACCGAGCTGGCCCGCCAAGGCAAGCTCGACCCGGTCATCGGACGCGAAAAAGAGATCGAGCGGGCAATCCAAATCCTCTGCCGCCGCACGAAGAACAACCCCGTCCTGTTGGGCGAAGCCGGCGTCGGCAAAACCGCCATCGTCGAGGGCTTTGCCCAGCGCGTGATCGAGGGGAACGTTCCCGAGCTGCTGGCCGACCGACGGATCGTCGTCTTGGATCTGGCGATGATGGTCGCCGGCACCAAGTATCGCGGTCAATTCGAAGAGCGCATCAAGGCGGTCATGAACGAAGTCCGCCGGGCCAAGAACACGATTCTGTTCATCGACGAGTTGCACACCCTGGTCGGAGCGGGCGGAGCCGAAGGGGCGATCGACGCCTCGAACGTGCTCAAGCCGGCCCTGGCGCGCGGCGAAATCCAGTGCATCGGCGCCACCACGCTCGACGAGTATCGCAAATACATCGAGAAGGACAGCGCCCTGGATCGCCGCTTCCAGATGGTCATGGTCGAACCCTCGACCAAGGCCGAAACAGTCGAGATCCTCAAAGGTCTGCGCGATCGTTACGAGCAGCACCATCGCGTCCAGATCACCGACGACGCGCTGGCCGCGGCCGTCGAGCTGTCGAGCCGCTATATCACCGGCCGCTGCTTGCCCGACAAGGCGATCGACGTGATCGACGAAGCCGGTGCCCGTGTCCGGCTGAAGGCGATGACTCGTCCGCCCGACCTGAAAGAGATCGACGAAGAAGTCGAAAAGCTCAACAAGGAAAAGGAAGAAGCGGTCGCCAACCAGGATTTCGAAAAGGCAGCCGCCCTCCGCGATCAGGCCGACAAGCTGAAAAAGAAGAAGCAGACGATCACCCGCGACTGGCGCGAAAAATCACGCGAGGCCGATGGAGTGGTCGACGAAGAAGTGATTGCCGAAGTCGTCTCCAAAATGACCGGCATCCCGCTCACCCGCATGACGACCGAAGACAGCATGCGGCTGATGGCCATGGAAGCCGAGCTGCACAAGCGCGTTATCAGCCAGCACGAAGCGATCAAGCGCATCTCGAAAGCGGTGCGCCGCAGTCGCAGCGGACTGAAAGATCCCAAGCGCCCGACCGGCTGCTTTGTCTTTGCCGGCCCGACCGGCGTCGGCAAAACGTTGCTGGCCAAGGCCCTGGCCGAATTCATGTTCGGCGACGACGAAGCGCTGATCCAGATCGACATGAGCGAGTACATGGAAAAGCACAACGTCAGCCGGCTGATCGGCGCTCCGCCGGGCTATGTCGGTTTCGAAGAGGGTGGCCAGCTCACCGAGAAAATCCGCCGCCGGCCGTATGCGGTCGTGCTGCTGGATGAAATCGAAAAGGCCCATCCCGACGTGTTCAACATGCTCTTGCAAGTGATGGAGGAAGGCCGGTTGACCGACAGTTTTGGTCGCAACGTCGACTTCCGCAACACGATCTTGATCATGACCACCAACGCCGGTGCCGAAGCGATCAAGAACGAATCGTCGTTCGGGTTCCAACGGGCCGACAACGACGCCTCGTACGAAAGCATGAAAGACCGCGTCAACGAGCGGATCGAAAAAGTCTTCCGGCCCGAGTTCTTGAACCGCCTGGACGACGTGATCATTTTCCGCCACCTGACGACCGACGACTTGAAGGAAGTGGTCGATCTCGAACTGGCCAAGGTTCGCGAGCGGCTCAGCGATCGCGGCCTGAAGCTGCGGCTGTCCGACGCCGCCAAGGAACTAGTGATCAAGAAGGGCTCGAACACCGATTTCGGTGCCCGTCCGCTGCGTCGTTCGATCGAGAACTACATCGAAGATCCTCTGAGCGAAGAACTGCTCAAGGGCGAGTTCCAAGGCAAGGAGACGATCGTGGTCGAAGTGAAGGAAGTCGGCGGCAAGAAGCAGCTCATCTTCCAAGGCGTGATGGGAGACGGCGAAGCCGAGCTCCAGCACTCCATGGCCGTCGCCGCCGGCGCGTCGGAAGAAAAAGCCGCGGAGTAAACTGCTCCTGAGTTAGTTGTTTGTTCAGCAGTTCAACGTTGGAATCTCAAAACCGCCGTCGGCGAGAAATCGCTGGCGGCGGTTTTCTCTGCGCGGGGGGCGGGCGCCGCCATCAAAGCCTATTGTTGGCGCATGCGAGGTCCGCACTGCAGATGATGATTTGCGTCGTATAGCGCGCCTATCCAAGGCGGGTGCCGAGAAGCCTGGCGAGGGACTACAATCATTTCAGCATCTGTCGCCCGATTTCATGAAACGCAGACCGCTGACCGTACGGACCCGAGTACGGAGGCGAAACACTTCCCGCCGCCCGAACCTGGAACGTTTGTCGTGTGTCTCCATTCTTAGAAACAATCTCTTCACTTTGGGGGATAGGCCAATGGGTATCGTCCGCTATTCGGTGAGGTGCGACGGATGCGGAGCGGCGATTGTCCTGCGGATTGGGGTGGGGATCGACGAAGAACAGCCGTTTTTTTATGTGTGTACCAACTGCAACGCAGTGGCTCGGGGGAAAATGTTGCTGGTCGGCCCCGGTACGACACGTCTTGAGCTGGTCGGCGGTAAATTAGTCACGGAGGCGCTCGATTCCTACCAAGTCGTGACGCTCCATCCGGACTTACCGTCCAAGACTACTGCCGACACATTAGACGGACAGGCAAGCTCATCGTTTCTTTTGCAACGCGACTTGCTTGGCGATCGTTTTCAAGAGTTCTACGAAAGGCTTAGGGGGTTTCGCGGCGCCATTGACGAGAATTGGGTGGCGTTCCGCCGGTGGTTCGACTATTACTTGGACGAGAACCGTGAGCAGTTCGACAAGGAGGGAGAAAAGCTGCTAGGTAAAGCGTGGAACGCACCGCGCAGCGATTGTGACCGACATCATGCCGTGCACCTTGCCCTGGAACTTTTGACGGCTCCGCTCTGGGTCGGTCCTTACTTTCCGGAGATGAAAGGCGACATCGCGAAAGCTCTCGCTGCTGCAACCAGCGCAGCTGCCCCAGTGCTAAGGCAATTCGCCGTAGATCACCTACGAGAGGTAGTTGATCTGCAACGACGTCTGTTTCACTGCCTCGAGCTGTACATCGACAACCGCTCGAGCATTTTGCCCGGGCTTGCCATCGAGATGTACAAAAACGGCGAAGAAGCCGCACTAAGGGATTTGCGTGTGCTCCGCGACGATTTTCCGCGGCTTCGCGATCTCTACATCGCCACTTTTGAAGCGGTTCACGATGTCATCGACTTCGTGATGGCATTGGTTAACATCGGTGAACGCAAAGACCCCGAAGCTTTTCCGGTGGATAAACCGAGAAATCTTGAGGCGTTTTCTAAGCTCGTGAATGCGGACAAGGCGAAATCGCTTGTGTCGCTAGATGCATGGCATCGTCATTGGCCAACGATCCTCGACCGCGACGTGCGCAACGCAATCGGTCATAATTCTATCCGGCACGACCTTCCGTCGAGCATGTTGATCTCGAAAGGCAAGCCGCCGATTCCCTATCTGACATTCGTGGTCAAGACGTATCGGCTTGTGCATCCAGTCCTGGCCGCTGAGACGGCCTTGAAGTATTTGCGAATGGCGGCGACCTGAAAGCATTGGTGTCAGACCTTTGGGGTTTGGCGTAGGATCACGGAAGTGACCCCGGTCCGACATCGAGGCTGGTCATCGTGATACATGCGTGCGGATTGCGTGGCCGTACGTGTCGATGCTGAGCATATACGAATTTACGGAGGCCAAAAGAGCGTCTGAACCGACTCACCTCGCCGCGACGGAATATTCACCATCGCAGCGTGTGAGGCATCGATGCGATTCAATCAACTATACCGGAAAGCCAGAACCCCGGTATTCACCTTTGAGAACGTCGCAAACGCTATAGATACTTGTCACGCACGCATTGAGCAATTCGTACCCCTGGACAACGAACGGCTTATGCTGATCAATTCCAATTAGCGCAAACGATTCGTCGTTCTCGGCTCGCGGAAGGTGTGCATCGGCATGTCGTAGCTCGTAGATTCCGACGAGCGGTCCAATGATTGCATAGGCGTCTAGTGGATGAATATGTGTTGCAAGTAGGTTTTCCAACGATTTCAATGACCCCCATGTGGTGCCCTTGGGAGTCGGCAGCTTGGTCTGAATTGCCTTGGCATTCAGGTTTTCGGCGGTCAGCCTCGCAAGATCTTTTGCCAAGGCAAATAGGCCCTGCTTGTCGATAGCGCGAAAGCGGTGCGTCCGTTCGAGGATCTCACGCAACTGAGCTGGCACCCTCCAAATCGCGTCGATGCCAACCTTCGCCTTGAATAAACCAGCGAGCTCCTCGATCCCTAACGCGACAAAGGGCTCCGGCGCCTGCGTGTCCGCTGGCTGCGCCTGGACCTGTGAGGCGAGCAACTCCTCGGACACCTTTCCTTCCGGCCCGAGGTTGTGCCCGTGCCAGATCTTTTGCTGCCATTCGGGCAGCAATGCGATATCCTTAGCGTAAACGTTCACAAGCCCTAGCGAGTTTACGCCGAAAACAACTCCGCATCCGGGCGAACACGCCACTCGGCCGGTATCTCTCGTGTACCACGCGAGGCTGCCACCCCTACGATGCGCTATGTGCGGCATCACCTCTGGCCGAAACCAAAGCCAGCGCCCTGCATCGACGAGCGCATCGCCGGTTTCCTGAGTGCCTTGTGCATCGACAATATAGTGAATCGTCGATGCCATTTTGTCCCGACGAACAAGCGGGCTCTTAGGCGCGGGATCAATCCATTCGCTTCGCCACATTTCGCCCCGCACTTGAAATAGCTTGCGCCCCTTCGCCTTGACGATCCATGATTCAGAACGGACGTTGTCGTCGTTTGGCGGGCCCATCACCGGTACGTCGACCTCCGGATCCACATCCGTTCGTCCCAAATTGAAAACATGGGTCTCGCGTCCGAACGGTCGCCCGCCTTCATGCACCTCTGTGATGTATGCCTCAACGTGTTGGTCCCGGATCGATTCTGTGAATGGAGCATCGCAAAATTCCATTCCACCTGTCGAGTCAACAATGGCAACCCTGTCGCGGTAGGAGCTGGTGTAAAGTCCCATCCGGCGCGCGCACAGGTAGTCTTTCAAGTGTGACGAGCGCACCTCGATCAGGCATGGCTCGCCGCCACGCGATCGAGCCAAACGCGCGACCTCGACGTAGCCTTCAGACATTCGCAACCACGTGTCACCTTCCCGGAGGAGCCCCAGCGCTACTACGAAGTCCTGATGAAGGTGCCATTGGGAGTTTTCTTCGTCGTTGCCCGGCTGTGCCAATGCCAAATGCAGTCCTGTGAAACCTGACCCTCGATACGTGTCGGAAGGATAGTATTTTCCTCGCTCGAACGACACGCGGGGAGTCACGGCCAATCCAATGTCAATCCACTCCAATTCCTCAGCTTGTTGCTTGGCCCTCAATGGGACAGCCAAACTTCCCAACCCAAAGAATTCAGAGATGTAGCCGGAATACCCGCGCTCGCCAGATTCTTTTACCCTTTGGCTCGCGCGCAAGGGAATCCATGTTGCGTCGCCAAGGTTGCGGCGGCGGACGTCTTCCATCGTGAACCATTTGTTGTCCATTCGACGCTGGCCTTTCGTTGCGTAGACCCCGCGGCATGCGATGCTACCGCCACGGATTGTAAGAATGATCGGCGCCATTTCAGCGTGCGGCGTCACGGCTGAGGCCAAGTGAGACAGATTTTCGTCCACGGCCTGAGCCGCCGGGGAATAGCACGCGGTTCAATCCTCGGGACGACGATGCTCGCCGAGAAGCTCTGCCATGTCGTGATACACGGCTTCGGCGAAGCGGGGAAGTGAGCAGCCGAAGATGATTCGACGTTCGGGCCACCAGCGGCTTTGTAAGGCCACCACGTGATAACTCCACCTGTCATCGACTTTACGGAAGCCATAAATTGGCCCGCCACTCATTCCCTCAATCGATGGAAGCTTCGCACCGGGGTGCAGCCTTGCGGAGAACCATTCGTCACCCGCTGATGGCCCAGCCTCTTCATTTGTTATTCGTTCGAGGTCGAGGAGTGCTGTGAGGGCGTAGTTCGCAGTAACTCCGCCAATTGTCCTCACCCTGTTCTCGTGAGCGGGGAATCCGAGCATTTTGTAGACACTGAATTCCAACTGGTGCTGGCTGATCCAGTTGTTGCGGCTGATCGGAATGACCCCGTTCTTCGCAAACGCTTGTCGCATAAGGCCATCAAGCGGGATCAGTCCAAAATCAAGGCTATCCTCGGCCGCCTCGATGTAGAACGCGCATCCCGGCTCGTAGCGGAATGGATACAGGTGTCGGTGTTCTGCATCGGTCACCCAATAGTCCGCGAATCCGCTGTCGATAATTCGAAGCGTTCCGTCGTTGATCGGCTTATCGAGGTAGTCTTTTAGCGTGTGGCCTGCGGTCACCCAAAACCAGCGACTGTGGAGTTCGAGAACGAATCCGGAAATGACCGCCCTCGAATGTACAGGCGCGCCCGAATCGTCCTTCGACTGATATTCGACAACCAGCCCCACAAGGTGACGACAGAGCATCGATACGAATGCGTTGTCTGAGACCATGCCGGATTTAATTCCGTCGGCTTCGCTCACTGCTACGTCCCTCCAACGTCGCGATTATCCGAACGCAGTATACCAAACCTTTGGAACCGCCGGTTGGCCCCGGGTCGCAACACGAATAGCAGATGGTCAACGGCCCAGAGTGCATAGCGGGTTGTCCCGTTTGGCGTCGCCTGATCTTGCACGCTTGGCGGGGCTGCCTCAGCCAAAAATCACCACCCAAAAAAATCGCGCCGAGCCGGCACTTTCTCAAGCTCACTTCCCTCTCGGAATGAATCCGGGAACGCCGGTCTTCACCACGGCATCGAACCTGATGCGCGACGTGATTCCCTCGCTAATCTCGCGCATGGCGTCTTCAGGCCGTCGCCAGACTTGGACGCTTCGGTTGGACACGCCGACCCAGTTAAACGAACCGGCATCGTCCGCGGGCGAACGGACTCTGACCAGCTCAAACGGACTGTGCACGCAACCCGATGCACGGAACCCGGCTGCCGCCCGCGAGAATATCGAAAACAAAGCTGCGCCTATTCGCCAGAAAAACTCTCCTCCCAAATGGTGCGATAGCCGTCGATCTCCTGAAAGTAGTCCAAGAGCGCGGCGTAGAACGAATGGCCGCCGAGCGTGGCGCTGTCGCCAATCACGATCAGCTTCCGCCGAGCACGGGTCAGCGCCACGTTCATGCGGCGGGTGTCGGCCAGAAACCCAATTTCGCCTTCGCGATTCGACCGAACCAACGAAATCACGACGGCTTCCTTTTCACGCCCTTGAAAACCATCGACCGTATCGATCTCAATCGCCGGATCGGGCGCCCGCTCGCGCAGCCAGCGCACCTGAGCGGCATAGGGAGAAATGACCGCGATATCGCCCGCCGCCACGCCAGCTTCTTGCAGTTGTTGCACTTTGCTGATCACCAGGCGTCCTTCCGAGGGGTTGCAGCGGCTCGAGCCGTCCTGCTCCGCCTCCTCATTGCAATCAGCGCCGGCCGTGTCGATAAACGTCATCGGCTCATCGGTCAACGGGCATGCCCTCACGCCCGGCAACTGCGACAACAGATGACCACGCACCAGGTCATCCGCGATCAGCGTATCGGCGTAGAACTGCGCGGAAGAGAATCGCATGATGGCTTCGTGCATGCGATATTGAACCTCGAGCTGCCGGGTGATCGTCGGGCCATAGGTCTCGACAAGCCGCTCCATCATGCTCTGGGCCAATCCTTCCTGGCCCGCATCCTTGGAAACGACGGTCGGTGGCAACTGACAGTGATCGCCGGCCAGCAGAATCCGCTCAGCCCGCAATAGCGGAATCCAACAGGCGGGTTCAGTCGCCTGACAAGCCTCGTCCACGACGACCCAGTCGAACTTGCGATCGCCCAGCACGGCGTCGTCGATCGCCGTCGTGGCACAAATGACTTCCGCACGGTCGAGCACGTGGTTGATCGCCTGCCGTTCGAGTTGTCGCGATTCCGCCTTAAGATCCTTCGCTTCGCGCCTCATATCTTGCTTGGCGCCGCGGGCCGGTTTAGCCCGTGTATACTTATCGGCCTTTTTATAGAGAGCCTCCGCGTCTTGCAGCAGCTCTCGGACGAGTCGCATATTGGCATGTTCCGCGACAATCGCATCCAGCGTATGAATTCGCAATTCCTCCTTCACCCGCGCAGGATGCCCCACGCGAACGACTCGTTTTACCGAAGCCGCCAGACGTTCCAATAAGTTGTCGACCGCGGTATTGCTGGGAGCACAGGCCAACACTTTCTCGCCGCGGGCCACGGCCTGGCGGATGAACTCAACAACGGAAGTCGTCTTGCCGGTGCCCGGCGGGCCGTGGATGATCGCGATGTCTTCCGCCGTCAGCGCAAACCGAATCGCCTCCCTTTGCGCATCATTCAGGCCGGCACCGAGTTGTCCGTCCGAAGCCGCGCTCGCTCGGCGGTCGAGAAATCGCGGTTGCCTGAGCTTGAAGTTGGTTGGATCGAGCTGGCCTAAAATGATGTGTCGCAGCTCGGCCAGTCGTCCACGCCCTTGGCTCACCGCCTGCAGCGCCTGCCGTTCGCGGTTGCGCGACACTTCGTCCCCGGCGAGATCCAGATCAAATACGTCGCCGGAAATCCAATGGTCGACGGCAACCTGAATCGAGCGATTGTTTCGCGCACTCACCACGCCGTTCTGCGGCGATTCATCTTCATTGTCGGCCGAGGAAACTACCACAGGCGATCCGACACGCAATCGGTTCCAGGGCAGATTCAGAGTTCGGTTGCGTTTGACGAACGAGAATAGATGCCGGCCGCCCAATCCGGTCGTGTGATCCTCGATGGCCAGATCGAGTATCGTCTCGCCAGTCCGCTCGGCGGTTTGCCGCGTGCGCGTTAGCCGGCGCTGGGCCAGGATCTCAGCTTCGGCGGCGGATTCCCAATCGAGCCAGCGAAAGAATCGGTCGAAGTAACTTTCGGAAGGGATGGGCTGCCTCTACTCCAGACGCGTTTAACCGACACGGTCGAGCATCGAAAAGATCGTTCTACAACACAAAAGGCCGCACACGCCTCTCTATATTACCGTACTCCGCCGGACTGGCGACAGGCCATGGCCGACGACCGTGGGCCGCCAAATGCCTTTCCGAAAACTGCCGGGGACTGGCTCATTTTGCGGTGCCCTGGGAGCAAAATGTGCCTGTCCCCTTCTCCCAGACAGTTTTCGGAAAGGCTCAACGTGCCGTCCTGCTCCTCGGTAACACAGCTTCACGCGATCGCGGTGTCGGTTGACGAACACGAACGCCCACGCTGACGCACATTTCACTGCAGGGCCCGCATTTGGCGCCATTCCGAACCAGGGCTGCCGCTTCACGCGCGCCGGATGGGACGGTACGTACGCCCCGCCCGTCACCGGCCAAAATACTCGCGGGTCCACTCGGGACGGGGCGGGGCGTGCTGGCTGTCGTGCAGGGCCTGCCATTGGCTGTCGGTCAGCCGGTCGGACATCGGCCGGGTGAACTCGTAATAACTGAAGATCGGGCCGGCACATACAAGACGCTCCTCTCCTCGGTCGATGGCCACCATCAACACGTCGACATCCCCCACGCCCGCGTGCAGCACGCAGCCGGGATCGCCCACCAGCAGATCGGGCACGTCGGTGTGCACGTCGGCCACGAGTGCGTCACGCTTGTCGCCATCCTCCCGGCCGCGATAGAACAAGTCGAAGTACCAGCCGCTGTAGACCGGCCCGCCGCCGCTCTCCGCCCTCCGATCCGGGCGGAGCTGCGTGACCACCTGCTTCAAGAAGAGCTTCTGGTCGTCACTCAGTTCCTCGCCGGCTGCCTGATGCGCGGCGATCTTGCGCAAGACGGCCACGTGCGTGGCAAACCGCGTCAGAAACTCGGCATGCCGATCGCGCAGCCGATTGCGCGGCACCGCGATCCGTTCCGCTCGTGGGTGGCCGGCCGCCGGCGCCTCGGCCGGCTCGTGTGTGGCGGCCCAGCGGGCCATGGCTTCCAAGCAGGCCCAAAATTGCGGCAGCGGCTCGACGTAGCCGGTCGGAAAATCGCATTCCGAACGCCGCGTGTACGATTGCTTGACGTACAACACCGAATCGTGCCGTAGTTCGGACCACGAGCCGAGCTGGGTATTGGCTATGCGCAAACCCCAGGCGCGAGTGCGCGTGAACTCTGGGAAAATCCCCTCGCTCGGACCTTGCGACATGGTTCGCAAGCAGGCGAGCCACCGTGAATAGTGGCTTCCATCCCAGTCGGCCGGCGGGAGCGAGTCGATCACGCCGCGCATCGCGGCCAGGTT